>Ga0099825_1000912_pt1 | contig 35246 bp, 11 predicted proteins | sample SiratroredBW_FD_76838 | JGI IMG/M metagenome (GOLD analysis project Ga0099825, IMG submission 76838) | Root nodule microbial communities of legume samples collected from California, USA - Siratro red BW | ecosystem: Host-associated > Plants > Roots > Nodule | place: USA: California | collected...
TATATAAAAAAAAATTAGTAAAAATAAAGAGATATAAAAATATATAAAAAAAAACAATTATAAATAAATATAATATATTATATATATATATATATATATATATATATATATATATATATATATATATATATATATATTCAGAATTTAAATAGGAGAATATTAATAAGGATGAAAATACTTTTTTGTCAGGATACCAAATTAGTGAATTATACAGTCAAATTATATATATATATATGATGGGATGGTTATATATATAGATAGATATATAGACAAACTCATAACTGAAATGTGTAGTGTGGCCTATGGTGGTGCCAATGGAATAATATGTATTGAAATCATTATAATTACATAATATTACAAACAAAAATTACTTTTTGACTTAGTTGAGTAACAAAAATTAGTATTTGATACTAAAATATTGGTTGAAACATATAAGAATAAGACGTGGTTGGACAATGAGAAACAAGATGTATGTAACTATCTTCTTCAATCTAATTCTTGATGCAAACAACTCAGAAACACTTGTCACCCAACTCCAAGACCAACACCACGTGACATCTTATTCATATGCCATGTACAATAGACACAGTACACAGAGCTCTTCTGTCTCATATTATTACTCAAAATGTAAGCATAATGTGAAGTTAATAATAACGATTATAACACCCACAAGTTATCAGAAAATAAATCTATTCTAAATCAATAACTACTCTCGAGTTTCATTCATCAAATTTAGATGACTTCACGTTTGATAAGAAGATATTTCTGGAATGTAATTGAAATAGACCTCTATCTAAATAAAAGAAGTAATATCCAAAACTAAGCTTTTTAAATATGATATAAAAACTTCCTCTCAACCTCATTTGAGAAATTTCAAACTCTTCAAATCACTCTCTTGCATTATCTATATGTTATATATGTAGATAGAATGTCAATGTATAAAAATATTAAGCTATATATACAAACATAATGCAATAGTTAAGACTTTAATTGGGTCTTTTAAAGCAATAATCACGATAAAATTAGCAAGAGAAATTGTAGATTTTCTGTAAATAGATAAATAAGGATTTTTTTAAAAATACAATACATTTTTTAATAAATGAGTTGAAAATATCTATCCATAAGAAATGAGAAATGGGTTAAATAAGTTTTATACAACAAAGTATAAAAAATTATCCTTTTTAAATATCCTTTAACGAACCCTTAATAAATTAATAAACTATTCATTATAAAGTAATTTAAAATTTATGGAAGCCATTAAAAATCTTTTTTGTGTTCTTATATAAAGGAAAAATTTACTATAAAGTGTACCAATGTTCTTAGTCCATCTTTCATCTTCAATCTTAGCTTTTCATAAATCACGTGTTTATTGGGAACTTGATTTTCCTTGACTTCATACAATTTAAAACAAATTAAGAACGGGTAACATCAAGTATAATATACTATTAGTAAACAAATGAAAAATATATTGCATGCCATCTCTTTTTTTCTTTGTTTGTTTCTTTTACTTAGTTACTATATGATTGTAATGATTTTTATATATTTACATCCTAATCATATTTTATTTTATACTATTAGAAATCGAAATAAGTGTAATTAAATCTGTTTGGATGGGTAAAAATAAAGAATAAAAAAAACTAGAATATTTAAATCAACTAAAATAAATAAAGACAAAGAAAATTCAAACAGAAAGTTTGTAAGTGTAAGAGATTAATTTAATAAAATAAAAAATTTGGAAGCTATATTGCATGAAAGAGTTTGAAATATTTACTTTTCTGTGAAAGCTATATTTGCTTTAATGATGTTTTGAATCGTGGATTCTATATCTTTTAGTGGTTGACCTACAGAGATACGGTGAACTAGATTTGGAACATCATTTGTAACAAAGAATATTCATACAATATCGTTGGTGAACTAGAGCAACATATCAAGCAACAAATCTTGATTTTCATTTTAGATTTTTTAAATATATATTATGTGAGAATTATAATTGATTGTCCTCTGCTTAATTTTTTATTTCATTTATTTTTTTTGTTTTTTAATTACAACTAAAACACAATATTGTCACTTTTTGTGTTCTATTGGCCGTTATGGATTGAAACCAAATCTAATGTGAATCTCTGGTAGATTTGTGTACAGTCTAAATCTAACATCGTAAAAGATAAATGATAGAATCCAATTAGCATATAAGAACAGTGCTGAGGAAACAACGATGATTCGATTGGTCACTCTATAGAACTTCACTTTCACGCACGCTTCTTGTGACCACACAACTTTATTCACTACCACACACAATATTTACCTTTGTTACTGTTTTGCCCCTCTTTCGGACATGGCCCCACCAAAACTCACGTGTTCCTTTCTCCATCTTCTTTCTTTTTCTATCCAACACAACCTTTTACTTCACAATAGTCACTACCATACAAGCCAACAAACACTATAATTCACTCACTGTCAACAATATATTTTAATTATTACCAGTTTACAGTTTATGTATAAATTAACATATATGATGAAGTGATTAATTTTTATAAAATGATTAGAAAGTGGAGCATATCCCTCTGTTCATTCTCACCCTTTTCTTGGTGCCAACCATGTAAATAGTAAGATGCAATAATAACGGGAAAGAAGGAAGAAAAGTTTGGAATGATTATGATCCTTTTCGAACTTTATGCCATTGCAAAGTGTCTGATTCAGTTTCACCACTCATTCTTTTCGGTTTTAGTACATTGCTACAAAAGATAAATGCTCTTTGTTACTGATCAAAAGTTATATATAAATGCTCTTTTCTATCGTATATATTATCATGTTATGTTACGTATCTCAAACTAAAAATCAAAGTTAGTCACTTTTAGTAATATTCTTTTTTGTTTTAGTTGCAATTTTTTGATGAGAGGTAAGAGCGAGTGCAATGAGGGCGCGTGAAAGAGAGACATGATTTGCGCCCCCATAGCGCAGAATAGCAGAAAGACGTAGACCCAACGTTACCCCACAAACCGAACCACTGTTCCCCGTTTGTCGTCCCGATAATGAAAATATTAATATTTTTGGGTGTGTTGGCCGATACTTGCATGCGCATGGGTGTCCCAGTTGTCTCATTCGCCTTATCCTATGCACCCCTGACACACGCTCTTATCTCCACGCGCCTTACCACCATAACAACAGGAACCTTACGTTACCTTTGCTTTGAAGCAGCATTAGGAGCATTGTTGATGCTTGTGATTTAACGTTGCTGTGTAATTGTATTGGGTATTTGCTTCTTCTGTTTTCTTTTTCTGTGTGCCTTCTTGTGACGGTGTCGTTTTTTGCATCAAGAGTTGCTTTCTGCCTCAGTCTTCTCGTGGCTGTCACAGAGGTTGTGCAGAGTTGTTCCCATGTCTTTTGTGGATAACATTATTGTACCTTGTTTCCATAAGTGAGAGTCAGGTTTTGCAACTGGGTACCTAAAGGGAAGAGAAAGCTGCTCTCTTTTTTTCCTCTTTTTTTGTTTTGTTTTCTTGGCTAGGGAATGTGAAGAAGTTGCTTTGTCACCAGTGATAGAGAGAGAGAAAGAGAAAGAGAGAGAGAGGTTGCTGAGAACTGAATGCGTTTTTTGGTTTTAACAATGTAATGTAGAGATGAACAACACCCTTTGGTGAGGAAGGTGGTTTTGACTTTTGGTTCCATTAGAGTGTCGGTAGTTCTGGGACTGTTGCAGAAATGAATGATTCCACGGGGAAGAATTTGGCTATTACGGAGAAGAAGGTGCATCAGAAGCCCGGTGGTTGTGTTGGCATTTTCTTTCAGCTCATCGATTGGAAGAGGAAACTCTCCAAGAAGAAGCTCTTCTCCAAGAAGCTTCTTCCTCCTGGTTAGTTTCTTTGTAAATCTATGTTCATAATATTATTCAGTATGATATGAATTTGGCCTGAAATGTGACACACACACATGGAGATTGTTCTTGTTTTGTGGATACTGATATATGTTTTTGTTGTTGAGTGTTTATCAGCTCGTGCGAAAAAGTTCAAGGGGGATGAAAAGATGTCAAATTCCAAGATTCACTTGGTAAGGTTCTGTGCTTGAGCGATTGTATTGATTTTTTTGTTTTTTTTTGTTTAGTGTCTAGCGCTTACTATTGTTTCGTTTGGTATTGTGGCTATGTTGTGTATAGATTGCTAATGAGAACAGTGGAGGTTTCCCAAGTGGTAATAAAAAAGGTGTGAATCATGGCTTAGATGTAGAACAGAAGAGTGAAATGCGAGTTCCGAGTCTTGTAGCCAGGTTGATGGGTCTAGAATCTATTCCAACTGCTCAGCGAGATAAATCCAAGAAAGCCTTGTGTGGTGATGGAAAGAATGAGTCTTTGGGTGGTGATCATTGTGAGTTGGATAGGCAAGGCATGGGTTTGGAAATGGGGGTTGTGAAGCATGATTCAAGACCTCAGAAGCTTCAGAAAACCGGGTCCTGTGAGAGAAGGGCAGTGACTAGATTTGGAGCTGAGGCTTTCCAAATCAAGAGTGTATTATCGCGAGGAAGAAAGTATCATCACCACCACCATCATCATCCGAAGTTTGCTCCTTCTTTGAAGAGCCCGAGAATTCCTTCGGGAAAGAGTGCTTCTCGAAGCTCTAGGTTGATAGGAGCAGCTACTAAAATCTTGGAACCTGGACTTCAAAGCAGAAGTAGGGCCAAAGGTTCTCTAACATACCCTGCTTCCATGTATCCTCCCAAGAATGGCATTGTGACAAATGATGTGCAAAATCAATCTTGTTATGAAGCTGGCTCATGCAAGCAATTGATGGAGCAGACCTCTTGCAAAAACTGTGGTAATTTGTTAGATGTAGTTGACTGCAAGGTTGAGGTTGGGGGACAGCCGTTGGATCCTCCACCCGTTGTTTCAGATGTGATCACAGCTACTTCTATGGTATCATCAGAGAAGAAGGGAAAGTCATTCAGTTCTGCTGGACATGACAGAGATGTAGTTCTTCTGAGAACTCAGGAAAAGCTGATTTCTCTTGATAGTGAAGAGAAGGGGAAGAATAATGCACATAAATCTTTGAGTGAATCCACTGTCAGAAGAATGTCAATCCCCCATGATTGTCTACCTAAATGGAATTCATCTTGCCAACCATCAAGGACGGTAGAGGATGATGAGCCATCTTCTTTTCCCTCAAAACACAAAACTCAAACACAAGAACAGATGTTAAGCAGTGAAAGATATTCATCTGGATCTACAATGAGCGATATGCAAGTAAAAAGGGTAGCATCATCTACGAGTACAATGAATGGGGCTAAAGACTTTGTTTCCATGAATAGAAGTCTTAGTGGTAGAACAAGAACAAAATCACCTACCAAAGCTGATAGTTCTAAATTTGACCTAGAGAGAAAACCGTATAATCGACAGCATAATTCTTTGTCTCACGTAAGAACATTAGAGAGAAAAAGAAGGATCCCAAATGTCACTCAACTAGAAGGCACAGGTTCTGTTTATTCAGTTGGTGCAAAACAGAAAAATCTCCACTCTAATGGATTGAGTGGCAAAAGGAGGGACTCCAATGCTTCCTCCTTGAACAATTCTATTGTAAAAAATAAGCAAGTTGCTCAAGGAGAAAGAGTTATTAAGGTTAATGACAACAAGGTCAATGATGTAGTGTCATTTACATTTAATTCCCCCCTGAAGCAAAAGATAGGAGTAACTGTTGAGAGGGAAGAGACAAACAGTGACAATGAGAGTATTAAAAGGCCTAAACCCTTGAGAGTTGATGCCTTAGGTGCCTTTCTAGAACAAAAGTTGAAGGAATTAACCTCTCAAAGAGACGAAGAATTGGCTACAGGTTTTCCACCTAAAAAATCAAGTGCCATGATTCTTCAAGAGCTGATATCTGCTTTAAGTTCAGAGCATTTGATCTGTCATGATGGTCATCATGTGTTTAATGAAAATGTCGGTTTGCATGTAAGTCTTCTCTGTCTATATTGTCTCACTGCTTCAACATTTATATTGTCTTGTCATATTGCTTTTGTTATCAATTATCTGTTGATAATATCCAGTTGCTCAATTTCATTGTGAATTTGTAGTCAATGTTATCCACTTGACTTGAGTCTGAGCAAGAAAATATAATTGGATGGACTGCAGACTGAAAGGCTTCTCTCTATATTATTTATGCCTTTGTTTACAAGTATTCTGCATTTGTTTATAAGTATTTTACACCCCATGCCTATTAAATTCATTGATGAATGTGTTATGTTTACCGATCTAACTTTCAAATATTGGAATACAATAACCTCCAAATTTAGACCAACTACCAGTCTAAATTGCTTATCATTCTCTGTTGTTTTATTAGTTTTACCATATCAAAAGATAAAAAATGCTGATACTATAGTAGGGTGGTACCACTTTGTGGTGTGTGTAAAAAGGAGCATGGTTTTTTTTAGTGTAGTGAAGCATACTAATGGGTGCTATCAGCTGTACCAAATAAAGTGTTCTTTTGATGATATCAGCTGTACTAAACTTTTTGCTGTAATCTCATATTCATTTGGTCCATTGTATTAATTTCTACTTTGATTGGTGGAAAATTGGAATTCTGACATGATTTTTCCTTTCTTTTCTTTTCAGTATGGGGGAAAACAAGAAAGGATATTAGGAACCTCTTGCAATGGTAATCATCTCAGTCCTGGATCTGTTTTGGAAGCTTCCTTTTCTTCCAGTAGTCTGGATGAAAGCTCAGGTGAAGTGGAGTTTAATTAAAAGTGATTTATGTAAAACAAATAAATAAATAACTTCTGAGTATACATTTATTTAATACCTGTTCTTTGGGCCAAGTTTATCTTGTTGATGTGTGTGGTCTTTGATTTAATTCCAGGGCATGGTTTTCACCCTGACTCCATGCATCACTCTTGTTATGGTCAACTAGAACATGACACTGAACTTTCAGATTCTGCAACATCCTTGACCAAAGGGAGGATAGGTGAGATACTGAGTGATCTTGTGAGCCAAATTCCCAGGGCATTGGAAAGTTTGCACACTTTTGGGACAGAATTAACAATAAGCAAGCTGAACCACATGAAGGATATTCTCTTGCATGCTGAGTTGGTGCTTGGAATTACAACTGATCGCAGACATGATGAAAGGCCACAACTTATAATTCATCGGTTCCTCATTGATGATCTTGAGAGTATGACGAGTGATACTATGTGGAGCGATGTGGGGTGTGAGGATTCTAAACAGAGAAAGGAAGTAAAGGGTTTTCTCCTTGATTGTGTTGTAGAATATCTAGAATCAAACTGCAGTCTTTATTTTAAGTCTGAATTCAGGGCATGGACAAAGTTACCTTTATGCATGAGAGCTGAGATGTTGGCTAAAGAGGTGAAGAGGGAGATCAATAAGTGGTTATCTATGGTTGGGATGGTACCTGATGAAATAATAGAATGGGAAATGAGCCACTCCTTGGGGAAATGGACTGACTTTGGCATTGAAGCATGTGAGGCTGGTGTTGATATAGATGGGGATATACTTCAAATTTTGGTCGATGAAGTTGTTGAAGATCTTGTTGTGGGTTGCACTCACGGCTCTATCTCCTTCTAAAATTCCATTTAGTTGATTTCTATGGGGAGATGTAATCTAACATTTTTTGTACAAATGATACTATGGTGTTTCTAATGGAGCTTTTTTGGGGCTCTCTGAATTAGTGGACAAAATAATGTCCAGTGACCAAGTTTTTATTTTTTCCAATATATATGGCAGTGATTTGCGTAAATTAGCCACCAAAATGTTAGTTAATAACCTTAAATCAGATATTAGTTAATAATGCCTTGTTGAAGTGAATCGGACAAGGAGTGTGTTTGAATCTGACTTGCAATCTATTTATGTGACATAAGAAATTTACAATTTATATATAAGAATTCTGCAAGAGTTGATTAAACAGTTTATGAATGCTCCATTTTTGTGAGTCTGATAAACATTTTTTAGCCAATTTTTATTCAGTAAGCGATAATTAAAAAACCATGCTGCATATTTGGAAGATGTAGCCAATTTTGATGAAAGAAAAAACTCTTTCATTCCAAAACACAAGAAGCAAAGCCCTTCACAGTAAACAGCGGAATTTTAGAACTATTATTCTCTCTGTAACAGTGTCATGGTGATGAATAGTTAGACACTCTCACATATCATACAACCTTCACACTTACATAATAATAATAATGTATCCCAAAACCAATTTTTTTTAAAAAATGCAATCTTAAACTTCCAAAAAGAATGAAAAGTAATAAAGGAGCAGTGAAGACATATATCTCTAAACCTTTAAAAAAAAAAAAATCAGAGGTTGGAAATTCATTGCACTCCAGTTTCCACACTCATCAAAAGTGCTGTCTGTACCCTAAAACACTCTTTCTTGTCATCACCCTGCTACTCCTTCCTCCACCTCTAGTCTCACCATTGATGGCATTAGCAGCAGCAGATGACAAACTCTTGAGTTCATCAATGCTGGCATAGCTCTTCCTCGGCATGAGAACCCCACCACCACCCCTTTTCTTCTCCCCTGCATTCGCCGACTTACTCCCTCTTGCACTCGACAAAACACCACACGTACTCTTCAAAGGAGGTGTCAACTCCATCAAAGTAGGTAACATGTTACTGTTCACCGGCTTCCTATTCTCCTTCCTCAAAGCAGCAGAAAAGTCAGGAACAGACTGTGCCAAAAGAGAGGACCCTTTTCTCCCAGAAACCACCCCACCTTGAAACTTCACTTGTTTCTTCCTTGGTGGGGTCAAAACCTTTGCTTCCACCTCCACCTCCACACCCTCTTCCTCCTCTTCATACTCTTGCTGTCTCATGTACTTCATGCGAAGCTTTCTTTCCCTCAGATCAGAATATGCTTGGTATCTTGGTCCTCTCTCCAACTCCATCATGAGGAAGCCTTGCATTTGCGCGGAGGTGAGGCTGATGAGAGAGATGGTGTCAACTGTGGGGTTTGTGTGTTGGTGCAGAGAGACGTTGGAAGGCTCTGATATTGCCATGTTGTGTTCATTCGTTAAGAGGGTCCTTTGCTTTTTGTTGCTCTTATCACAACTTTTCAGTGCTTTTGTTGAGTAAAATATTTGAGTTCGCAACGGTCTTATTAATCTAAGTCCAACGTTCTAAATAAGCTGGGTCCCACATACTTGAAGAATCCCAGGTTCTATTATTAATTACCACAATAAACGTTTTTGCTGGAAAGAGGAAATGTATATTATATTAAAAATATAAAACTGATTGAACATTTACTATTGAGATAATTAAGAAATTTTAATTATTTAATAATCCACTGTTTGCTAACTACTCTGACATAATGAACAAGTCAAAAATAAAAAAAAGTAGAGGGGGTACCAAAACGAATCTACTGTTTCATGAATTATCAATAAAATCAATAATGTTTCACGAAATTTTTTGTCCGACAAAATTAATAATAATAATAATAATAATAATAACTACTGCTGGAAGAAAAATATTATCAGTAAAAAATGAATCTGTCTCCAACAATTTAGACAGTTTCATCAATGATGCTGAAGTGTGCTAAAGGTATTGACACTCGCTAACAATCTCACAACAAAACAACTTATTTTTTATTTTTTAAATTTCTTAAACGTGTGATATACAATCAATTAAAAATTGATTTTTAATTATATGTTGTAAAAGGAAGGATCAAGGTATTAAGTTAGTATTGAAACAGGTGAATCATTAATTGAATTGACCCTTTATATTGTATTGAATGTAAATTTAATTTTTACATTGACATTCAAATGTTAAAATTGACAAGTCATATGGGTTTCATCCTCCGTTATATTAAAACTGACCAACTTTTATGCACTTATTTAGTCTATTTTCTTAGACACAATTATAATAATGCATTATAATATTTAGTCTGTATTTCAAACTTGATTTAAATAGGGCCTAGTTCCGGAATCATCGGCACATGTATCATAGACAATGATGTTTGTTTGAGGTTCACCCTGTTGACCACTTATTATGTAGCATAACATAATATTGGTTTCCACAGGTCCAAGGTTGCTTCCACATCTCCTACCATTTTCTTCACTGGTCCATGCAACAACACCTAGATCTCACCATATTCAACTATCTCCCAGAGTAGAATATAATTACTGCTGTGCTTTACAAAAACTGCACTATTTATGATTCATGATGAGTTTGTGAGGTATAATTGCTATCTGCTAACATACACATCAATTTCATCTAAGCCAAAATTTGCCTCTCCATTTGAGTGGTATTACACTTTATGATACTTGTACTTTTGCCCTAAATTGAATCTATTGACATGCTGGTCAAAGCCATTGAGCACAACGGTTCTTACAGCCACAACTCCTTGCTCCAGTGAAGCATCAATCTGTCATTTGAAAAAGGAGATCCTAATCAAATTTCAAATTAGACAAAAAAAATGCACATTATTTGTAATACAAAATAGTGAGACAAATATCAACTTCATTACTCTTTACTCTAATTGTACAAATATAGCATTACCTTTTCAGTTCCTTTCATACACATTTTCTAGCTATGTAATTATTGTCGATTTGTTACAATCCATCTACTAACTAAAATTTGTTTTCTTCCACAACCAAAAGGATATGTGAATTGCTCTTGAACTCTTAATGAAATCTAGTGGCCTATCATAAGTTATAACACAGTATTTGACAGACTTATCAGTATAAAGTGCAGTGCAATTATAATTTATAACAGAACCGATTGCTCTTCTACAATTAAGTTCCAGTCAAAATAAATTATAAGGCATAACACGCGATTGTAAAGTATTATGTAAATAGTATAAGCACAAAAGGTGTATGCTATATTATAAAAGAACTAAACCAATTCACACTTGGTAGAAGACTAGACGTAACCTGCTTTCGTTCCACAAAACTGAATTTTTGTAGAAGAAATGCTCTCAAGTCCATAGTTCCAGGAGGATTTCCAATTCCTGCAAAGACAAATTTGAAATACAGTACTGCTGAAATAACTGAAGAAACCTTGTCAACTTATAAGGTGACTGAGGCAAGGAACTAACCGACTGCAAGTCGAGGAAAAGCACTGCAACCATCCAAATGGCCCATCACATTTTTCAATCTGTATCAATGTAAAACCAGCTATATCAGCTCCCGAATACATTTCTTTAAAACAAAAATGGTTTCTATTCGGATGACGTTCTTGGTGTGTTATCTATAAAGGCATCCAACTCATATGAGATAATGTACATCAGATCTTCACTATTAAACTGTATTGAAGTAAAAAGTCTTCTAAGAAAACAAAACAGCTACAATGCTATGTTTACAGTGATAAGATTCAAATAGCTATTTTCGTTTAAGGAAAACGGAGAATTAATGTTAGAACACAACAAGTGTCAATCAAGTTAAAATTCAAACAAAAGAATTCCACTTTAGAGTTTAAACAAAATGTGATAAGCTGTGCTCACAAACCACCTCCTCAATAAGAAATTTCAATGGGCTTTCTGCCCACCTTATGTGCCACCATTACTGCATCCCGTGTAATCTTAACTATCAATATTTCAATATCTTATGTCAAGAAGTTTATAAAAGGTCTGTTCACTGTCTCTATTCATAAAGCATATTTGCTAAACACATGATTCCAAATTCTGAAATCATGTTTTGTTTTGATATATAACAAATCTTAAAATGAATAGAACAAGCATTACCCATTGTGATGCCCATGACCGCCTTTTGGTTGAAGCCTTAAAACACCATTTGGCAGGCTTGTTTCATCATAAATCTACGTTAAATTTCCAAAAAAAAATCTCGGATATAAGAAAATTGCAAAACACATGTAAATTGTGGTTAACTGCTATTAAACAGAAGGTAAGAAATACATACCAGTAGAATATGACGCAAGGGTACTTGATAATATGCAGCAAGTGGCCCAACCTTCAAGAATATTAGACATAAGATAAAATTAGGAACAAGAAAGAAACACAAAAACCGACAGATCAAAGACCATAAATTTTTAAAGAAGTAGCTAATTGAATGTCAACATGCCCAAATAAGAACTGAATCAGATAGTTGATCCACAACCAGTTTCAACAAGTATCTGTCTACTCTCAAGCTATCATGCATGATGAAAACTAAAGTATGTGTGTGCGGTATAAAAAATGTATCCAATGTTTATGGTGAAAACTAACCGACTCCCCACTAAAATTCATGTATGTTTGGGGCTTCGCCAACAAAATTGGTACTTCTCCAATGGAACCTGTACAGATCAGGGAAGAAAATATAAGTCTAGTGTTAGAATTTCCATGAAATCTGTAACTAAGAGGGAAATAACAAAAATAAAATCAATGCTTCGAGGATGATGCACCTATGCCAATCAAGGCCTTTGACTGTATTGTGTTCATCTTAATCCCTTCTGCTTGAGAAAGGCTATCAATTATTTCAAATCCAACCTAATAGAGGGAAAATCATAAGATTCACTACAAATAGAAGTGTATTCAATTTCAAGCAATTTCACATAGAACTGAATAATTACATTGTGCCTAGTGCCATGGTATTTGTTTCCAGGATTACCCAAGCCAACAATGAGCCAAGGAGTATATTCCACTTTAGCTTCATTTCTTGTCTGTGATACCGAACAGCGAACAGAATGTCTTGTTTTAACAGAAGATGTTTTCAAATAACGAGGACGACTAATGTTCCTGGGATAGCTTAAACAAAGGCCTGGGGCAGATCCTGCATGCAACATTGATCTGTCCAAAACTGAAAAGGATATGTACAGTGAGTATGAAGAAACATCTCATTATATAGCAAACCCAATTTTCAGTAAAGCCACTTAGAACCTCAACATTATACACTTCTGTTTTTGGACCGATGTTGTGAAACTCGAGGAACTCATAAGAGATGCATACCCCAAAAACGATATTCATAGACATGAAGGTAAATTAAAGATAATATAGACAAGAAAAACAACTTATGATAAATCATAAATATTAAGATCGAATACACAACACCACTAGTTTCATAAGTCATAAAATAACTAATAAATTCATAATTGCTAAATACAAATTATGAACATAACAGAACACTCCAAATCAAAACGGCAGCAAGAACAGAAGGAAACACCCCAACAGTCGGTATCACTGTCCGCGAAGAAAACCTATTATACAAAGGGGAGCCTTCCATAAAACGCTTTCTTAAGGTTTTCCAACAAAGCTAAAGTTTAACACTTTACTATAACCAAAAGGAGATTACAAAATCATCACATAATTAGGTGTAAAGGGTGACCCATTAAGAAAAAATTGTTCAAGACAAATTATTGTATTTGCAATATGTGCCCGAATAAGTAGTAAGAAGACCAGAAGTAATGAGCAAACGGAGGAACAGAATTTGATGCAAAAAGGGAATAGGAAAACAGAGGATAAACTGAGGGAAATGAAAACACTTTGTAGAGAAATAAATGAGAAAGTGAACAGAGATAGTGCTTACCGGATAGATAGTGTAACAGTTGCAGCTGCAATTGCAGGCAAAACAAAATCAGAAAACAAAACACGAAAATAGTTAGCGGATATCTTATGTTGTTCTTCTCTCTTTCCCTTTCCTCTAATCCTACGCTCTGTGATAAACCCTCCTTCCCAGCCGTTGGATCTAGTTCCCAAATATCAAGTCCAAATTAAAGCCTCTGTTTTATATGAACTACAATTACAACTCAAAGTGCTGAAAAATCTTTTTAGTATAATATAATTCCTAAATTGATAATCAAGAAAATGCATAATTACGTAAATTGAATATTGCTAATAGAATTGATGTTCTAAACGTACGTACTGTGTTTGATATAAAATTTAGAATTATATACTTAAAATCATAAAAAGTAAATTAATTTCAAAATATAGAATGATACAAATTTCTGTATGTAAAAAATCAGGCAAATATAATATATCATAATAATTATTACGTTTTACGATTTTGATTATCATACTGTTATTTCTTGTTATTTTATTACTCTTTTATATATGTAATTATCTACTTACAAGTCCAAACAAAAAGAAAAACAACTATATGAGATAGAAACATGTAATTCTAACTAAAATGCTATATAAATATTATTAAAACGTGATGCATCATTATAGTATACGAGATGGACCAAATTGTAGAGAGGAATTTAAATAAAAAAAAAATAGGATATGTATCAAGAAATTTGTGATATGATGTTTTACATATGGAGTCCCCAATTGAAATTCTTTGGAATTGGGACAAAATGAAATTAGAAAAATAGAAAGAAACCATAAAGTTTTGAACTTGATTTGTTGTACCCTACATGGTGTGTCATTATAACCACACATGTTGAATCAAACGCCCTATAACCTATATAAAAAGACAATAATACATAAAGTTGTATCATTTTGAATAAAGAACATTCAGATAATCATGCATATCAAAAAAGGCCAATTGGTTGAATCCATCATGTGAGTTAATTATACTAAAAACAATTGACATAACATGCCCGACGTAATCTAATCCAATTAATCAAATATATGATGGTCTATATTTGGTTCAATTTAGCTAGTAAGTTGAAATTAGTCATTAACAAGCATAAGACAGAGTAAAATACAGGTCATAATTAATAAGGCAAAGTACTCATTTATGTATTAATTAAACTTTTGGTAAATGCAAAAACTAATAATATAAAAGCCAATTCAAATATTAATTTAACAGGCTGTATATAGTATGTAATATAATTGCACATGCATCTTCTCTTCAGTAACACAGCATAGAAGACAATTACATTCTAGAATAGATTGTACCATCAAAGTCAATGTATGTCTGGTTCTGAGATGTATATGGTAATAACACACCAAACCCGTTTTCTTTGAATGTAACAATTTCAACTACATAATGCATAAATCTAACAAATATGATTAAGTTCGTGATTATGTTTAAGCTATATACTCGTCACAGTTAATAATGTTAGGGCTTATAGATTAATCAAATGGTCCTTTTTTACTTAACTATTCATAAAAATCTCTTACTGAAAAAACGTTTAGTAAATATATAAATAATATAATCAGTATACATGACTCGTGATATATATTCGTTCGAAACGGATTCAATTTAAAAGTTCATGAGGCATAAAAATATTTATCAAGAACTCTAAATGCTTATATAAAATTTACATTGCGTACAAAGGCTGCTACACACGGTGCTAAAATTGAATGAAAAATTAATCCACCTCACATAACTCATAGGCTAAGATGCAAATCCAAACCGAACCCTCGTTCACGACCATTACCACCACCGTTCCCTCTTCCGCTGTTGAAGCCACCGATCTCCGGCGGAGGATTGCGGTGGCCACGGCCATCAGTGAGGGAGGCACCGGCAGTGGCATAGAGTCGTCTACCAGGAGTCTCAAAAGCGAGTCCTGAGTCATATGCACCACCGCTTGACCATGCATGTGGCGTGCATAGCCACGATAAAGGTGGCTGAGATTGTGGTGAGAAGGTTGATATGATGGTGTTGTGAACGTGTGAAGCGACAAAGCCGCGAGCGGCTTGCATTTGAGCACGTTTCAAGAGCTGTCTCTCTTTCTTGTGCGCGTTTTGGTGCCCTCCTAGGGCCTGTGAGTTTGCGAATTCTCTGAAGCAGTACTGACACTCGTATTTTCTTGCAGTGAAAGACTCAGAATCAGAACCTGCTTCATGATCAGTTCCATTTTCTGGGGACTTGTTGATGTTGAAGCCAAAGAGCTTTAGTGGGGTATTAGTAGTGGATTTTGCATGGTATTCAACTTCAGCCATTATGTGAGGGAAATTAGGGTATATGTTGGAAAGAAAAGTGATTAAGAAGATGATGCAGAAAAGATGCACCGAAATATGTGGTTAAGCAATGTGTGTGTGAACTACAAAGTATGAGAGGCTTTTATAAAAGGGTTGAAGTGCATGCTTGGAAACAAGAAAGCAGAAGTTGGAATAGAAAAAAGAAAAAAAAACAAGTGAGTTTGTTGGGAAAGTTTCAACAGATGAGACGAAAACCAAAGTAGCTTTACGTATACGATTTTTTAGTATATTATAATTATTGGAAGTAGCTATTATATTAGGGTTGGGTTGTGGCCATAATATAGACAGAAAATGGGTGACGGTGCACGCATGATATGATAAGTTTACACTACACAAGTAATCCAATTTTTGTATTTTGTATTTTTAGGCTACTAAATACTTCTGTTTAATTAAATTAGCAAACCTCATTGCATTATGCATGTTGTGGAGATTGATGAGCACTATGATAATCTCGTACAATATAATAGTTTATGTAACTCAGAATCCTACTGATAAATAATTGATAGTAGACACGAGAATCCTATCAGATGAAAAGAAAAACTAATAAGTGAGAGTGGTTTAGGCATATAAAACAAAAGGGTATCTAGCCTTCGGCTGTGAAGCCTAGATACGTTATCAATCTAGCTCAAGCATATATATAATCACACCACTACGTGTTAGGTCATTTTTGGCTTGGCTTGCAAACCAGTAGCTCAATATTAACATCATTGGTGCCATAATTAAAATCTAAAGTGATACTTAATTTGCTGATCTTCTTTGATTAAGGTGTGATTTTAATACTCTGATGAAATGATTTGACATGTTATGAAAAAAGTAGTATCCAAAAAGGAAAAAAGGCCTTTTGCAAGGCGAAAAACATACAGAGATCCAGAATGGATTAATTGATGAGGAAGTCAAAGATGGAAAGAGATTATTGAAATGAATGATCCAAGTGGATTGACGTAAGGAAAATGCTAGGTATGTGAAGCATGTTTGCGTGATTGGCGTTGAGTTAGTCATTAATTAGTGGGACAAAATCTGTAAGAATCTTACTAACTTCCATCACTTGGGTTCAATGTATTATGATGATGTCACCACTCCACATGTTTAATACATTTCAATGGTTGACAACGGACTAAACACTCTTCCATGATGCACGTGATTTCTTCCACACCAAAATTCCTATAAATTAATTGCTACCTTTGAACTTAACTTAATTCAGAGATTTTGTTAACTCAACATCAGCCTAAGGTTAGCTTTTTCAAGGAATTAACTCAACAAGTTCTATTAAAAACTAAATACTATGTTATAACGTATTCTTTTGTTTGAAATCATGTAGTGAAATTTTCTGATTTATTGTATGAACATTCTGCATATTAATATTGTTAGTCAAACTCAACTCACTTTCATTGTCCTACTTTAAATAGTCAATAATGACAACAAATTAGCTAACAGCAAACCAAACATTTTTCATAGACAAAAGGGTTTAAAGTGAATAATGAAAGACTATATTAAATGTATCAGGTATTTGAGGTAATATACCATCATGGTTTTTTCTTTCAAAAATATCTCGAAAAATTAGAAGAGAATGGTGTATTTTAAATAAAATCAGTATCACCTCGATTATTAAACAATGTGATACTATATTATATATATCAAAATAATATATTTACACTTGCATGGAGTCTCCAAACCTGTTGTCTCTAAGTTCATACTAATGCACCATGCCAATTAAACTACTCATTCTGCAGAGGGTACAAAGTTGGAAACCAGTTTGTAACGAAATTTTCATGTGAAAGACGGTTAGGTGGAGAAAATATATTATTGAAAAGCACATGGCAATGATGATTGTTATGCATTATTTGGTGCATGAAAACTGAAGTGAAAAGAATAGGAACTAGCTCTAGGAAGAGAACAAAAATGGACCCTTTCTTTTTCAATCTATGTTAATGATTAACTATAGTTTATAATTATCTTCTCCATAGTTCCCACCAACTGAACCCATCATAAGGGGTCACTTGTTTCTAATAATTTCTCAAACCAGTAATCATGAAAAGTTAACACTGAGTCATGTTAATTAGAGGTTTTTGTATGTGGTCCAAATGAAATCTACCTGCCGACTTGTTTCTTGCTGAGGAAATGAAATCTACAAAGCTAACTATTAGTTAATTAATTGATTGAAGTTGATAGTGTTACTTTGTCAATACAGTGTATTAATATATATAGTACAAAATCTACCCTGTAATGGTTTGAAGTTTAACATGATGATAAGCAGAAAATAAATTAATAATGCAATCACTGTAGATCAATCTGCAGTACTAATCAATAAAGTAAACAATTTAATATATCATATTATCACAAAGAGACAATGTCGTTGGTGAAGTAAATTCATTTCTTACACAATGCAAACCCACGATGCTTATATTAAATATTTTATTTTATTAACAAAATTTATAATCGAGACAATATTCTTACCGTTAGACCTTTTTTTTTTTGTTAGCAAATGGTTGTAACACCTCACTTATCATAATAATAATAATAATAATAATAACATGCTATATATATATATATATATATATATATATGTATATATATATATATTAATATCTTATGGAATATTTATATAAAAAGTAAATTTTATTAATCCAATCATTATATTATAATTTCATAGCATCATATGATTGTTTTTATGACAAATTTTATTAAAAATGAGCAATAATAAGGTGATGAAATTTTAAAAATTATAAGTTTATTTTGATATATTAAATAATTTTAGATTAATATAAAATTTGTATATGTGATTTATGTGATTAGAACTTCTAAATTAATGTTCAATTTTGAAAAATAATTTGATCTAGTTGAAAGATAATAAATGATGTAACATTTAGTAAATATTGGTATAATTTGATCTTTGATTTAAAAAATTTTAAAACCTTCTTGTAAAATTTGGAAGGTGTCATAAGAAATAATCATACTACAAGTCTAATATCCAAGCAAATTATAACCATAACAACAAATCATAGCGTATTAATGAATATTTTAGATTGGTTATAGTAATAACAAAAACATAGAAAGTGTATTGCATTATGTAAACAATTAGTAAGGAATTCAAAAATTAGACAATCTATAGACATGTTAAATCAATTATCTAGAAAATATTTTTCGCATCAGTTCTTAGTATAATCATTGTAAAAAGTTTGCTTATGCTAAGATAATATCTAAAATAAACATCTTAATATTATAAACATGTTACAAATGGTCTGCGAGAAAAAAATAATAATAATTGAGCTTTAACAAAACACTTATTTTTAAGGGGTGGTTTTCTAATAACCGTAGCTTTTAAAACACTTGTTATTATATATTTCCTTTTAAAAATGGATAATTTGTGACGCTAATCCTATCTTATTAAGCATGCTCTAGAAGGTCAAGATTAATTAAGATTTATACATTGTTAAGCAAAATGCTGAAAAGAGGGTTCATCTGAGTAGGTTAGACACTTTAGATAAGTGTGCAAGTCAAAATCCTCAGACTATATTATATACACAAATTATAGCTTTTATTTTACTCAATCATAAATGAATGGTTTTGGAGATGTTAGCATGCAAAAAGACAAGTAACGTGATCAAATGTCTTATTTTAATTTAAGAGACAAGGAAAATCACATTGAATTCAAATGCAAATATTTGACATGGATAAAAGATATTGCAGATTAAAACCTCATCTCTACAAGTTTCAAGTTGGATTATATAAATATATACAAATTCGATGAAAACCTTGTTCTCAAAATTAGAATATTTATCTTTGAAGTTAGATTTAGAAATGGAAGCTCTAGAAGTGGTAGATAGTCACCAACTCATGGGTTCGAAGTAACTACAATATTGAAGTTGTGAGTGTAGTCATTTTCATCTAGAACATGCCAAATTTGTTATAGTGGGTTAGATTCCAATTAGAAAATTAAGTTCAATTTAATTAATTAACTTGAAGTAAAAAAATTATAATTTTATTGAATTTTAATTAGAATATTTAAATTAAATTTTTTTTATTGAACACTGTTAATATATCTAAGACTTTTTTTTTACCAGTGCCAATATACACTTTTATTTTTCTTTCAAATTCAGTTCAAAATTCCCATGCGTTTAAAAGTTACAATATATTATTTGCTTTTAATTCAAGTTAATTTCAACTCAACTTAATTTTCTAATAACATATTTTATAGTTTTTTAGTTAATTAAAGTTTAAGCTTTTTAATTTAATTTGAAAAGAAGTGTCAAATAAGTTAACATAATATTTAATAAAAGCAAACTAAAAGGTTAATTTTTGTGATATGAAAAACGTATATTCTCACCTATAGAATAAAAGTACCTGTGTGTTTTAATGTGTTATAACACAAAATTATTCTCACCTATACAAAATAATATGTATAGACAACTACACAACATGATAAAATAACAAAAACTTAATTGAAAAATATAAAATTATTGAGCACTCAATGGAAAAAAAAAATAAAAGTTCAATTAAAAATATCTAAATTTTATAAAAAAATTTGAAACTTAATTAAGTTTTTTTATATGATTCAGAAGAGAAAATAACTCAACCAATTCTAACGAAAGAGATACATAATTAACATCTTATGATGAAGATTAATGCCACAAACATCATAACCAACAAAGCACCGGTTTTTTAAACTTAAAAGATTTGACATTTTAAAAAAATTCTTTAATTTTTAGAAATTATGATGTCAGTAAAAGCTAATTTGGGTTTAGTTATAATAATGAATAAATGAAAACCACTTATTTCTTTCAATTTGAAGTGTTTTTTTTTTTTTTATCTAGTTTAGATAGGACGATTTATTTATTTTTTATTTTTTTTTGGAAATTGCAATAAAGACTTCAAAAGAATTTCTAAAATAACACGTTTGATTAGAACAAATATTTCACACATATTATAATTACATTTGAAATAAATAAAGAGTAAAATTATCCTATAATAAAGAAATATTTCTATTGAATTGTATTACGTGTTATATCTTTATATGATTTTCATCACTACTTATTATCAATGCTAAATAATTGTAAATTAGTGTTTGTAATTTTTACTACCTTTTTCTTTTGCTGTACACGAATTAGGCCCTAGAGGCTAAAAGAACCCAATTAGACCTTAGAATGTAAATGGGCCTATGTGTGTTTTAAAATGCAATCCAAACAAAAGGGACAAAAAAGTAATCACATGCCATCTTCATTCTCTCTGTAATCCTTCTAAAGCATACGCAGAAATAATTAATATTTTTCTTAAAATAGTATTTTTATTTATTATTCAACTTTCATTTTTTTAAATTATTCTATTTAACTTTTATTTTCAAAGTTCAAGATAACATGTGATTACTTTATTATTTATAATTTTATCTTTCACCTTATTTTTAATTAGAAATCAAAGAGGTAAGTAAAAATAAATATAACTATTCTATTAAAGTAAAAAATATTATTACATTTTTTAATTTCTCAAAAATAAACCTCAAAGTACATCCAAAAACAAACGGAAAAAATAATACTGAAAATCAATTTAATAATACATTCTCAAGAATGTCTTTAAGGCATTAATCTTCTACTCGATAACATTTATTATAAGTTACGAGAATAAATAGTAATTAAATATGCATTGAAATTTGCAGGTTTCCATAAATTGCAGTATTCATAATTATACGTAGAAGAATGTACTGTTAGTATTTTTCTTTAATATAATAAATAATAAATACATAAAAATTTAAATATGATTTTGGACTTCGATAAATTAACAACTTCTGTTGATTTCTAATAATTTTCAAAACTTTCGTCTCTAATAATCCTAAATTTGTCTATATGATATCTTGAATAATGAAATAAAATGATTTAGATATTACTTTTAGGATTAAAGACAGCATAAAAAAAAATATTATGAACGAAAATTTTATTAATTTTTATCATGAAAAATAAATTTTTTAATATATTAGTGAAAAAAGAGATTTAAAAATATAATTATTTTACATGAAAATATTTATGTTATATATAAAAATATAAATTTAATAATATAAATATATTAAAACACACACACGTACATACTTTTAATTAAGAAATCCAGTTTTTAGTTAAACATATTTTATTTTTTAAATATCAAGATACTCGAAATTGATTTATTTTTTGAGTTATTTTTATCCTATACTTATAATTACTATTTTATGGATAATTTTTTAAGCGATAAAGCTAAAAAAACATAAACATAATATATTTGTAATATATAATTCTAAAAATATCTTATACCAAACATTCGCTTAGTTTTCTTAGAAGTATGGTGTGTTATTTTTTTATGTGGTCCGGTCTCTTGACGGAGTGAAAGAACTTCATTGACTTTTATTTTTCTAAATATAAAAGATTTGATAGGAGTTTAATTTTCATGCAATTTTTTTTTTTTTTGTAATTATATACTTCTGAAATAATTCTCGCAAATATTAATCCCAACGAGTAACGACTCGAGTATCTTATTTTCGTTAATTGTTAGGTAATTTCTGACACAAAGGCAATTGGATTTGGAGTGTCCTAGATTCGCTTCCTGGTTTGGTTCGTACTATCGTACGTGTTTTGACTTTTTCTGGATTTGGAGTTCTGAATCAGATAATGTGCAACGGAACCACTTTGTGGGTTCCGAAGCAAAGGGTGTCTGTGAGTTTTTGTGAATTGAGAAGAGAGAGGAAGAAGAGCGTGGAAGAGCATGAGTAGTGGAAGCAGCAGGTGCTGCGGTTTGAGCCCTGCTTCCTTCAACATGGAAACCGAGTTCTCTATTAGAGGAAATACTTTTGGTGGCATTTTTGGCTCCTCTGCTAAGCCTAGATCACACAGGGCTCAGCCTTCTGGTTTGTCTCTCTTATGTTGTTTATGTCTTTTTCATGTTGTTGTTGATTCTCAGGATCTCTTTTAATGCATACCAAAAACGTGTTTCTCATTGTGGTCGGTTCGTTGACTTCTTAAATAATTGTTTGCTAATACTCTAACACGAAATTTGATCCAAATGTTTTGGAATTTCCTGTTAGAGTTTATTGTAGGACGATACTTAGATGCATGAGTGGTAGATAATCTACTTTGACCTTTGGTACAAACCTTGTTATGTGAAATTCCAATTCTAATTAGAGAATAACAAAAGAAATATCTAACGAATTGTATCTAAGTTTTGTTCTTTTATTGAATTATCCTTTACAAATGCATTTTATTTTGTCAATTGCTGATGCTCTTAATATCACATACATAATGTGAGTGATATGAATGTGCTTATGTTCCTCGAATATTACTCAGTAAAATCATGTTGCAGATGAAGATGTTGAGGATCTTCTGCCCAATAATATTTCGGGCAAACCTTCTGGAACTGTTCTGCCCTATGTTGGTGTTGCTTGCCTTGGAGCTATGTTATTTGGGTATCATCTTGGGTATGAATTTCATTTTCATTTGATATAAAGATCAATGAACTTAATGATGCAGCATATCATATTCTGTTTATGGCAATCTTAAAGATGGTTTTTAACTTAGATAAGCTAATTTGTAGAATTCTTTATTGTTACCAGTTCTCATTGATTATTATTCTTAGGTAGGAAACTCTGACAAAACCATTTTTGGTATAGGGTGGTAAATGGTTCTCTTGAGTATCTTGCCAAGGATCTTGGAATTATCCAAAACACTGTTCTACAAGGTACACCTTTTTTTTTTCTTAGTTGTAGTTGCAAATTAGTTTACATTGTTTGATTGATATTATCAGTAAAAGAAATTATAGATTTTAAAGCATATACTCTTTCTTTCTTGTTCTTTAGCTCGTTAATTTGATCGGCATATTTTCAGCATATATTCAAACATGGCTTTTCTTTGCTAATTTTGCTTTTCTATTTGGTATGAGAAAACTTCAGCTTTTGGCATGAAGTTTAATTGAATTTATTAATTGCTTTGCCCATTTATGAAATAGTCTTTTTGTTTGTGAGAAGTTTGTCACTTTGTATCTCAAAATTCTAATTTGACTTGAATATGAACATCAATTATTTTCTCATAATTTTCATGGGAACTAATCCATGAGCAGGATGGATTGTCAGTACACTGCTTGCTGGTGCTACTGTCGGTTCATTTACTGGTGGAACATTGGCTGACAAATTTGGCCGGACTAGGACTTTTCAGTTGGATGCAATCCCTCTGGCAATTGGAGGGTTTCTTTGGTCAGTCAACTGCCCTTGGGTATAAGGTTTGATCTTTTAGGTATTTTTGAGATTGAAGGGTTAATTATATTACCTTTACAGTGCTACTGCTCAGACTGTTCAAACAATGATCATTGGTCGCTTGCTAGCTGGTGTAGGAATTGGTGTAGCATCTGCAATTGCACCACTTTACATATCTGAGGTGATACCCTTATAAATGATTTTAGCCTGTGATCATGTGTACATATTTTCTATGGATCACGTGGTGATTCCTACTAATTGACAGATTTCTCCAACCAATATTCGGGGTGCACTTGGATCTGTTAATCAACTTTTTATATGTATTGGGATTCTTGCAGCACTGCTGGCTGGTTTGCCTCTGGAGGGAAATCCTATATGGTATTGTCTGTTGAATTGTTTCATTTACCATCTTGTCAGTTCTCAGCTGTTATTTCTTGAGGTTATTTTCCACAGAGTATGTATATTAGTGATGCAAATGACTATATTCAGTGTGAAAATTTTAGAAGTGAAAGCACCCTATTATTAGCATCCCATGAGAAAGAAAGTTGAGGTTTGTCTTTCATGAATGAGAAATTAGTGAAGAATCAAAAAGAAAATTTTATCCTAGAAGATAATTATGCAGAGTAATTGCTTTTGTTACTAGTATTCCAAGAGAATTTTGATGCATGGCCATTATCAAGTTTCATGGTTTTTACTTGGAGGATCTGGAATCATTTGTTCATTGGTTAGTTATTAATTTGATGTACTTGTACTAGAGGTTGTACAGACACTTAAATTTGTTTTGCATTCTGAACTGGTTTCTTGTAACTCGGCCCTGTGAAATGTGTGTTCATTAACTTGCACCCTCTTCTCCTTCGTTTAATTTTATCAGGTGGCGGACAATGTTTGGAATTACTGTAGTTCCATCTTTTCTGTTAGCGCTTGGGATGGCTATTTCTCCAGAAAGTCCTCGGTGGCTTTTTCAGGTTTTCCTGCAATATTATGCAGTCTCTTATCATAAACAATACATTTACAAGACAAGCAGCTTGAATTGCTACTCTAAGTTTCTTTTCTTATGAAAGATTACTACTTTTAGACACATCAATAACTTTCAGTTAAATATTTGTTTCTCAAACCTATGCATCGGATTAGTCTCCTGTGGTGACAACTTTCCAACTATGAACATGTGCAAAGGAAAGAACTTATATTTTAATTCTCTAAACACACTGTTTAGAGAATTTTACAGTTATGGTTGTTATGTATAATCTTAATACCACAGATGATGTCTAGTTTCTTGCAAAGTTTATCATTAATAGTTTAGTGAAATTGCAGTAATTTTCTTGTATATTCTTTTTATAAATTTACATCTGTTACCTTATAGCAAGGAAAAATATTGGAAGCTGAAAAGGCTGTTAAAACACTATATGGAAAAGAAAGAGTGGCTTTGGTTATGAAGGACTTGGCAGCAGCAAGTGAAGGTTCTTCTGAACATGAAGCTGGATGGTTTGATCTGTTTAGTAGTCGATATAGGAAAGGTATTCCAAACTTTACTTTAGTTTAATTCCAGATTTGATTAACAAGGGCTAAGTTTTCTAGGGTATTAAGTCAGAATTTCTGTAGCAAAGAACTGCTATTTCATCCGTTAATTTTGTTACTATTGGTGCTAACCTGTGGCTTTTGAAGGTTGGTCATAATTATGTTAATTTGAGAGCGTTTTATTTACAGTAAGATCAACATAAATACCATAACATAATCAACGTGAATATTAATGGAACTGTGGAAGTCAATTTTCTTGTTTCAGACTTAGCCTGAGAGTTTCTTTTACCTTTTGAATTTGTTAGTGTGTTTTTTCTTTCCTTTTCCCTTGATATGTTATGATGAGATATATCTTAACTATCTCATTGCAATTTATGTTATGGTTTTGCTGATCTACTGTCAACTTTTTAGTTTGCTCTGAATTTGATTAATGCTTAATGAGTTGGTGTAGCACTTATAAAACATTCCTTGTTGCAGTTGTCAGTGTAGGCGCAGCACTTTTCTTGCTACAGCAGTTATCTGGAATAAATGCTGTGGTCTATTATTCGACTGCTGTTTTCCGCAGTGCTGGAATTTCTTCTGATGTTGCAGCAAGTGCACTGGTTGGTGCATCAAATGTTTTTGGTCAGTATCTTTCATTCCAGAATTTTGATATCAAGCAATTTGCACAAATGTGATACTGTTTCTGGCTTATGTTTGATTTCATTGCAGGCACAATGGTTGCTTCGTCCTTGATGGACAAAAAAGGAAGGAAAAGTCTCCTTATTATAAGTTTCAGTGGGATGGTAATAATTATTTTCAACTCACTTTTTGTCTTAGGCCGAAAACAAAATGTTTGAGCTTTTCTGATAGGATTCTACAGGGGTCTCAAATGTTTGTTTTCTCTATATCCTTAGCTTCCATGCATTGTGCACTCTAATGTACCTATACCTCATATTTGATATACACGTATCTTATCCGTGCATTATAGTATGTGCATCAACTATATAATAATCATTAGCTACCTGTTTTTCTAGGGTGCTTCTATGTTGCTTCTTTCTGTGTCATTTACTTGGAAGGTCCTTGCACCATATTCTGGAACCCTTGCAGTCCTTGGGACTGTCCTGTAAGTCATTTAATTTTGTTAGTGAAAGTAATTCATAAGCTACCAGGCTATGTTATTTGTTTTCCATTTCTCTTTCCATTTGACACTCTGACCTATGAATTCTAAACAGCTATGTCTTATCCTTCTCGCTTGGTGCTGGTCCTGTGCCTGCTCTTCTTCTACCAGAAATATTTGCATCTAGAATCAGAGCAAAAGCAATTTCTTTGTCGTTAGGCACACATTGGGTAAGGGACATCACCGTGGAATCTAATATATCTGTATCCTTTGAAACTCTGAATTGCTACTTCTTAAATAGAAGAGTTAACTAGGAGAAGCCATATATTCTTGTGATAATCACACAGTAAGCTTATCAATACTATCTATACCAAATTATCATATGTCCAAATACTACTGCAATGAGGTTTCTTGGAGCTGTTTGAGAGGATTTATAGCATGCATTGGTTTCATTTATATTTTGAACTAACTCTTCATTTTTGTTTATTGTTACCAGATCTCCAACTTTGTGATCGGGCTGTATTTCTTGAGTGTAGTAGACAAGTTTGGAATCAGCACTGTATACTTGGGCTTCGGAACAGTGTGTCTGGTTACTGTCTTGTACATAGCTCGTAATGTTGTGGAAACAAAAGGTCGATCCTTGGAAGAAATCGAACTTGCACTTAGTCCTTCAACCTAAAATACCATTTGATCTTAATTCTAATGCTGTTCTTACAATTTTTGTTCCTTTGGACACTTGACACTAGTTATTTTATCTTATTTGTCTAACTTTACTTTGTTACTTATTAAATTACTTCACTCCTTATAATTTTTTCTAGATCTTTGAATAATGAAAGTTTTTTCAATGAAGTATTTATACTTATCATTTTTTTAGTATGTCCATATGGTTTAACCCAATTTCTAGTCAGACCCTTATTTTATAATCAGGTTTCTGAAATTTAAGTAAATATTAAATATAAATATAAGAAGGTTAACTGAAAGTATTTTATATAAATATTGAGTATTTTAAATATAATACATTATAGTTATTACACTATTAGTGTCTAATAATATAATTAATATTATTGGTATTAATTTGTCAATGATATTATTAATACTACTAGTAGTAAATTTGTTCATTTGATAGTGTAGTAAATATATGCTTTATATATACATAATTGAAAAATATATATAAATTTAAAATATTATAAAAATAATAATAATATATTAACACACTAATATTATTAATTTGATAGTAGTGGGTATATATTTTATATACAAAATTTTAATACTATATATATTTATAAAAAAAAAATACTAGTAGTAAACATATTTGTAGTTTTAGTTTTTATTGAAAGTACATATGCATCTATTATGATTTTGATTTACATGTTAAAAAATCTATTAATTTAGTGGTTAAGTATTATCATTAGAGTTTGAGAGGTTTTTTATGAACAAACAAAAAGAATTTGATAGGTTTTGATTTCTTCTATTATTTTTTTTTTCTCATTTTCATATGTCATCACGCTATATCATTGAATATTTTTATCAGATGTCCATTGTAGGATACAACAGCGTAAATGATATAAAACCTATAAAATTTTATGGTTCTCAATTAAAATTTAAAATATAAAAAATGATATAATATTCAAATAGTGTGTCACAGTTCATTCTTACAACATAATATTAAAAACCTATTTTTATATTTAATGATACTTATCTTCCGATCTAATAACATTTTTCTTAAAATATTATTAAAAAACTAAACATATTTAATGATTAACTAAGCCAGCTTTTACACTTACTGTAAAATCTAAAACTGAAACTTAGTGCCAAACTAATGCATTCAACCATTCAAAATTTTAAAGTCTCATTAAACTTTATTCATCTACAATTTTATATTAACTTACCAAGTATAAAGGTTTAGTTAAATCAAGGCCTCAAATCAAAATTATTAACACCTGCAAACTGTTAACTTCATTCCAAATAAACTAAGAACACAAGGAGTTGAAAAGTGCAATATATGACGTAATCTGAGAATGAAAGTTGTAGTAGCTAAGTGCACCAACTTCAAAGAGTTCACAACTGACTAGAGAGAATAGAAAGAAGAAGCTTCTTGTTCTCTCTTGCCATCATTTTGCACGTCTATTGATAATTGACACATGGAGCATAAACCATTCTTTTGTCTCTTGTATAAGAACATAAACAATTCTAGTGCAGACTCTCTTATTACTTTAATGCATCATGAGGTTTGATTGGTTGTGCTTGTGGACATTGTGCTTATACTGGAATTGCTCCACAGAAATTGTGAATGGATGAAGTTGAATGATTATCAATGAATGAATATTAGAACACCGTTGATGTTTAGTGCTACTTTCAGATCATGCATCCCTTTTTTTGTCTTCAGAACCACATATCACTATATCATGAGCTTCTCAGGCTCCTATGAGGAGCCAGGAAGAGATGTGGCCCATAGTTAACATAACCAATTGAAGAAAAGGGTCTCAATGGTTTCAAGTCACATTGTTTCTGACACCAAATACGTATAGTTTGGCACTACACTTTTACAGCATGATCTTCAGAGGAGCATTATACATCAATTTTTGTGCATATAATGTACCCTCAATTAAGCTACAATCGTGGCCTCACTTGGGTGGATTGGTCAAGGCCTGGCTCTCTTCCTAGAATATTTGGGTTGAAATGAGTTTCTGAATCACATTCGTTTTGGATCAACATGTGTTTATGATGGCTACCCCACCAACATGTGCTTCCTTTATTCAAGAAAGTTTCATCCAAACGCATTGAAGCCTTTATTATTGCGATTTTCTGCCTTGTTGCTTGACATTGATACTTAATTATATCCTGGTATAATCCTACTCAATAATGTTATTAAAAGGATATTGGAATAGTCAACACCAGGTCAAAGATGGAAACTGGAAATTTGTCACCAAAAACTTACTTTCATGGACCAACTCTATGGGAAATCTACAAGGACTGTTGTGTCTTCTTGATTTCCAATGAATAGATCTGGAATATGTAACTTTCAAAAAGAAAGATCTGGAATATATTAATTAAGAATTGTTAGATATTCAAGTGTGAGTCTAAGTCCCACATTGGATAAGAATGAGAAAGTTGAGCAACATATAAAAATGAGAACTGAGTCAAACCACGTATAAATGAATGATATCACCTTCAACCCAAAACCTTAAGGCTTTTTTCTTATATATTTCTCAACTTTCTTATTCTTACCCAACGTGGAACCTAGACTCACACTTAAATACTTAACAATATTATATACTACTATAGTTTAGACAAATATTTTCTGCCATCATTATCACATTTACATACTTCATATTAATAGTCTTTACTGCTTTAAACATGTAGAAAACTGTTGGAATTTCAATAAGAACCAATTCATATACTTCAAACAGAACTATAATCCTATTACATAGTCAATGCATGCCAAGTGGCAACAGTTGTTATTACAACAGTGTAATTAGATAGATATATTAGTTATTCAGCATTCAACCTAAGTCTATATATAGTCCTCCACCTTAGATATTTATCAACATAACTTCAAACTTGATTGAGTGGATTCTCTTTCATTTCCACCTGTGAAGGGAAATCAAGTTTAATGTCATCACAGTTGTGCTTCACTGTGCCCTCACTTTCTTGCTGCTCTGTACGATTGGTTTTAGTCTTCTTCCCAACATTCTTGTATATGATGTATAAGATCATTTGGGAGATGCCAAACAGAAATCCTAGAATATTTGGCAGCTGATGATACCCAAAACAACATATTCATCAGTTTTATTTCAAGAGGAAAAAAATTAGTAGGATGTTGTAATAGATATAGAAATGGTATTCCTTACCATAATGAACTCATCCTTGTCAAACAGCCCATAGAAAAACCACATGGTGGCGCAGAGGGTAAGAAACAAGGACAATGTAAATGGCATGTACTCTACACTCTTGGTTTTTATGACCTTCCTCTGCAATTAGTATAGACATTTTACATATTTTCAGATGCATAACTTTGCAACATATCTGTTATGTGAATAGTTGAATATAGAACGTACCATAATGCTTAAGGGAGCAGCGAACACTGCAATGTTAAAAATGGCACAAACCCATCCCACAGCATGAACGCGGTTAATTCCCTTGAAAGCGAAGGTGGTGACTAACATGGTTAAGCCAAAACCTCCAATGTCAGCAATGAGTATCATCACCAAAGTAGAAATCTGCAATATCCATCAAAACGTTGATTAAGTAATAAGCGTACCAAGTTACACCTTTGGATACTCTTGTCAAAGCTGGTTTGAAAATGAATGAGTCTATGCAAGTATTTTAAATATGGTTATCTATATAGAACAAAATTGAAAAGTGTAGAGAATGAAAGATTGTCATCTTGGTTTCACCTTCTGCTTCTTGGGAGCATATATAATGTACATTGATAGGTATGAAACTTCTATAACACATCCAATACAGTTGATTGTGACAATCAAAACAGCATTGGTCTTTATGAAGCCATAAAACAGAAGCAACAGTGCACTAAGAAGTGCAACAACATATGGAATTGATTGAAACCCCTCAGATGATTTGTTCTTGAAAATTGTATAGAAGGTTGGCCTGTGAGAGACAGAAATATGATAAAATAAAAATCAAATCAGTATTTCAAGGTGTAAATGGGGTAATGGCAAATTATGATTCTATTTTTTAGTTTCAAACAGGACTTACAAGGGTGCCAAGAACACCAGGAATGAGACAATGTTACCTATAGTCGAAAACAAAACAGATAACATCAGTGAAGATCAATACAAAAATAGAATAATTAACATATGTAAGTTACTGTTATTAGATGCATTTCTACACTCATGATGAGTGATGAAAACTGAAAACCTTAATGAGATTGTGTAGCATGAAATAGAAAAAGTTACAAAACAAAAATGGCTAGCTATTTGCTAGGTCCTTGGAATAAAAGATTAACTAGATATAAATAGTTTGATGATGAAAATGGTGTAGTCATATATTGTTGGAATGAAATTTGTACTGAGTCAAATTAATACCTAGGAGACCAAAGATCAAAGCCAACTCATGAGCAGAAAATGAAACCATTTTTAGACGTGAAGAGTTTGCTAAAGTCTTTGGGAAAACTAGCTTTGCCTTTTGTGAGGTATGAGTAGGACAATGTGTGCTCCAACAAGTTTTCCCAGCTTCTATATATAGACAAGATAACCTGCAACAATGTCCGACACGTGTACACTTCCATATAGTTCCCTTTTAAGAGCACTAACAATTTTTCAATAAAGAATGCAATCAGTTTGGCAACTTCCTCTCAGACGTACCTGGTTTTTTCTCTTGTCAAACTTGTAATTTCAGTACCAGTGATAAATTATCAGCCACATCATTAAAGTTTTGGAGGTTAATTAACCAGAAATGGAGGCTTAGGTATTAACTAATTTGTGTGCAATGTGAAAACATTACTCTTTATTGCTTACACACACAACATTCATTCATAACTGTTACATGATTGGTAATAGTTAAAGATTATGACATGGTAAAGTTATGTGTTCTATCTTTGTCCACTTTGCGGCACAATTTTCATGCAATAACTGAACAGTATGTATTAAATCTTTTACCTGTAAATAGGAGGGGCAAATTAATTTGTGGTTTTAATGCAATGCTCCAAAACAGCCCCAATAATGCATCTACCTTGTTCTTTTTTCGGTATAGAATTTTAGCTCCTCAACTCAACAAACAAACAAAAACACCTGAACAACAGTTATATTTTAAAATGACTATTCCAATAACATTGAAATACACAAAAGGGTAAAGATACTCCAGCAATGCAACAATAGTTACATAGTGAAAAATTAATCTTTTTATTATCATATCTCCTCCTGTAAAATTATATTTTTTTATGATATCATAATTTTCATAACAAAAAAAAGTGACGTAATTTTCTTGTGGTGAGTTTATCTTTCATAATATTTAACACTTAACGTACATAAATTCACATTATGGGGTTGTGAGAGACTGTAATCATAATTAAGGTTGTGTTTCTTAGCAGTTGACTAATGCAGTATTTTGCAAATTAAAGTCCAAGGTGGTATGCCAAACAGGGGACATGATCAGACGTTAAAGTTTCAGGCCTTCGTTCTGTCAAACGTTAATGATACTCCCAATTCCGAAGCGTCAAGATTATGGTGTTCGTACAAATTTCAATGCATGAATTTACGTATTAAAAGAGATCCAGATTAATTGATAAGCAATCAAAACATGATATGATTAAGTGAATCAAGCTGCATAATCTATCAATTAAAGTAAGATGATCAGACTAATCCATCTTAACTCAATTCATAATGAGTTAGGTTGGTTTTCTAAGCAAAAAGTACCAAAATAAGTTTGGCTAATAAATAGATTGCTTGGTTCTCAGGGCGTTCCCAATTGTTTGGCTATTTCTAGTACTACCAAACAATTATTTGCTCACTTTAGTTTAGGTTTCACTTCCATTCATCATGGCGTTTCAAGATATTTTGCATTTTCCTTTATAAAATTTATATATATATATATTTATTTATTGTTCTTAAGTATTTCTTAAGTTCTGTTTATCAGTAAACCTCATCCTCTAAGCAAAAGTTCCTAATTCTCTGTACATTTTGGCGGGAAATAATATCTTAATAAGTATAATAATTTGAAAAAAAAAATATTTCCGTGTATTAAGTAACCATGTTGTTTATAAATTATCCTTCATTTCAATTATCAAGTCCAGAAAAGTCAATAATATTTTGATTACGTAGGGAATTTAAAAAAAGTTACAAAAACAGTTATCTAGATAATTTTTTTCATGAAGCTCGCTAATATAAATTAAATGGTTTTAAAGAAAAGTCAAATTATTTTCGTACGTTTAAATAATTTCCTTAAATGTTTCAAAAGATTATATATTAGACGTTTGACTAATAGTAAAACAAGTAAAAAAATTGTGTTTGAGAAGAAAAAGAAAATACAAATATCAATTCATTTTCTTTAACAAGCAAAAAAAAAGAGAAAAAAGAGCTCGAGAAAAAAATGTGACATGACAATACATTTACCATTGCATTGAACATGTAACTTTCGAAAAGAGTGTCTTTTTATATGCTAATATTACAAATCTCAATAAAAAAACAGTAAAAATTTATGATGGATTCAGTGTCAACTCTTTTTATTTTTTTTTTTTATCTTGCACTCTCTATCAAAGAGAGAAAAACAATATTTTGTGTTCATTCCCTCTTCCCCAATTTTTAATAAAGATAAAATGTGTGAGGAAAAGTGAAGAAGTAATGTGGAAGCAAATTGGCAATTTGAGAAATGATATTTGTATTGTCTAAAGTGATGTTCTTTTCTTTCCACGGTGAAGCTGATTTGGGATAAAGTGAAGCTTTTTGAAGGCAAAGATAATCTTGGTTAACAAAAGACCCAAATGTGAAATGATGTGTGTGAAGCATTTTGCATTTTAGCATTTTATAAGAAGAACATGTATTATGATATAGATTTGGAAGATGAGGATGGATGCACGTGGCAGCCAGAGAGTGGGAAATCAGAAGGCAGAAAGAAATTGATAGAATGAAGAGTGCTTTTGTTGATTTGGTTTGGTGGTGAACGTGGAAGAAAACCGAGGAACGTTATCGTTTGATGAAAAACAAAAGCATGAAACATCGACCACATGCAGATGATAATTGATAAACCTTTGACGTGACAAAGCATACGCATTATAAGGTTGGGCATGACTCGTGCTGTCAGCACCACCACTTCACATAACTTCTTCTACCGTTTCACGCACATGAAACTAAAGGCACGTATTAGAGTACCAATTATCCAACACCAAAAAAGTAGTTCAATTTTGCGTTCGTAGTTTTAACATTTGCGCTGTTCGAGTGGTCGCAGCTTTACGGCACTTCCAACTGTCTCGCTTCGTTTTAGCTCAATCTTCACCCATTCTTCACCCATTCTTCATCATTCATTGCCCACTTTCTTTTCTTTTCTCTTCACACCCACCATTCTCAAACCCAATACCCTTTTCCTACTTCCTTTCTTCAATTTCCTAATCCATACAACAACAACAACAAAAATCAATCAAACAACGTAACTTCTAATTAAGTCAATAGGATCTTGTTATGGATTTTGTGATTAGAGTTTTCAAATTCTAATTATTATTGTGATATCTTTATTATTGATAAAATTTGTCAAGTAATATTATTACACGTTTAGGATATTGAAATCGCAATGATTTGTTACACTAACTTGGTTTTTCGATAAATTAAGAAAATATGAAATAAATAAATTTTGTTTTACAGTAAACTTTTATACATTTAGCTACCATATTTAACTATATATATATATTATTAATCAAAGCGGAATAGAAAATACACAAAAAAAAAAAAATAAATGAAATCTTGTGTGGGGGTGCATTTAGTGAGTGGAGTAATTGTTATGTTATTGTTGATAGTTCAATGATTCAATAGTTCAATGATTGGCTTTATTTTATACTCTTTTTTTTGACTGCTTCTTCCTGCACCTCCATATCATCTTCCTGCACCTCCATAATTTTCAAAATTCCAATAATAGACATGAGGAAATTACAAATTTAACCCTGCTGCTATAAAAGAAAGTTTTCCATGGA
>Ga0099825_1000915_pt1 | contig 35202 bp, 14 predicted proteins | sample SiratroredBW_FD_76838 | JGI IMG/M metagenome (GOLD analysis project Ga0099825, IMG submission 76838) | Root nodule microbial communities of legume samples collected from California, USA - Siratro red BW | ecosystem: Host-associated > Plants > Roots > Nodule | place: USA: California | collected...
TGTAAATTTATTTTTTTTTTTTTTTTTTTTTTTATTTTTTTTTTTTATTTTTTTTTTTTTTATAAATAAAAATTACTTAACGCTTAAGTATTTTTTTTTTTTTTTTTTTTTTTTTTATTCACTTTGCAGAGACAGAGAATTCAGGTTTTGTTATAAACCATCTAAGTGCTTAATTTGGTCACATTCTTTTGCCACTTTGTCATTACAATTTTTGTATACTTTTAAGGCATAAATATACTTTAAATTGTTTCTTTCTCCTGTTTTTCTTTGCATGCATCTTAGTTTTTTTTTTGTGTGTGCCAAATATCTGTTTATTTTTTGGATCAAGTAAAATAAGTTATGTAATTATATTTTTGAATAATCATGTTATGGACTAAAGAGAAATAACAACTTTGATGTAAAAATATAAATATATGTTTCACAATGATACATTTTTGTACATATAACATAGTTTCTTCACTCATAAATACATGCAAATACAAAATATCTTATATAGAGATTAATTATTTTGTGAAGATCAAAATTCTATTATTTTCAATGTTTGAATAGGTTAAAATTTAAATTTACAAAAGTCTATAAAAATTAAAGAAAATAAAATTGAAGTATCATTCAAACAATTCTTTTTATTTTGTGTAAATGATGTTTTCAATTGCTACATTAATGAAGTTAAAAACAACAATTTAAGAGTTTTTATAAAACTAAAGTTAATAAATTATGAATGAAAAAAATTTACATTAAATAGTTTTTTAACAATCTAAAGTCCAACTTTTAATTAAACTCAAATAGTTAAATTTAAAAAACTGGTATTATTACAGAAATATAAATGTGTCAGTATCAACAACACAGTGGTCACCATCTGGGCGATGATAGCCCCATCAAACACTGAAGGTTTGTTGGGCTCATTAAATAATTCGCTGCACTATCAACCATCCAATATTATCCAATCAAGTAAACAAAACCCAATAGAATCGAATTTAGATTTCTTTTTATTTTAGGTAAAAAATATTATTAAAATTTTAAATAAATAATCACATAATTCACAATAAAATAATCATTATATAAATTTTAATTTATTTTTTGTGAATTCCACTATAAAATATCATTTTAAAAATCTTTTTACAACTTTTTATTATAAAATTTTCACCTTCTAATTGATATTTTATTTAATTATTAATAAAAATATATATGTATAAAACAAAATTTTATGACTAAAAGTTTTATTTAAGATTTAAAGTTTTAAATCTTATGTCGTATTAACATAATTTAATGAAAAGATCTTACATGATCAATTTTGTTTATATTTGATTAAGATTAAATATTTTGATATAACTAAATAATATTATACTAACATTTTATAGTAGCGAGGTTTCGAAATCTTACGTTTCATTATTAATAAAATACCTTATTATTAACCTTTCTAATTGGAGAAATTAATGTTAGACCTTAGGTCCTCCTTTGCCAATTCTCATAATTTTTTCATTAATTCAATTTCACAATCAATAGTACTTTGTGCTGAAACATAAACAATAAATAGATATGATATTATTAATTTTAAAGTCAGTGTTCCAATTTTATGGTGTTTTAACTGAATAAAATTATGACTACTAACTTAAATCCAGTATGTTTAAATGATTTCACTAATATTAAAGATGGTTTATATATATAAATATGTTAGTTATTTAAAAGACTAAAATGTTGTTTACATTACTAAAGTTCCACGTATACAGTTTTCTTGAATTTTGCTGTGTTTTATAGGTAGATATCACAGTTTTGATTAGTGCTTTTATCTATTAACTTCAAAAATAATAAAACATATACTCTTTAAATTTTTTTTAATGGCTAAAAGAAATACACAAAAAAAAATAATTTTGCTATGTTTTATAGGTAGATATCACAGTTTTGATTAGTGCTTTTATCTATTAACTTCAAAAACAATAAAACATATACTCTTTAATTTTTTTTTTAATGGCTAAAAGAAATACACAAAAAAATAAAAAATAATTAAACCGCAGGCTCTATATCTTGTCTGTACCAAGACGAACTTGTTATTTATGTGGTTAAGGAAAATTAACCCTTAATTAGTGCTTCACTCTTAAGCCCTTCAATCCTTAAATGAGATTAAAAAAACCTTATGATGGGTAACAGGTGATTACATTGATTAATTATGATTCTCATACATAAGAATTATAGACTTAATAGATACTTAAAGAACATCATAACAATTGTAATATGGTCAATTGTATAAAAATAATAATTAAAAATATTTTTATATGATTTTTAAAACAAAATTACAAAAAATTAGGCAAATAATATTTTGTTATTAGATTTGTTTTCGTTGGTAATATCATACCTTTCTTCCTGCATCTCCATTATTACTAACTGCACCTCTTATTAATGGAAAAAGACAAAGCTATTATTGCCACCGCTACTGTCTGTCACTTGTTATCCCCGTTGCGCTATCACCACTGCACCTTCATTTTTTCATTATACTTTTTGAAAGAGGAAAAAAAAAGAAAAAAAAAATCCGTTATAGAAAAAAAGCTTGTTATAAAAAGAATAAATTCTGAGAAGTTCATTATGACAGCTATCATATATGTTCCAAAAAGTTTATACTGAAGATTATGTTCTAGGATCCTTGTTTATCAAATATGTTCAGCAAAACTTAGTTTCAAAAATTATGTTTTAAAAGGCTTGATCTGTAATATGTTTTATGTGTTTCGAAAATTATGTTCTGTAAAGTCTATTTTAGAAATTTTATTCAGAAATCCTATTCTCAAAATCATGTCCGAAAGCTTGTTCCAACATATTCTTAGAACAACTAATCCCAAACCTAAAATCATGTTAAAGCTTAAGAGAGTGCAGTTAGAAATTATGTGGTGCAAGAAGCAAAAAGTCTTATTTAGTTAGTAATTTGGTTATCAAGATTCTGAGAGCTTTTTCCTACACCTTCACGTTTTTCTTTTCTTCCTGTATCTCATCAAAAAATATTAAAGTATATTTTTAAAAATTTATATTCTGTATAATTAAAAATGTTATATAATTCGTAATATAATTTTTTTTATTCTAGATCATGTGATCCGTTTATATTATATTACAGGCGTATTCGAGAATATTATATTACAGACGTATTCGAGATTATGAAAATTCAGATTTAACAATTGGAGAGGGTGAAGAGAGGGGTCGTTGAAAATATTAAAAAATGTGTTTTTACTTTCTCTTTATAAAAGTGTAGGAGTAGGAGGAAGAAAGTACCGAGGAGGTACAGGAGGGAAAAAGTCTATATCTTTTCTTAAAGGGGCTAACATTGGAGTCCATCCTCTTTTGGGGCCGAAGTGAACTGGGTTCTATTAGGCACAACAATAATGAACAGTTCCAAATTTATGTAAAAAAAGTATATTTGATATTTTTATCTATAATTTAGCTGATAAAGTCCAGGAAAATATAAATCTTTGTATATGTATTTCTTTTTATGCTCTTATAGATTTTTTTAGACCTTTCATCAAGTGAACAAACAAAAATTTAAAAATAAATATACTTTATCAAGTTTTCATTCAAATATTATTAATTTTTATCACTTATTATACAAAAATATAATTTATAAAAAAATTAACTTTCTATAACAACGGACAAATAAATGGTAGGAGGTAAAAAGTATAAAACAGAGCATATATAGAAAAAGGACACAAAAGTATATATGCAAACCATAAATAGAAAAAGGAAAAAAAATACTTTTTATTCCGAATATACTTTTTATTTTGAATATAAAATACATATTTTTTTATTCTGTATTGCACATGCATATATATGCAAAGCATAAATAGAAAAAAGGAAAAAAAAAACACTTTAGTCAAACTTTTCATTTTTTTTTTGTTTTTCAAAATATTTCTCTGAAAGTATTAGTAAACATTTTCCTTTCTATTACTCTAATATTAAAAAATGTTAAAACCTAAAGGTGTCTAAATTGTGGTAGTGATTGTTCATCAAAACATATACGATCCTAGCTACTAAAACTTGTAAGAAACCATGGCCATTCGAATCAATATGACTTGACAAGTGTCAGGGAGAATGCCTCGAAGAACCATGTTTGTTGTAAAAAAGTTAATGCACGCTATTTTAAGTAAAATAACATGCGTATCATCAACTTAAAAAACAAATTTAGTAATAAGTACAAGTTAGGTATTTGTGAGTTGTTTATTTATTTTCTTGAATAGGTAATTTAGAATCAAAATGAAATAAGTAATAAAATTAAAATTAAAAAGAACAAAAAAATATATGTTTTTGTCAAGGTGGTCTTATTTATAAAATTCCAAACAAAGTTACGAAATATAATTAATATTGAGGAAATAAATTAATTTTTAAGACAAAATAACCATTACAAATTTTCTTTTAAATCTTTGCTTTATTTTATTTTAAAATAAACGCATTGAATGGCTTAGGCGTTTATAATATAAAGTATATTTAAATATTATTACAAACAAAAATAACACAAAATCAAATCATATAATTACTAACTTTTAAAGATGAACTTGCTCTTGATCTGTTTTACGACTTTTTTGGTTTTGTATATTATTTTCTCTTGTACTTTTTACTACTTTAATATATCTTTTTTTTTTCACCTCTCTTTTTTTTTCTTATTATTTTTGTTCAACCTTTTTAGCCATTTTAACATACTTTCTTACATATAATTTTAAATATTTAATCATAAAAAATGTAATTAAATGTTTAAAACTATAATTTTCTAACATTATATTTTAGCAACACAAAAGTATAATATATAAAATTATATAAATGTGTTATTTGAAATTTTTTAGCAACTTCATAATTGATTTAATCGAATTGAAGTATGTTTTTTTTGATAAGCAACTAATAATAACCGAATTAAATTTTATGCATGTGGTAAATGAGTAAACAAATTAATGGATATTTTGCCATCTTTAAGTACATAACTTCTGTGGCTGTGGTATTTTTTCACTTTCACATCCACAACTATTGTAGGAGATTATTTATCCTGAGGTTTTATTTTGAGAACAATATTAGTATTAGATGTAACTAATAAAATCAATGAATTTAAGACAATAACTAAATGGACATTAAAATAAACAAAAGGAAAACAAAAAAACAAAAGGACATTTTTACCTAATTACCAAATCTATTTTATAAGTATGGACAAAGAATTCAAATGTGTTTTGAAGTTGTCAAATACAAATAGCAGAAGTTGATTGATTCGATCTTTTTTTCTAATATAGTAAGATTTTTTTTTCTAGTACTTTTGTACGATGATCCATGCAACTTCATAAAACATGAAGTCTCTATAAAAAAAAACGTGTGAGAATGAGAGACCAAGTATATTAGCAGACTCGGTTATATATTATAAGACCATAATTACATAACATTTTTTGTCCACTTTCATCTTGATATATACGATCGATTTTCTGTTTTTGCTTAAAGTTAATTAATCCTTATCATATGATTTGGCATATAATTGCCCATTTTAGACTGCGTGATAAAAATAATATCTATTCCTATGGGCTTGCCCAATTAAACCATGGAACAATGAAATGTTTACCAATTAACACACCTATTTTTTTCATAACTATATTAGCATAGTTGATTATTTTTAATGAAATATTACTTAATAAATTTAATTATTGATATTGGGTCTAATTAATGTAAGTTGTTCATGTATATCTCTTAACAGGAAGAGAATTTAATTTGTTGTTTGCTTCTACCACCATGTTACTATATATATGTATATACAGTTTCTTTCATTCATAGTGATATCCTTATTCTTCCTCAAGTTTATATACAGTTTGGTTATTACTGTTTCTTTGTCTGTCTTTTGTGGAACTGCATTTGAAGACAACAATTTGCCAAAAGTTTAAGAGCATCAAAGGTATGTGCATAGATGATTCATGATGTATATTTAGTATATTGCCTGTCTGAATTCATGTCAGTGTCATTGCCACCTAATATAACCTCGGTTTCAAATCTTCAGTATATGATTTTCCATACAAATTTAATTTCAATTAATGGATTTGTGAGCAATACATTACATATACAGACACATATTGATTGATTTGGTCCAATATGTTTCTCTACATACAAAACTCTATTAATTGTATGCTTCAGAATGGAGACATATCACATGCACCTGTTTATGGTTTCTGTCTTGAGTATGACGTTGTGCAAACAATACGCATTTGAACTAATCGCATTAATAAACAAAAGAGACATCTTGAAAACCAAATATGACAAATATTAATAATTATTATTGTACCAAATTTCATACTAATCCTATCAAAATTTGCCCAATAAGTTTGATAACACACAAACCTTTTTTTTAAATAAGAAAAAAACAGGATAATCTTTCGGTAAGTCCAATATAGTCTTACATAAATTAGGAATTGAGGTTATACATTTTTTTTTTACTTTTTGAGACATTTTTTAAAAGATAAAACTATGTGACGGAACTCTAAATATCAAAACAGATAATATTTTATATAGAATGACTGATCATAATAATGTAAAAATAAATAATATTTAGATTTTATCCGACTTAACATTATAATAATAATGATGTTGATTATAATGATATTGATAATCTAGTCAAAAGTATGATATTAGTTAGTTATTCCTAAACTTATGAAGGAGTAGTAAATGACAATGTTAAGACTTAGGATTATACGATAAAATACATAATTCCATACTTGATCATGTAATGATGGCTTAGATAAAGTCAAACCCCTTCCTCCTACACCTTTATACCTCCATGAACTTACGTTGACAAAGCGAATTCTAGGTATATTGGTTGTGATGGAAGCGATGGCTTTTGGCTCAGTGCTAATAATAATAATAATAATAATACATATTATGTTTACCTAATGACACCCATTTAGGTCCCAAAGTGAGAAGAGGTAGAGTGGATAATGATTAATTATACTGTAGCCGATAAGTATACAATAAAAAATAATTTTATCCCTTTGTGTTCGTGACATCAACTGCCACAGCCGTCCAATTTTTTAACAGATAACTACACAAAGCAATGTCTGCACTATAATGACATCAACGACCACCCATTGGAAACGAACTACGTTCATTTTCAAAAGCCCTTTTTAGTTTTTAATCCTATCTATGACTTTTGTCCCTCAAAGTTTTCAGCTCATGCCACGAAATGGAAAACCTTTTTGATAAGTGCATGCTTTGTTAATTATATATCATAGTTTTTCAAATGCAAGTCAGACACATAAACTAACTCATCTGCCTCTATTATAAAATTCAAGGTGTTTTCCACGCCCAATCCAATGCCTTAAACGTGCTCTAATGGAATATGACCACTCTCCATTTCGTTATGTTCTTTCTCTCTCTGTCTTTGTTTAGGTTTCTTTCTATAACCGTTTGTTCCTTTAGCTAACTCCACTTTACCGAATTTGGGAACCAATTGCCTTGATTAAACTCTGGAAAAATGGTGCATAGCATATACATTATATTAAGTTCGTGAATGATAGTCAGGGTTACCTTTTACATGTCAATGTATTTCATCAAGAATCAACGAATATTCTCTTAAAACACCAACTTCCATTCTAGGATAGCTTTTCACACGACGAATACTTTTAATCTAATTTGTTCACCTATTAGGTAAAAATATTGCATCAACATGTTGCTTATAGAAAAATTGTATTAACATGTTAAGAGGATATACAGCACCATGTAACAGAAAATGTCTTGTTCGGTTTCATATGACAAATACTACTAACGAGATAAAGTATTTATACAGAGAAACATTCATGAAAAAAAAACTATGTAATTTCCTATTACCCGTGATAGTGCTTAAATAAACAAAATTATCAAATATTTGATAAAAATGTACAGTACTAAGTTAATGCTTGTTTTTTAAATAATAAAACCCATGACCGTGTTTCTGACACATTCGCTTTTGTAAAAATCTTGGAGAGTAGTTTAGAAGGACCTATAACTTTTCACTAAGAATGTCACGAGTGGGATGGAAAAAAAGCTTTTCAACTTTATGCAGTACAATGATGACAAATAAGCTTCGTGCTTTCATATGTGTTTTATGATAACTATTCCGTTTTCCATTAGATTAAATTTAATCCTAGAAAGGTGAATTAGTGCTTGATCCACATATAGCATGATTATAACAGCCAAAACAGAGACAGAAATGATATAAAATGCATATAGTACATGAGAGGAAATTGCCAGGGTTAATTAATCCGGGGGTTTAATCCACATCATTAATTTTTTGCAGTTATAGATTAACTAATTACAAGTCCTTCTTCTACCATACACATTAAATAGAATTATCACCAAAAGGTGCTCCAAAGAAACTGCCAACAAGGTGGGGTCAGGTAGGCATATAAATAAGTTGCTCAAGATCATTCCCTTATTCCACATATTCACACAACACAAGTTCTTCTCTAAACCAAACACTGCAATGGCCAAGGTTTACCCTCAGCTACCCTCATCTCCTCAGACTCAGTGTTTCACATCCAAAAGAGAAACATACACTCTATGGTTGAAATCACTTGTCTTCCACTCCAATGGATGCACTGTGTATGACTCAAATGGTGACATCGTTTATAGAGTTGACAACTATGACAGAAAGGGCAGAAGAGAAGTTAACCTCATGGATCTACGAGGCAAAGTTCTCTGCACCATAAAGAAGGTACAAATCAGTCAAATACTACACCCCATATGCTAATAATGGCTTAAACCAAGAATTTTTGGCATTGTAAATTATTGCATCAGAATTTAACTAATCTATTCCTTTTAACCATATTTTGCAGAGATTACTAGCTCTTGGATGTTGGGAAGGACACAGATGCATCAGTTCCGAATTTGGAACCCAGGAACAACCATGGTTTCAAGTAAAAAGATGTAATCAAATGATCAAAGGGAGAGTGGCTTGCCAAATTTCTGTGGGGTGCCAAAAGTACAGCATAGTAAGAATCAGTGGCAAAGCAGAAGCTTTTAAGATCGTGAACATTGATGGACAAATAGTTGCTGAGGTAATTTAATGATTCCCTAATCATATGAACACACGCATGACTAATTTAATCAATTGCTTAAATATGAAACTGGTATTGATGTTACTTTTGAAAATTGTGCAGGCAAAGCAAAAACACTCACCCTCAGGCGTTGTACTGAGTAACGATGTTCTAACGTTGGATTTGGCTGCTGGCACAGATCATTCTCTCGTAATGGCCTTAATCACAGTATATGGATTGATATGCGGTATAATGTAAAAGTAGAAAATTCCCAGTTCGTCGATTTCATTTGAGATACACACAATTCATCGGAGACTGATTCAGCATTCACATGATTGCTTCGCCTTTGTGACTGATCTAATGTTTTTCACTTTGTAAATTTTCTGAGTGACAAGTTTTGTAATCAGAATTTTTCTTAGTTATTAGAGATATATATCTATGTATACATATATTGTTTACAGAGGAAACATGATACAATTTATTGTACATTCCATCTTTGGAATTTTACTGTTTTTACTAATACTGTTACTATAACATTAATTTATATAAAATGAATATATATGAAGTATTCCAGCTAAGAATAATAAAGGCGATAAGGTAGAGAAACTCACATCTCCACAAATGTTCCAACCACTAGTTTGTAGCTATTGAATGAACCCCACACGAAAAGAGAAATGGGTCAGCAGCCAGCAAGGTCCCATGTTCGATTAAGCAATAAGGATCAGACAAGACAGAGTGGGGTGCGTTTTGTCCTTGTGGCCCCTGTTCAAGATAGGGGTGGATTTGGGGAGGTTGGGTTAAAAAAAATGACATTTTTAATCCCTTTCCCGTCAAGGTAAAGGAATTTTACCTTTCGATCCTTATATATATATAAAATGTAAATGTTTGTTTTTTTACATATAAAAGATATCATTTGTCAAGTAAACTCATACGATATCATCTTTAATCTAATTCAAAAATACTAAAATAATAGGATTTGCTAATTTTTTTTCATTTATATATTGTTAATTTTCTCACTTCTTCTATTTAATATGGGTTTGAAACTCACTTAAATGTTTAAGTTGAATAATTGTAGCCTTACACAAATTTTACCTCAAAATTAAAATATTAACTTTTATCATAAGTATTTCAAAATTAATACTAAAAAATAAATTAAATTATGAAAAAATTATAATTCATATTTTAATATATGCAACACGTATAATGACTACTTTTTTATATGATAAATATTTTTTATTTTACATCTTAATTAAGTTTTAAATTTTAATAAATTTAGATATTTTTAATTGAGTTTTTATTAAAGAAATTTTATTGTGTACTCAAAATTTTTATATTTTTTATTAAAATATAAATATTTTGGACATCCAAATAAAATAAATTTTTAATAGGAATTTAATTGAAAATAATAAAATTATTATTTTTTTATTTCTTACATGGAGATATATAAGGAAACGATGCACTCAAGACACTCTAGTTAAAGACAAAATCTAATAACACTCATTGAAGAATATAACAATATTAAATATTCAAGGCAATGAAATTTTCTAATAATGATTTAAACTGAAAATATTCAAACTGAAACTTAAAATTTACCTATACCTACATTATTATAATTAAATTTTATAATAAATAATTTTTAATATATATTTCATTCTTTAGAATTAGGATGACTGTAGAATAAGATTATCTTTAATCATTGATGTTTGCTTTTAAAATTATTGAAATTGTGAAGATGGTGTAGATATAAGTGGTTAAGAAAATATGGAATATTATAGCAATCAATTTTTGCTTAGCTGTGAGGATAATGCGTGAAATAAACATAAAAGAAAGTGTATTGGAAGATGGTCTAAACGAGAAAGTAGATCACGAAGTTACGTATTATTTATAATATGTTTACTGAGACTACTAATGTTAAACTTTAGTTTATCCAAACGATTAAAACATTTGATATAATGTATTGATATTTTAAATTTTAATTAAATTTGAATAAAAAATTAAGAAATATGTTTAAAAACAATAAAAAAAGTTAAATGATCAGCATGAAATATTAAAATAAAATATTAAGTACATCTCTTGCAATCTTTTACACTGCACTATTTTTATCTCTATGTATCGAAAAAAAATAATGCGCTTAACATTTATCATATATATTATACAAATTTCACTACTTCTAGAAAGAAAGATTGTTGTAACTTAAAAAAATTGGAATAATTATTACAATCTGAAAAAATCCTCAGGAAGTAGCGGTATATAATTGACTCTATTATACATGATTTAACAAGAGTAAAAAAAAAAAATTAAATAATTGAAGGACGAATAGAGATTGAACTAGACAGTGAAGACTACCCAAAATTTTGAACTACATCCATGGATTTCACGTTGTAAGTGTCTTGATTTTTGGCACCATAAAAACAAGAAAGTTGAATTTTACATCTTTCTGAACCCTAACCACTGGGCATGTGAATAATCGCTTTCAGTCCACAAAAGCTGCATTTCCCTTCTTCCTTTGTTCGTTTATTCTGCAAAAAATTAAGCTGTACATGCATGCAAGCAGGGCCAAAAGACACAACCCTGGTCCCAGCTGCTTCAAAATATCAATACTCATCGTTACACTTTTGCACTCACCAATCTTCTTACTTCTTAAATTATCTTATCAAACACTACACGTGAGAATTTTATACTATGTGATCCTTATTCAACTCATTCTTATTAAACTAGGGTTTCTTTTGAATCAACTTTCTATCCGTTGTTGCATAAAATATTCGGGGAAAAAACAAACTTCAAATTATTATAACAAAATGGCATATATAAAATAAGATATTAGCTATATATGTTTTTTTTTCTTTCGTTATTTTGTCATTTGTTTTCCGCGGAACATGGTAACTGCAATATGCAGCATGTGTGACACATAATGCCTCAAAGAATTACATCAACACAGCAGTTCTAATGCTTTCCTCTTTCCATTTGACGTATTGTTAATGCATATATAAGCATCAACATGTGTTTGTCCAGATAATGTTTCTTCTATTTCTGGTGGGAACACATGTGCATAAGTTACCATCATTAAATTTTGTCAAACAAATTAGCACAGGCACTATTTAATGAAATATAGTTAATGGAAACTTCTTTAATGGTAAAAACTCTATCTAACTATTAGTAGGAAATTACGAACTTAATTGATGATATTTTTTTAAAAAAAGATTGACAAAAAAATTACTGATAACTGGTGGATTGAAGCATTCCAAATGCTTCTCGTTTATATCATTCTTTTAGTGATGAAAAAAATGCTTACATTAGTGGTTATCACTATTATGTCATGTAAAGTTTCAAGATTCCTTTTCTTCTTATCCAATAAATGACAAAGTAACATAGAAAGAAAAAAGCAATAACAATAAGCCAAACATCCCCTGTCAATTGGATAGATTAATGGAATTTGGGAAACATATGACGCACGATGCTTGTTGCAAGTTTTTTTTGTATATATAAATAAAGTCATTTAAATATTTGTAGTTAGGAGAGTCACAAATCTCCATTTTTTTTTAATAATCTGATCAAATAGAATCTCTACTGATTCAGCTGTGTACTATATCCAATAATTCATCAAATAAACAACTAATACTAATTAAAGCATGTGTAATGTGGGCAGCTATATGATATATATACGATATTTCTTTTCTTTTTATCACCAACGAGTCTTTAATTAGGTCCAAATCTGAAAAAAAAGATTCTCACTGATTCAACATCCTACATTAGAGGAGAAAGAAAGAGACAACAAGAGAGAACAAAGAACCATAAAACAATTGTTGTTCTATTTTTGGTTAGAGATTTTTGGTTTTACAATCGTGCTTCACGACATACACATGGTTACCAATGACAACCATGAAATTATGAGAACCAAAAAATTTATGAAGTCAAATTTGTATAGCTATAGTTCAATGTGACTGTACACTGCATTCAACCATGCATATAGGGAGAGATATACACTGCATATAGCAGCCATATAGCCACGTTTTTATTTAATGATATATAACAGTGAGTTACTATAGTTTTTAAGAGTTACGTCATTCATATATCTATGTTTGTATAATTAACTTATGTTTTTGTGATGATGATGATGAGTACGTATGACATCATTATGAGTAGGAATAATTAAAAATAGAAAGTCTGGATATCAATCTTTGATCAAAGATTGATCCAACACACACACAATTCTGATAGAAGTGAAACAAAAAATGGTTTTGAATGTATGGGTTGAGAGAAATGATAATTAAAATTAATAAATTAAATAATGAATATTGTTTTTCTTTCATAAATAAACACACAAATAATCGCAGCGAGAAAATAAGTTTATGAAAGGAAGGAAAGTTGCTAAGATCAGGTTTCTCTCAATTTCATAAAATTCCCATGTGTTCGATTTTAAACTGTTTACTGCATTGAATAATTTATTAAAATCTAAATACTTAAGCAAATAATTCTTTAATCCTAATTATTTTCTTGCAACAACTTTTAATCTTAGTTAATCTAATGTCTTGGAGAGAAATTAAATAGGACTAAGTCTTGATAATAAAAATTCCTAGAAGTGATTATATCCTATGACTATATTATATTTATATCTGTATATCCATAAAATAAATTTTCATTCAATATATAAGTAAAATATTCTTTCTAATTAGGGGTAGTGAAGTCGTAAAAATATTCAACACAAGTACACAAGGCATAAAAATACAAAAAACAAATTTTATAAATAAATCAATTAAAGAAACACATTGAAATTCAAGTGATTCCTTCAAGGTATCGAACTAGACGTGAAGAAAATAAGAAGAAAATTCAAAAAGAAAGAAAAAAGAAGTTCACAAATCCTTGAAGATTTTTTTTAAACTGTTAGCAAGACAGAGTAAAAGAGAACAAATATCTAACTATTTTGTTTTTGCTAACTCCTTTTATATGTGGGTTGGATGGCTAATAGAGTGTGAAGGCCCAATACATTCTGCATCCCATACTTTTAAAGCTGCAGTCCCATAAAAATTTTGAAATTTGAAATTTCTACATTCTAGAACATTAAAAATAATTTTTTTATTATTTTGGATTATATATTCTGATATAAATTTAGAATATATATTTTTTATTTTGTATTCTGGAATGTAAATTTAAAATACAAAATTTATATTCTAAAATATATAATCCAAAATATAAAATTTGTTTTTCCAAATATACGTTTTAAAATGTATTTTTTATTTTATATTTTGGAATGTACCATTTTATTTGTCATTGGAAGAATATCGTCTTTATAATTTGGTAGTTAGTAAATTTTTTCCGTAAAAAAATTATAAAATTTATGACATGTTAATACTCATATTTTTCTATATAACCATTTTACAACATATTTTTATTAATTTTTATAAAATAATTTAATTAATTAATATTTTAATATTAAAAAATCGTTAAACAGATGTTTAAAGAAAAGATGATTATCAAAAATATCTTTTTCCAAAATATAGACTCCCCTCAATTTATATGGCTTGGGTTTCTCCTTCACTCAAAACATTTCCTTTTCAAATGGAACATATGTTCATTTTCATTATTCTTTTATTCATATTAATTTTTAATCATTGATTGGATATTCTTATATCATAACTGTAAGATTAATTTTCAGATTATGAGTAATGATTAGACAAAGTATAATTTCAAATTAGAGTTACTGACATTATAATTATAAATAACACCTGAAACCACAGTCCAACTCTACTGTATGTAACAATTGTAGGGGTATATGCTCTTTTTTATCACACTTTAACTTCAATGCAATGCAATAAAAGAATCTGAATGTAAATGAAAAACAAAAAGGTGTACATAAACATTATATTCAATGAAAGAAATGCTCATTTGTATTATATTATATTTCACTTAAAGGATACAATAAAAGAATATGTATATATATAAACGCATGATAAAAAACAAGATACAATGAAAAAACTGATGAACACTAATGGTAGCTAAAAAGCACTTAAAAACATCACAACCTGCTAGAATAACTCTATAAAATGGTACCCCTATGGCACGCATTTACGGTTCAGAAGGGGAAGAAAAAGGCTAAGAAAAGAGGAAGAAAATGCATATTTATCTTGCCAGTGTGCACATTAATTTATTCATTTCATACTATTTCCATTTTCCAGTGCCTTAAAACCATGAATTTGAACTAGTCATTGAGCCTTCCGAGCATTCTTGAGGTTTCTTACAGTCATAACAAGCTTTTGTCTTTCACCTTCTACCTCTGCAAATTTGAGACTCATTTCTGAGTATCTTTGTTGTAACTCTTTAAGCTCAGTTTCCATTAAGTTGTTTCTTTCCTTCAACAACGATAATTCAGCTAAAGTTTCACAAACATTGCCATCTCCATTATTATCCATTGTGGATATTTCTGCTTCTTTCTCCGACAAATGTAAATTACTGCCATAGACAGAAAGCGATCAATAATGAAACAAATGAATAGCTTCAATTCCAAGTTTACATGTAAGAGTAACATATAACATGTCTGGTTTCACGTTTCAAATGTAATTTTTCACTTTTTGACTGTGATTTTCAAAAACTATTAGTAACATATCATAACAGGTATTAAATTATGTGTACTGTTTGACAGAAAATATAAAGGACACAAACCTCTTGAACAAGGTCAATGCAACATCATTTTCTTCAGCCACGCTTGTAGTATCATTTGAAGTAGTAATACCCCTATCCTCAACAACCTGTTTGAAGTGTAAGACAAATATATTCATTGCTGATATATGATTCAATAACGTCATAGACCAACAATATTCATCCTATGAAACCTTGCCTAAGATTAGTGGTAAATAAAAGAAATAGTTGGAATATTCTTATTTCCATCATTCATCAGTGCATAATGGATACGCCAATTGACACTAAGACTCAATTTTTTTATTTATGTTGGAAAAATTGCTTGAGCTATGTTAATAAGTATACCTTTTGCAAAGCAATGCTCTGATTGAATTCCTCCACTTTGTCCTCTAATTCCTCAATTTTGGATTGGAGCTCCCTTTCCTTCTCCAAAAATGAAGAAGCTGACATTTCCAAAGCAGTTTCCTTGGACTTTATCATGCCCTGCCACAATAACTCTTTTGTTAATATACTTGCCTCAACAGCTAGAGCTAAACAAAATGATGTGTGGTAGAAGAAAATATCAATAGAAGAATTAGCTTTTGGGGATCAAGCATTTTTCTCAAAGTACCTAACCTACCTATCTCTTCAAACTACTGGGATTTGTGAAGTTATTACCTCAAGCGTTTTTATTTTCTCCCTCAGATTTGCTATTTCTTTTGCACTCTGAGGACTTGAAGCACCTTTTTTGTTCTTCAAATTGGGTTTAGTTCCATCAGAAAGTGGTGTGCGTCCATTGCTATCCTTGAACCTCTTCTCGATGTTGGTTAATGCATCGTCCTTCTTCTTAAGTTCACCCTTTAGCTGGAAAACATGCTTTCTTAGATTTTCTTTCTCAGCTTCATCCTCAATACAAGCACTTTTCAAGTCACTATATTGAGCTCTGAGTGCTTCTAACTCTGACAGCAAGACTCTAGTCTCCATCTCTTTTTCATCATTGAGACGCTTCATCCTATTTAGCTCATCAAGTGACCTTTCAGCTTCCTTTTTCAACACAGCAATTTCACTCACCAGCTCATTTCTTTCCACTGTTCTACTCTGTAACCGAGCCTCAGATTCCTCAAGCGATTTCTTCATAAGTTCCAAGTCATTTCTTAAGATATCTTTTTGTTCTACTTGCTCGGAGAGGCATGAAATCTCCACTTTAAGCCTTTCATTTTCAGCTTTTAGCATCTGGATCTCTTCAAAGAAATCCCTACTAACTTGTTCCTCACGCTTCTTCTGATTTTCAAGCTGCTTGGACTTGTTGTCAATTTCTGATAACATCTGTTGTGCCTCAGCTGCCATCATGTCTATTTTGTTGGAAAGTTCATCCAGTTTTACCTCATAATCAGCTTTGGCTGACTGAAGCTCGTCATTGACTTTGTGCAGCATTGCTTCCACTAGTCTTTTCTGTGCACGAAGTTCACTTGCTTCTGTCAATGCCCGCATGGCAGCCTTCTCGTTGGCATCAAATGTAGAGGCCATTTGCATTGAGAGCCTTCTAAATTCTTCCTGAAGCCTCTCAGCAGTGTTAGCATTTTTAAGTCGGGTGCTTCGCAAAGCTTCTTCGGCACGAATTGCTCTTTGCTCCTGCTCAACTTTGGCACGTGTCATGGCATCTAGATCAGCTTCAAATCCTTGGGCTTGTTTCTCCAGTTCTTCCTCTAATCGGCTGATTTGGGTTCCAAGATCCTTGATGGTAGCCACAGAATTTGAGAGTTCTTCTGACTGTTGCTTGAGTTGATTTTCCAGATTCTGAATATGGGCATCCATTTCATCAACAGCAGGAGGAGACGAGCATTCATACTGCAATTTTAATTGTTCTTGCAGTTCACTCTGTTCCAGCTTATATGCAATATCATGGTTTTCCTGTTTCAGTATCTCATAGTCCAGTGCAAGCTGCTCCATCTGCATCTCTAACTCATCTTTGTCTCTCTTATACATCTCTATTTCCCCATAGAGATCTATAATCTTTTGCTCAAGTAAGTGAGTCTCCTGAGCATTGCTGTGCTCCTTAACTAGCTCTTCCAATTCTTTCTGTTCATCATCCGTTTCAGAATTAGACAGCTTTCCCTCTGACTCACGGGAGATTTTACCATCTTCGTGCTTATTGGAAAGACTACTTATTTCCCTATTTTTCTGCTCCAGCATTTCATCCAGGTCCTGCACAGCAAGAACTAGTTCAGCGTTCGACTCTTGTGTCTTCTTTAACTGTAATTGGAGATTTGCGTTCAGCTCCTTCTCATACTTCAGTTCTTGTTTAATTTCTTCCACAAGAGTACAAAGATCCCCACTATCCAGGGGTGGCCTGTTACTCACTTTGGCCTCCTCCATTCGTTTACGAAAAGATCTGAGATTGTCACATTCAATCTTGAGTGCATCTCTTTCCTCTTTCACGCACATGATTTCCTTTAAGAGCTCCTGTCCTCTTCTGCTTTCCTTCACAATTTGCTTTCTTAGAGTCTGCAATTCCAAGTCTGACACATCCACCTGCCTGGCCAAAGCACCAAGTTCAGCCTTGAGTCTTTCAATTTCCATGTCAGATGCTTGATGTGATCTTTCCCTGGGAAGAGCATCCTGAGAACCATTTGTTGACCCATCCGTACTCAAACTGTGTTCTGAACCAGCTGACCAGTCCCAGTGTGATCTCTGGTGAATATCATTTACAGCAGCTTTTTGGGGATCAGATGTGTGGCTCAAATCTGAAAGAAAACCATTGTTGTTGGGGTGGATGCCACCATTTCTTAGTCCTAGTTCTCGTGGTGTGTCAAGTCCAGAGCTTCCATCAGAACTTAACGTTGTAATGTCAGATCCACTAGATGTTCTACAATCGGCACTCAATTCAGCTCCATTGGCATTTGCTTTGGCAGACACATCCTGTGAAAACGTCGAAAGAGGAAATATAATTATTTCCATACAACTTCAACCTCAAAAATAGTAGGTAAGAAAACAAACAACTTTTGCACTTAGAAAGTATATATGACAGTTGAATTTACTTATTGAGGAAATTTTCAAGCATGAAAGATCATAGTAAAATATCACAGACCTAACCCACCCCACCACCACAACCAATCTTCAAAGAAAAAAAGTTAAGAAAAGAAAATGTAGTTTTGATCTTTTATAGACTGCGATATATAAACAAGGCAAAGTGATCCTAGGCTCCTAGCCCTAACGAGTGAAACCTTACTTCAGAAGAATCACTTTTCGAGCTTGCATCTATCTCTCCATTGCTCAAGTAGGTCCTCAAACTTCTATCATTGGGCTTTAGTTCGGTATCTTCACAATCCTCTTGCTGTCTGCAAATGTTATTTGACAAGAAGAAACCAGATCATCAAAATCAATTTAGAGGCAAACTCTCTATATCCTGAAAATAAAAATATCCATAGTGATCTACCATACCTTTTATCATTATTTTCTTGGAGCCTCTGGATTGACACCTGTCCATTAAGCAACAAATCAGAATCACTGAAATCAGCATTGCAGTAAGAAACATTCTACGCAATTTTTTTATTAGAAAAAGGGAGAGACCAAATACTAACATGCAAGACGGCTTCACAATGAGAATTCTTGATGGGAAGAGAGACAGTGGAAGGTTTCGTAGCCTCAGCGTACTCAGAAAAGTCTACAGAGACTTCCCCGAAGGAGCTAGCTTTTGATAAACCCTATACAGAAACCAGATCACAATCTGACACACATAACAACCAACCACAAACAGAAAATTTCAAACTCCTTACCGTTGAAACCACAAAGTAATATACTCTCTCACTGAATTTCCCAGTCTTTGGCTCTTGAAAAAGCTTGATTGTTTCATAGACAGGATTCTCCCATCTACAAACTCCACCGCGAATTGCTGCTTTCTCTAACCTCGTAGTTACCTTTCCAATGTCCCCTGGAACTATAGACAGCACCAAAGATTCCACCCCAGATTGCACCATCTGAAAATCACACCAACCACAAAGTCAAAATCTCCTGTTTGACCTTCTCATTGCACAAACCCACTTGCAGCATTGCACCCCCATCATCAAAATCAAACAGGACCAAGGGAAACGAACTTAAAATATTTCTTTTTTAATTCTCACATTCATCTTCCTTGCGGAACAATCCTGTTAACAAGTGCATTCTCTGGCAAAATTCGAACTTTGGTTCGTCGTGAGAAATTGACCCTTATTAAATTAAACGAATAAAAATTCCCAATTTAATCAACAAACACTTTCATTGTGAAATGAAGCCAAGTTTAGCTACCTGGGTGACATGGAACTGGAGTTTGAAAACAGCTTTGACTTTGTGTCTCTCACTCCTCCATCTGAACATCTTCGCTCACAAGCCACACCACTCCACCGACTCAGCTCCTCATGTCACTGATCCCACAACCCGGATAGATTTTACTCACCGGAAAGCCACGTCATCAACCGGAGCTCCCAAAACCACCGGAAAATGCTGCTCCGGTGGTCCACGTGGAAAAATCTCGCTGAGCTCAGTCTGAGCGATTCTGAACACAATGGTGAAGTGAAGTGACGTTGAAACGAAAACCTGCTAAGGAAGGAAAGTGAGAGGAGCGACCTCCGAAAAATCGAAAGCAAACAGAGTCAGTAGATCTCATCTCATACGTGATGTTCTTGTCTTATGTCTTTGGAACAGTTCTTAAGAAACCAGGTGACACATGTGTCTAACAATTTAATATTTAATTCGAACCTTCTTTGTTTAATTTCTTTTATTAATCAATGTTTTAATTCCATTTTAAGAAATAAATATGTCTATTACTCCATATAATTTTTTAACAAGAGGTAAACAAATTATTTAATAATTAATGGGTATAAGGTTTTCGTTTTAGGAGAGGTGTCATTATTCGTTAATAATGATGGTCTTGTAGGTTGTCTCTTTTCCTTATTCTAAAATTATTGTAACAATTTACCTGCCCCGCGATAATAAAAAATTGATTTTCCACATTCCTGCGAGGTATTTGCATTCCAGTGTTAACAATGATGGATGAAAGGGAATTTCGAACCAAACAAAAAGGAAATTAATGAAGTGGGTCGTTGGAATAGTGACATTGTCTTGAAATTAAAAAAAAAAAATCAATTTTTACTGTTTTATGTACAAATTTGCCTCTTTTGCTCAATGGAAGATGAAATTCACATATTAGAGACATTGAATCTAAAATCTCTTGGGTTAAAAAAACCATGCTGAGTAATTTGGAGACATTGTGTGTGTTCTTGGAAAACTTTTTAAAAAAAATACCACGTGCAAGATTAAACCGTGGAATTTTTCTTATCTTTATCGAATTGTACAAGTGTCGGAATATGACTTTTCACAAGAAGATTAGCAATTGTACTTTTGAAAATAACAATGTTCCTTTCTTTTTTGCTTCTTCTGATTTTGGTACATGGGAGAGATGAAGAGCTTTGATGCTAATGCTGAAAAATGTGTCTAAACATTTTCGACCAATTACTTACTATAAATAACCACAAATTCAATGAAAATACTTATGTACGATCGTCCTTGTTGAGGCCACCACTTAATTGTGCTAAGTTGTTATAGGCTTTAGTGAATAGTAACTGTTCTTCATAAGATGCCGGAACTGGTTATGATGTAAACAAAGTTCATAATCCCACCAAAGAAAATAAAAGGTAAAGTTCCTTATGAAAACCAAGGAAGTAGCTTTATGAGAATTATTGATGGAAAATCCAAATGTACAAGATAATCATGTCATTTATACAAGTTTTTCTTACTGTCTTATTGGATTCCTTTTCATTTAGTCATTATCATATTATTTATTGTATTGGATGCTTGAATTAAGAGGACCCACTTAAGTATGTACTTTTGTGTATTTTCTTAGCTTCATCTTTTAATTTCTTGTGGAATTTGACATCTGGACCCCCAAAAATGATCACAATAAGCAACCCAGCTTTCACTGTTTCACTGCGTCATTCTCTCCCACTACTTTTTTTGTGGATAAAAACAAATTAGTTAATAATTATTCTCTAAAGCATCATTTTATAAAAAAAAAAAATACCAGGTCAAAATTTTATATTTGAGGCGAATAATAAGTGGTTTTTGATAATTCTATATCTATGTATATAATTTGTCAGCTGCCGACAAATGTAAACGCATATTTTGGTTGAAATTGTATGTAAATAATTGCGAGGGAAAAAAACCCAACAATCAATATTTTTTGTGTTTTCTTTTTCTGTCATGAAAATGACATCTTAACTAAAAATTTTTGGAGATAGCTTACAAATCCTATAGGCACTCGAAATATGATGATATTATTGGCACTTTCTATGTTTCCACTAATAATTCATGATATTAATTTTTCATATTACTCTCGTACACAAATACTTTTATAGGTGTTTGTGTTTTCAAGCGTCAAATAGAACAACAGAATGTTAACCACAAATTTAAATAAAGGTGAGAATGAGCGCGTGGGATTATCATTGGTTTTATCGAACCAAATTTCTATCAAACTAATAACTACTAGATTAGGTTAAATCATACTTATTCCTAACTTCAAGAATAAAGATAAAGAGATTATGATTTAACATGTTGGAGTTTGGCTTCATTACTGATTACGAGGTTTAAATCTAATGCTTTTACTTATTATTTAAAATCCAAATTTCATTAATTGGTTGAACTTATTTTAAAGCTCCACATACTCAGAAAAATTTACCTAAAAATTTAAGTATTTAAATAAAAAATTATTAATGATTATAATTTTATGTTTTGTATACGATATTGTTTGATATTTAAGGATATTTTTACTAGGAACAAGTAACTTTAACCTTACATTCACATAGTAAAACCTCAAAACATTATATTTGAGAAATTTCTCACTATTTATATACTGTTTAAGATGTCAATATTTATTTAATATAGGAATTCACAGTCAAACTTTTATTTTAATAGATATGTATAAGAACCAGTGTTTTTAAAACCTAATTAGGCATTAAATCAGTTAAGATACTAGGTCAAAGATTGAATAGTTTTACTGAGATAAAACTGATATTCATGAAAATATTTTTAATAATTAAAAATGCACAAGTAATATTAATATTATAAAATACTGTAATTTTGATAATAAAACCTAAAATAAATCATTAATTTGCCTGTCCTTAATATCCAGAATGCTTATAAAAGTTAAATAAGTTTGAGTCATATTTAATTTGAAAATTATATAATATATATAAATATTTATCATAATAAAATATTTATATATAAATAAAAAGTATTAATATATTAGGTTTTTTATTTTTTAAGAAAAAAAATTATAAATTTTGTATTAAATTGGATTGGATCAATTTGCCTAGACCAATTTTGACTGATTTCTACCGATGTAAAACAGATTTTCTACAATACCCGTTTTACCCTCAACCGAATAGAAGATAGAGAGACTCACCGGGGTGGCTTGACCCCTCCCAGGATTTTTGTTTCTTTTCAAAATTATATATATATATATATATATATATATATATATATATATATTTAAAATTAGATAACAATTTAATTACTATTTATTTTTTATAAAAAAAATTGTGATTGATTTTTATTTTGAAAATATTATCATTTATTATTTTTAGATAAATATCTCTTTGACATTATATAGTGTACAGATAATAATTTTTTTCTTTATAAAAATCCAAAATATTCAACACTACTTTTTTTTATCATTCACTATTCGATTTCAAATGTTATGAATAATTATATTTACATTTTTATGTTAACAATGCTTTAATATTTATTTGATTATGAATTATTTACAAATCAATATTACTTATCAATATTTCTGTGACAAACATTATACAAGAAATTGAGATGCAAGATGATATTCATTAAAAAAACTATTTTCTTTAATTTCTTACATTTCATCCCTTGTCTTGAGATGGTGAGGATTTAACATTTTACCTCAAGTACTAGATCTAAATACATTATTATATAAATCTTTACAAAAACAAAATAGATACAATTTGCTTCAAAAATTTCTTAAAATTCGTTTTCAATGCGTAATCATTATCACGATATAATCTGAAATCATAATTTTTTTTCTTAACAGATTATTGACTACTTTTGTCTAATAAGTAATAAAATGGACATGCATAAATATTAATATTTATTATAAACCAGTGAAATTTTTTTTATAGCATGTGAAATTGCGGAAGTGTTTTTTTTTCTGAAAAAAATATTTAGTTTATCAATGTAAATATAATTTTTTATTTAATATTTCAAAAAATACTAATATAATGTAAAACATTTATTTTATTTTTTTTGTATAAAACGTTTCCCTTTTTGGTATTAAATGGATTTGAGAAATATAATAAAAACTAGTTTTCCTTCTGAAAAATTAGTTTTGTCATGATATATTCTTTCATAAAGCACCAAGTAAAAATGATGCTAGTATTAGAAAATTAAAAATGAATTTTGTATTAAAAATTATATTCATAAATCCTTACCTTGGTTTCCAATTTTAGTCGAACACGACATTACAATATAGTACTAGAAAAACAGAAGAGTAGTTAAGATTTAACCTATGCCTGAATAAATAAATAGTTCTATAGCTTAAGTTTTCGAGTACATTTATTTCACACATTTAAGAGTTAAGAGATCGAGGTGAAAAACCATTGAAGTGGGTGCATAGGTCTCTAATATAAAAATAGCCCTATGCCTATAGTCAATACAATTTGATCATTAAACTAATGAACCAGTCAAAGATACATGGCAAATCACTTATTAAATCATTTAGGTCACATGGTTGTGGGGTTTATGATATCTTGATGAGTAACAACAAAAAATAGTTGTAGAGATAAAAGTTGAATAGAACATAAGAGAACTATATATGCATGCATATTGTTTATGGACCAACACATTGTGGAAAATTATAGTTACCACATACGTTGGTGTTTGTGTTGTTCAGTATTAGCTGAAACCTAAGGGACCAACAGTCATTAAAGATGTACACCCACCAACACCAAGCCCTGGGAAAAATAATTGTGAAGATTCCATTATTTAAAAGATGAAGAATACGTGTGGGGGAATGAAGAAGGTGAAGGGTAGATATGTAGGTGGATGTGTGAGAGATGTGAGTTGAGACAAAAGTAGTTTTCATTGTGCTTTGAATTAACTTGGCTTTAAAGCTCACAGGGTTTTAGTTCACTCATTATACTTAGTCCATTCCATTTCAACTTCCTACTTCATAGCGTGCATGTGCAGTCACTCTAACTTCACACATTACATGTGTCATGCAATAGAAAACATTTCCTATTTACTCTTTGACAGTAATATGGTGTGAGAGAAAAAGAAATAGTTTAAATGGTTATATAACATTTTTACCTTTTCATAATTTATTAGACTTAAATGCTTTCTCTTGTTAGTTTTCATCTCTTTTAAAGTAGAGACATTTGATTATCTTATTTTTCAAAAACCTATCATTTTAGCATACCTTTTAAATGTGCTTATATTTGTTCTTTTAAATATATAATTCAAGATAATACCTTAAATGGATAGGTTAGATTTAAATGTCAATTGAATCAAAATAAATAAAAAAAATACAATGTAAAATTGAGGATTGAATCAAAATTGTAGATTTTTTTAATATTGAAAATTAAACATCTCTATTTTAAATTAGAAAAAATATATATAGATGGAATAAGATAGAAATGTTAAATGTTTATTTAAGTCAATAATTATGATTAAGACTTAATATGATGGGTTGGGGTAGTTGTTAAACATCTTGGATGTACATGTTAGAAAAATTATTCAGAGTAAAGGGTATCGTACTCCATCTTTTCCATATGTTAAAAGTACTTCTTTCATTCCATAATCACTCCTCTTACTGAAATAGAAGTATATTTTTTTAACCATGATGAGTTTTCTTCACAAAATTGTACCACTGATAATTTGAAAGTAAACATTGCTTTTTATATTAAAAAGTATTTATCATTACAATACAAAAATCAGTCAATCATATTCATTTTTGAATTGATGTAAAATATTGATAAGGCATATTTAATATTTTTAATTAATAATTAAAAAACACATTCCTAACAAGTGAGAAAAATCTCCATTGAAGGGACCTATCAGAAGTAGTGAAGAAAGTCCATGTATCAACTTTCAATGCACACTACAACTGCCAAACCTAACCACAGTCCACACTTGTTTAATCTGGGGTCCATCTTCTACTGTTATCTTCACCTCCACTTTCACCATGACACATACTGGATATGATCAACAATGCTTTCCAAACCCTATTCATAGAAACAATCAAATCACAAGGTAGAACCTCTGCTAATGTTTGCCTCTTTCGGCAAAGGCAAACACCACCTTTTGTTTCTACGCTACCTCTCTCTTGGCTGCGTACCATGTAGAACCTATGCTAATTTAAGTCTGAACCACTCTTAACTCTCTCTGTCAACAATGCATCAAACTTCTCTCCCATTTTAAGCCCAAGAATAACTCCACTTCCATCAAATATTCCTTCCTTTCACCATCTACACCAATTTCAAACTTTAAGTTGGTGTCATGGCTTCTTTTCAATTAATACATGTCTGCTTCTTTTTAAGAAAAGAAACACTGTTTCAGCAAGATTTTCTCAAAAGATGCTTAATTAATTTCACTGTATATTTTAGTTGAAGATATGATGTGTCATTTGAAATGATATAAATACAAAATAATTAAAGAATGTTTAAGATGTTAAATTAAGGTAGTATTTAACTCGCTGAAATGAAAAGAACAACAGAATAAAATTGAAATAAATATCCAATGAAAAAGTAAATTCTGTAATTAAATGTTTACCAATCCTTTAATTTTTACACAGGACTTCAGGAATAATATGTAATTTTAGGCATTTAAAAACAGTTTTCAATTGTGTTCACTCTCCAATGAAGAATTGCATTTTTTAAAAATTTATTTCCACACTAATTATTCTACATCTCATTTAAAGAATAAAATTATTTATTTAGACAAGACTGTCTATGTTTATTATTTTTCTTTATGTGATAGAACCTTAAACTTATTTGTACATAGAGTGGATATTAAAACGAATATCTCTAAGTCTCTGCTCCACATTCTTTTAACAATCCTTTTTAATTATAATCGATGTTGCATATTTATTTTCTTGCAAAGTTTTTTTTCACATTAAAAAAATCCATACATTTTTTAAAAACAAATTATGGTGCGTAGAAATTAATGGCAACACTTTTGCATAGGAAAATAATTAAAACAATTTAATAGAAAATAGTAGATCCATTAAAAATCAAAGCTTTAAACATTCAATAAAAAAAGCTTATATTCTTTTAAGGCAAAATGATTTTCCTTTAGAACATCCAACAATCACGCTTTCCTTTGGTCGCTAACTGCAGATTTGAGTGGTGTTTTCTCAATAGTTTAGTTAGGTTTTCAAGTGTAATCCAAAGGTCTAATCCCACAACCAAAGAAGCAAAGTCACAATAAATTTAGGGTTTTGGCCAAAGACCAAGCCTAATCAACTCACTAACTCACCATGAAAAGGGTTGTCTGTGATTGTGATTGTGATTAAGTTTGGATTTATTAGTTGCCACAAAATTAAACTAAAGATGCATGGTAACTAACTGCGACTTGACTGTTGGAGACACAGTTCCATCTTATAGGACACAAAAGTGGGAACCATAAAGATGTTGATGTTTCTACCTTATGTAATGATGCTATTTTTCAGAGCATCATCATCGCTGGCAACCCAGTTGGTCCCATTCCTCATTTTCAACGAGGTGGACCCTTAATCCACTTTGTTCATTATGATTTCCACTTTTAAGCTTTGCCAAAAAATCAAGAATTGCAAGATTAGTGTTATCGGTCATGCATTTACCTCCCTCAAATCACAAAAGGAAGCCTTTTGGGGTTTATTATTGGGCAATGATCTTTAGAATCAACAAGCAATGAAATGGAAGTGCTTAATTAGGAAATGGGTAAGGCCAATTTCATAGCTTCCACCTACCTCCATGACTACCCAGGAACCAACTAGACATGCCAACTGATTTGTTATTAATGTTCTAATTCTACAATTGCTTTCTTCTTCCTTTTCCAACTCATGTATTCACATCAATTCTCTGTCATGGTACTGTGCTATAGGTAAGGTATATTCACTATCACGCTCTAACGTGGGCATTTCAGAGATGGAATGGCTCAACACTCGAAGTGAGTTATGAACAACAGGTAGCTAGTGCTAAAGCAAATTATTTCCTAGGAAGAATGTGCAGATTATAGAATTTCTTACGTGTGAATTTTGACCTTTTTATCATATGAAGGATACGGTCATGCGGGAATCATTGACTATGTTTTTGGATCCCTTGCTTCAACAACAAGAGAATTCAACCTACCAACTATAGGGCAACATTTCTATTATTATTTTACTTTAACAACTTCCTCATCTCAACGTCGACATGTTTATATAAATATCAACAATTATTGATCAGTTTGTGTGTTCTTATTCTGTCCAAGTTAATTAATTATGGACATGTTGCAATTAAATTAATTTCTGGTACTTAATTGTTAATCAAGGTTTAATTGTAAGGGGGGAAAACCTATAAAACAATACGTAACCACCTGGCTTTGGAACTTTAGAGGAAACAAACAAACGTGTCTGTACACATCAGATGTGGTCCGAAGTGTGTAGCTTTGGTTTTGATCTGCTTTTGTTATTTCTCACGTGAATTTGGTTTAGTGAGTTCATCTACTTCACTTTATCTGTCCGTAATGTGACAACAATGAGATGTGAAATCTTCAGGGTCTTTGATTTGCGTTAAGAAATTGATCATTATCACTGAAACTACTAAAACACTTTTGTTTTAGCTTTATTTCTTTTTAGTTGGATAAAGACAAGGTGGATGATGATGATGGGGTTGTGTTGTGTGTGTGCAGACACACATGACAAGCATGAAGGGCAACATAGTGAAGGTGGTCACGTGAAGGTGGTCGACCCCATGATCCATGATGCATCATCCAGCACACTAAAACTCACAAGACACCCCATTTTGCAATAAAAGATCAAAGTGTAAAAGGGTCCACCAACACTTCTCTCACACCACGATTTGTGTTGGCCCATTTGCAGCCTTTAGAATTGGAAACACCTTATGGCGCTGAAAAATGAAAAAAACAGAGTGAAATAAAGAAAGCGAGAAAGAATAGATGCCAAGGTATATATAGTTCTGCAAAAGAAATGAAAGAAAAAGAAAAGATCACGTGCTATACAGCCAAAGGTTTATAGGTCTCACGTGATAAAAGAAACCTTGCGCTTGTGCTTCTGTCTATGTTTCATTACACAATAGAACGAGGATGTAAAGGGTATGGGTCGGGAGCTATATATTCAAAGAACTCGTTCATAAATGCATCACCATATAATGTGGCTTCACAAATTAATACTGTGAGAATGCTCCACGAATTACTGTTATTCAAATTTGAATTTTGAAATACCCATAAATTTTGCAACGGCATGGTGAAACAAACAATCCTAAGTACCAAAAACAAGGTCAAATGTTGAAGATTGAGTTACTAAGTCGCTTAGTACTATAAATGATTATTGGAAAAGTAGTAATGATTTAACTCTCATGAAGTTTTTGTCCCCCTTGACTAGAGATTTAATTTAATTTGTGAAAAGACATTATTTGTGATTGAGAAATAGCATGAAGTACTTGTGGCATGGTTCGTGGCTTGGGAATTGATCCATTTCACATGGCAGGCTTGTTCAGAGGATACCAATTCAAAAACATTGAGTCTATGTCGGACTATTATCAGTGGACACTGGACCCACCTCAAAAGCCCAACTTGTATTCAATTCACATTCTTTCTTTAATTTTGAATGAAAAACTGTTTCATTTTAAATAAGGTTTCTCTAATAAATAAGTAACTTAAATTTGTTGTGTTGTATCTGTTTATACATTGAAAAAATGGGATCGTCTTTATAAAATGATATTTTCGTCCTGCACCCCCATAATTTCTAATTGAACCTTCATAATTTTTAAAAGGACCAATTTATCTTCTGTGAAAATAATGTCTGGATTATCTGTTCTGAAGATCTTCTGGAACAAATTTTCAAGAACTTTCAAAACATGATTTTCAGAAAAGAATTTATAGAAAACAAATTTAGAACATGATTTGCATAACAGAATTTCTGAAACATATAAAATGCATTCTGAAACAAATTTTTAGAATAAGCTTTCTCGAATGTATAAAATATTTTTTCTGAATGAACTTTCCAGAACAAACAACATAAAATAATGGATGCTATTTTTAAAGGATTTTAATTTGTTTGTGTTTTTTATGATTGTTTTTTTGTTTGGTTCAGTAGTGAATACTAAAGCATTTGGTTTGATCTAAAGAATACAGCTCAGCAAAGCCCAGTTTGGTTTAATATGGATCATAGCTGTTGGGCTCCTAATTGGATGTGGTTTCAGCTGTATTTACAATATTTTTTTCGTTTGGGCTAGTTAAATTTGATCTCGAACTTTTACTTCTCACACCTCCTATTATTTTTCTTGTTCTTTTATTTCTCCAATACCTCCTTGACCTCTCATCAGAGCATCCACCAGCACTAAACCAAACCAGCCCAATTTATTTTGTTCTTACTCTCTATCGGTAACAAGTCACTCATGTACAATTTTCCAAACTTAATTCAAAAATAACTTAAATAATATTTATAATACTGAATATAAATTGTTTTAAATAAATACTTTATATGTGCTTAGTGTTTTTCATTCCCTATTGTATAATGAACCCATACTGCAATAAATTCATCACCATTATAAAAAAAAAAAACATACAATAAAAAGAATCAAAAGATAAGAGAAAATTTATTTGGGAACTATTGCCAAACAACATTACATCATTATTTGCATTATAGAAACAAATCAGTGAAAGACCTCAAAATTCACAAAGAAAAAAAAAAAAGAATTTCTCTCTTGACCAAAATCTCTTTTTGATTAAAGTCTTAAATTTAAAAATTTTAGCAGATTTTATAAATAACTTTGCTATTTCCTCTAGAATTCTAGTAAATATTTTTTCAGAATGTCACATAAAATTGAAGATTAGAAATAATTTTTATTTTTTAATTCACTTTTCAAAATGGAGCTTATGAGTGAGAGAACAAATAATATACAATACCGCTAGAAAGAAAAATTGTATGGTTGAAAAATTTGAGTGGAAAAAATATTTTTATCTAATGTTAATAGCTTTACTTTTGTAACTTAATAATATTAATATTATTTTTAATTATAGTCTATAATAATATATAATGAAAATTTCTGTATTTTTATATTGTATTAAATCATCTATAATTATATCTATTTCTTCAACATATAAATTATATAATTATATAATTTTTCTGTAATTTCCTTCGTTCAACTTTTATTATTTTCTAACACTTATATAGAATAAATAAAGAAGGAAAATTAAAATATATTTTAGAATATTTATTTTTATAACTTTTTATAATAATATTTAATAATGACTCAGATTATTATTTTTAAATTTTTCAGAAAAGGATTTTAAAATTTTCAAAAATACAAATATACATGCATAGGTATTTTCATTATTATTGTTATTAAATAAGGACAAAAATACGAATATACATGCATCGGTCTTCTCACTTTCGCATAAAGAATTTCTTTTCATGCTTTTTTCTTTTCTTTTACACACTCATTCATTCAATCTCGGGTAATTCTTTATTTAAGAAAAATAAAATAAAACATATACTTGACAGCAACGGTTGTGTGAGATATGTCATTTCACTTTAATATTTATGCAGGAAACACATCAATAATATTATTTGACACTGTTTAAAAGTTACATCCATTAATAATTACTTTTATAATAAAATATTATATTTTAATAAAATAATATTTTTTTATGTTAAATGCATGTAAAATTCCGGACTCACATAACAAGGGGTCTAGATTGTTCACCTAACTTTTCGTTTTTAATACATAAAGTATAATAAAAAATATAATGTAATAAACAGTTCTCCATTATTTAAACATTCATTAAAATAATAATAAAACAACAGTTAACATCATATTAGGGATAAAATTATTAAAATAAGTACATCAAAAGTAGTTATCTCTTCCTATATTATAATATTCATTTATTCTGTGTAGAAGTAACACGTGACCTCTTCAAAACAAAACTGTTACTTTGACTGACACAGTTAGCAGAATGGAAGCTAGAAAATAAGAGAGAAAAAGAGAAAGCTTAAAAAGAGAAAGAAACATAGAACAAGTAAGTTGTTGGGTTGATTAGGTTTGAGACTTATACATTAATTAGAAGGTGTATGCTACTACAAAATTTGGCAAGAACTAATACAATATAAAGATATATGGTGATGAACTAAGCAGAGAGACAGTTGAAAACAATGTTGTCACCGACAACGGAAAAACCAGCAGAGATTAAGGAAGGGTTGGGTGCATCAGAGAAATTGGTGGCACTCCTATGCGAACGTGAGTTGGATCTTTTCGCAAATTCTGAGGACGATGATGATGCTGCCTTTGCCTTTTTTTCAAGCCTTCGCTTGATAACATAATCTTCTGGAATAAATACATCCATTGTGCAAATGGTGGTTTAGGGAGAAAGAGATTTTGCGCAAATTGGAAGAAGAAGTGTGTAGTTAAGGGAGAGGAGGGTGGTTTGAAGGGTTATTAACGTGGAGAGAGAAAGGGATACCACGGGCTATGGTCCCATGTTTTGGATTAAACTGGCTTCTACTTTTTTTTTTTTTTTTTTTTTTTTTAATTTTGGAAAGGGGGATTAATTTAATTTTTTATTGGGGTGTTTTTATTTTTTTTTTTTTTTTTTTTTTTTTGAACTTTGGAAAGGGAGAATAAATGAACGTAAGACAGGTGGTAATTGAATTGTTTCGATGTGGGACTTTGAAAGGGTTTTTTCACATGCATGCATCAATGTTATCCAATGCTTGCTCAAGTTTATACTTAAAAGAATTTCAAGAAGATTGTATTTATTTTTATGATATAAAAACAATATCGCCTGAAGATTATAAAAAAGGATTTTCAGATATATTATACTTTTAAAAAGTTAAGTTTTTATTTCTATATTAGGAGTAGACAGGCTATTGCAATGAAAATGAAGAAAGTATTACTATTGTTATTTTCAGTTTTCTTTTATTATTTTAGTTTCATAAATTTAAATTTTTAAAAAATTTTCAAAAATGTCATCTATAGAATTACATTTTAAATCAAAATATTACATTGTTACAATGTTAACTAAATGGAATTTATTATCTTAGAAGACTTTTAATATGACAAATTTATAATTTTATATTACATTTATTATGATATTAAACACCTTAATATTATAATATTATCATTATTAATATTATTGTGTTTAAATTGTATAATTGGATAGTACACTTATACATTTTATTATCCATTTATATTCTGATATAATTATGTGTGAAATATTATAAATAAATTGATAAAGATATAATGAATTATTACAAATAAATTGATAAAGATTTTTAAATTTTTATTGGTAGATATGAGAATACATGTGTGTTGAGATTGGTTTTATTTATATATTAGAAAGAATGTTAAAGATCTCACATCAATTATAGATAAAATATTTCAATAATATATATGTGATAAGGTCTTTCAATAATGTATAGATGTATGTAAACCTCACTTTACAAACAAATTTTGTAAGATTGAGTTAAGTTTAAAGTTAACTTCTTAGGATGATATCAGAATTTATCCTAAGATCTATCGAGTTACCTGCTATTGGGTCACCCTTAAGTATAGAGTCTCACGCATAAGTTGAGTAATCTCAATTTGTAATGGACTTTTAGATATTATGTTTAAACTTAATTCAACTTTTCGTCCTTACAAAAATAATTAATTAAATAGAAAAATGTAATTTTTAAAAAATTTATTTTGAACTTATGTCTTGAATATGTTGAGTAATGGAGATAAAACAATTTTTTATCAATAAAATTTACATATAACAACAATTATCATTATAATATTAATGTGACAACATATAAAACTCTTTAAAATAAATTATAAAACTCATCTTCATTGATATCAAGATGGAGAGGATGTGCTTGTTATTATTATTTTTTATAAAGTAGGATAAATTGAAGAATGTTTTGATATTAATAATTAATCATGTGATTTCAATATGATAATGATTAATCATGTGATTTCAATAGGATAATGATATATACTGTGTAGGTGGTAATCACATGTGTGTTACTAATGCTAAAAAGCTTTTTTCTATAAATATTAATATAAAGAATTTGATAAAATTTTAAGTTATAATAATACATTGAGTCAGATAGATAAATATATGATATATAGTGAGAATCACTAAAATAAATTTTTGACATAGAGTCAAATTAAGGAATTACAAACTTAATAAAATATTAAAAAAAATAAAATTATCTTATCATAATAAATCATTAGACAAAACCAATATCAGATAATTAAATTGTTGGGTAAACAAATGACATGTTTTTTTTTCTTAATGTAAATGTAATACTGGTTTTATTGAAATAGTCAAACATGTTTACTTCGTTAGGCTTGAAAATACTAAATTCACACTTTAAGTTTTTATATTTTAATGTCATTGATTACATGCTTAATTAAATAATTAACTCATCTTATTTTTTTTAACTTTTTATAATTTTACTATGATAATGTTTGTAATATAACCTAAACAGTTTTGAAAGGTTGCATAAAATGAATTTAATTTGAAGTCAATAAAATCTTTATTAAATTAATTGAGTATTCAAAATTTATATTTTTTTAATGAGTCTTTATTATTTAATTTTTTTCATTAACTAGTTTACGTTATGTTTACGTTTAGGTCGTCTTTTCATTTTACTTACTTGTCTTAATACTTGTCTTAATAATTAAGATTTGACGTTTTGTTATTATATAAATAGTATTGTTATTAGATGATATTGACAATCCCTTCTCATCCCATATATTTCTAAAACAATACAAATTTACCTTAGTATTAACTACAAAACTTCACTTTTTTAATACATGAAAACAGGTAAACAAAATGATGCCCAATAAAAGAAAAAAACTAAATGACAAAGACCCAATTAAAAAAAATATAAAAATGCTAATTATCCAGCAAAGAAAATTAATAATGCGTCAGTTAAAAATATTTAAATTACAAAAACTTAAAATTTAATTAAAATTATATTTTGTTATAAATCCTTGAGACAATAACAGTGAATTGTTATTTAATATATAATAAAAAGTATATGCAACTGTTTAGAAATAGTATTTTGTTATAAAAAGTAATATAGAAATCAAACTTTCTATGTTTTCAAATAAAATATATACGGTGATTAAAGTATTTTATATTTTAAACTATTGGACACGATATATTAAAATTATATATAACGTAAATTATTACTTTTTTTTTCTTTTTTTATTCCTACAAAAATTCAAAAGGATGTAAAAGTATTTTTTATACATAATATATTAAATATATTTTATTTGTACAATAATAAAGGCACGTTATTTATTTTCAAAATAAATTAAAAAAACAAAATTTTATTATAAAA
>Ga0099825_1000916_pt1 | contig 35202 bp, 14 predicted proteins | sample SiratroredBW_FD_76838 | JGI IMG/M metagenome (GOLD analysis project Ga0099825, IMG submission 76838) | Root nodule microbial communities of legume samples collected from California, USA - Siratro red BW | ecosystem: Host-associated > Plants > Roots > Nodule | place: USA: California | collected...
TATATTTTTATACATATATCACATATAAAATATATTGTATATATATACAAAGAATAAAAAATCTTAAAAATATATATATATATATATATATATATATATATATATATATATATATATATATATTTGCTTTGATTTACCTGAGGTTCATTGATCCATCTGAAAGGAATGGAGGAGAGACCAACCTCTTGTTCATGTGAGCTTTTGTGCCACCAATCACTCAAGAGAAGGTTAATCTCACCATCATAATGAAATTCTTCTTTCTTTCCCTTTGGCAAATCCACTATCAGAAAACCATACAAACCTGCTGTTCTCTGCATACCATAGTGTCCATGGTAGAAGTATGTACCTGCCTGCACCATACTTTTACCAAATAATAATACTTTTCACATTCAACATCATATACAAAACACATATAAAAAAAGAGAGAAAACACTTATGTTGTACAAAAATGTAGTACTTACATGCACATCTAAGTTTTGTTCATACAAAAATGTAATCAACTTATTCTGTTTATGTTGCTCTAACATTTATTCAACAAAGAAACTGCTAAAAAATGTTGTATATACATACCTTGTCAACCTTGAATCTGTAATGAAAAGTTTCTCCTGGAGCTATAGCACATTGAGAAATGGAAGCAGTTCCATCTGCCCAAGGTGTTCCATACTGCAAAAACATGTATTCAAACAAACTTTTTACTAGAATTTTTATTAAAGAAAATAGTGGACAAAAGCGCTTTTACATTCTCCAAATCATGTTTGTATATGCATGGAGAGTGAGAAAAAGGAAAATGAAAAAATAGTGTAAAAAAACCTGTCTGATTCCATGCCAGTGAATAACTGTTCCCTCTGTGACAAGCTTATTGGTGACAGCAATATGAAGGGTGTCTCCAGCTTCTGCTCTTAGGGTTGGACCAGGAAATTGACCATTGATTACCATCAGAAGTTGTTCTTGGCAATCTGGTTCACCATATCTGTACCTCACATCTAACTTGTAGTGTCTTACAGCTCCTAGTGATAGTTGCAACAAACACAACCAGACACACCACAAGATTAGACCTCTAAAGCTCATTATATTGTTGCTTTTGTTCATAGAGCAACACCACCAGAAGCAAATTTCTCAAATATCTATTGCAAGTTATTCTTCTGCTACATAACTTGTGCATTAGGGCATAGCATGTAGGTTTGAATATATAGAGAGAAGAGGCTACAGATATAGGTACAATTGACTCTGTCCAAAATAAACTTATGATGATGCTGTCAAAAAGTAAAAGTAACTATTTATTATGAAAAAATATGTGATTATTTCTTATCATAAAACGAACACACTCTTAATCAATTGCATGGAACACTTGCGTTGCAGTGTTTGTTTATTTATTCAAATTTTGTGGTATAAATTTTTACTTTTCTTGGTCTAAATATATATCTTAGAGAAATGTTAGTTTAATATAAGTAGTTTTTTTGACAAAAGGGAACGTGTGACGACTTGAATAGTATAATAATAGCAAATATAAAGAGAACAAATAATTAACATCATGAAAAAAAATAGTGCTAAATGAATAATATGATCTAGCTATCTTTTAGTGTACCCCTTTTATATATATTATTTAGATTTTTATACGTTTAAAAATGTTCAAATCATTATATGTTTCCAAATGTTCAGATCTTTTTATTATTAAATAATTAAAAAATACCCAATTCTTCCTGAATTTAGATTATTTACTCAAAAATATTTTTTCCTTTTATTTAAATTTTGTAGTATATGAACATAGAAATTGACTGGGTAATATTAATGAACTTTTAATTTGTGAGGACGTTTTGGTTTGGTGTCGTGAAGCAGGTAAAATACATTTAATTTCGTCCACGAAAAAATAGTACTAGTTAAAGTCATAGAGAAGTGTATAAAAAAAAGTCATTCAGAAAAAAGTTATAGATATTTTTAACTTTTGTACTTGCTTGTAAGAATCATTCTTCTTTCGATATAAATTCTTTCTTGCAGATAAAAAAACTCATTCTTCAATATATAGCTTTTTTTCTTTTCTTCTTTTAAAGGAGAAAATCTAAGTAAGTTCTATATATAGCTTTAGCCTTTGAAGTATTTCATTATTTGTTAAAATAGAAAAAAAGTAAATAAAACATTAAATATCTTGGATAAAATAAATTATGTTCTCTTACCTACGTTTTACTTTAATTTGATCTTTCATGTTTAATAAAATTCACATTGATGTCTTATATTAGATCAAACTGATCTTTAAGTCAAATTTTTTTTTTTCACACCAAGATAATTTTTAAATTTGATAATACGCGACAAATTCCTATGACGTAACATAATAAAAACAGAATGATTAACGAAGGATGAATTTCTTTTTTTTTAAATTCTAATAAAGAGAAAATTAAAAGGATCCCAATTACTTCCTAATATTATATATATATATATATATATATATATATTATGAATAGATAAAAAAAAAGAGAATGATTAATTAGCTCTAACAAAAATTGCTTTAATTTTAAGAAAAAATTAAGGATGAAACTAAAAATACATATAAATAAAGAACCAGAATTCCCCCAGATATATATTTAGCCTATTGTTTTGTTTACTTTATAGCGTCTGAGACTTCGTTTTCCAGCAGTTGAATGTTAATTTTACATATATATAGTTAGGAAAATTTGAACTCTGAGTTTTTCAAAACAATTCATATTCATTCTTAATTATTTCTTAATACATTAAAAATCATTTTTTTATCTTACTTTTATTACATAAAAAAAAAACGTTACTGAAATCAATAGTATGGTTAAATAATAATTTATATTATTTAAATTTAAATAAGAATTTACAAATTTTTTTAATTTGTTAATTTGTAGGTAAGTTCTATAATTCTTAAAGAGGACAATATATTTTTTAAAATATTTTCGGATTTTGTATTAATTATTTTTAATCTAATATGACATTATTAAATTTTGTATAAATAAAGGCATTGTATTGTATCACGTAAATTCGGCCAGGCCCAGGCCCAGGCCCATCAACAAGTTTTAACTTTTAAGTGATTAACGCATATGTTGGGCAAAGACCGCGACAGATATATATGAAACAAAATTTATATTTTATCACCCATTTTTTTTTTTTTTTTTTTTTGAAATGTTACAAAAAGAAATTCTCTTTTATTAATAAGAATTAAACATTATACTTTACAACAACTCTCGCACCTTATTATTCATCTAAACAACACGTTCTTCATATATTTTTATATTTTTCTATTAAGCAGGTGAGAAAAAAAATCATATTTTCATACAAATGTTAAAAATTGTTTTTAAATTTTACTATATTCCTAACCTTGGTCAAGACAAAATTTTGATCAGGTTATCACTGTAAATAAAATTAAGAATCAATTCAAAGGTTTAGAATATAAGTAAATTAAAAGAAACTTTCAAGATTTAAAATACAACGTCAATTACGCATATAATCAGATGGAAAAGTGTATTATATTCCGTAAATATTTAATTTCCTGTTGTACCTGCTTTGGAACAATATTATAAATATAAATAAGGGATAGAAATGCACTTTTTTTCATAATTAAAAAGCTCTTTCAGAGTTTTCTCCAAACTTTTCTGAGTTATTTTTCACATGTATGATTAATATTGTTTTAAACAATTATTTTATTATATTATAATTGATATACATAATTTCTTATTCTGAGCACACCTTGTGTTGTATATCACTTTTCTGTTTCGATAAATTTATTTTGGCTTCTTAAAAAAAGTAATTTCTATATTTAATAGTTTATTAACATCCTAAAGTTATAATTGCTACATATAATATAATTATTAATCTCAAAGGTCGTATATTTTTTTTCAAACTGATGTTTTCATAATATTAGATTTATTATTTTAGGGTCATTTGCCAAATTCAATTCTTAAAACTCAATTAAATAATTGTATATCAAGCTTAAATAAAATAATTCTTAAAAATATTAATCTATATACTAACCTTTTTTTTTTAATCCTAACTATCAAGATATATCGATTTAAATACATAAAGTTTTTAGCTTTTTACCCTTGAAAATAATTACTAGTTTTTGTTATTAAATAAAAAGAAAACTAGGGTAATTGATGCATGTTGACTAAAAACATGACCTTAAGATATATTCCATATTATTAAAGAAACATCAAGACATTTTTTAAAATATTTATTATTAGGTAAATTAAAGTATATAAAATCCAATTAAATATTATTAAATATTAAAAACATCTAACACATTATTTATTACAATCTGTTAAAAGTTATAAAATTAAAAAAAAGGTTTATTATTAAGAAGAAATTTCACAAATGTGTTATAATTTCTAATAATTTTCAATAAATAATAAAAAATATTTAAAATATATATCCTAATAATTATCAAATGAGCATATATAATTAATGAAATATGTAAACTTCAAATTTAGAACAATATCAATATATAAACTAGCCCAATCAATGAGGTAGGAACATGCCTAATCCCCAAATGGAAATATAACATTACAACAAAGAATGATACACATGCATGAGAGAAAAGTAAATGAAATTATTAATGGCAAACAAACACATGCAGCTTTTAGTTTCAACTGTGTTTCTTGTTCATGGCAATCTTCCTGGTAAGGCCACATCCTATAGCATCTTCAGGTATACCCTCCACATGTTCAACACCCTCAGCAAAAACCACTCCCATTCCCATATGCAAGTGAGGCTCAATGTGACAATGGAAGGCCCAAACTCCAGGGTTATCTGCCCTAAACCTCAAAGCAGTCCAACCATAGGGGAAAATCACTGCAGTGTTCCTCAATGGTGGGTTTCTCAAGTTGAATTTCCTCTCATCACCCTCTTCAAACTTCCCCTCTCCATACCCCAAAACCCAGAAGTCATGTCCATGCAAATGCCAGGGGTGAGTGTCACTAACATTTATCTCATTCAATGAGTTGGCATTTTGGAGTACCACATCGACCACGTGGTTCAACTCAAAGGTGTAAACCCCATTTCCACTTATTGCATTAGGGTTTAGTGGAGGTGTGAAGATGTCATAGTCTGCTGAGAAGTTATCAGGAGGAGGATTCTGGTCAAATGCACCACTGATGTTATACTTAATGGCACCTAAGTAAGGAGTCAAGGGTAATGCCAAGGAGATGTTGTTGATGGAATATCTGTCATATCCATCAACTAGGTTTTCTGTGTTGAGAAGGAGGAGTCTTCTGTTATAGTCATGTGGAGGTTGTGGGGTTCCTTTGAGAGCAAGAATTTTGTGACTGAATGCTTTAGGGAGATTTTGGTCATCACTTTGAGGTGTCAAAGGAGGTGGAGAAGTAGGTAAAAGTGTGTTAGGGTTGTTTTTGTAGTTTAGAATGGCTAATGTTTGAGGGGTGTTTTCTCTTCCTGTTACACCAACTGATATCCAATAGTTTTTGTTTGGATCTTGGTTTGTGGTCATGAGCACTGAGTAACTCTCTCCAGAGTGTATGTATATGTTATCTGTGGTAAATGGTTGCACATAGTTTCCATCAGCCTCTACCACAACCATTTTGTGGTCCTACAAGCAAAATGACAAAAAGAAAATTGAAAATTATAATAATTAAAATTTTCTCCAACAGTCAATCTTATGCTTAGAAGTTGAACCTAAGATTAATTTAAATATATTTTTCTTTTTTAATCTTTCATATTTTTTGAAGACAAAATTTAATAGAATTCTGAATTTCAAAGAGACAATATTTGATATGGTAATTGATTCTAAAAATATCGTCTCAATCAATTTGAGGTCAAAACAAAATCATTTACATACATTTTAAATAAAATATGTATTTTATTTTTACAGAAGGAGAGAATTAAGACTTTCCAGAAAAAACTGATGGAACACAAAATATATAAAATGTTTTAGTGAACAGAAATTACATACCACAGATACAGATTATGAGTTTTTGGATCATTTGTAAAGTGTATGTACTGTAGATAAACTTACTCCAATGGAAAAATTGAGAGATACTAAGGAAGTTGTGCTGGCAATCCTTATCCTGTAAGTTTTGTTTGGATCTACTTGGAAAATTTGGGGTGCACATTCTTCACCAGCCTTAAACTTACACTGTGGCAGTGTGGTATTGATAAGATGAGCTGCCATTGAACAATTATATTGGCCCCTTCCATTTATGAGCAGAGACTGAAAAAAAGTTAATTTTGGAATTTCAGGAAATTCTTTCTAATCAAATTGCTGTCAAGTTGTAAAGCAATAAATCAAAGAAAGTAATGAGGGGTTACAACATTCTTTCTTAATTTCTAGTAATTACCCAGATATGTTGTCTTATTATATTAATATGAAATGATAAATAAATGAAAGGAAAATTTGTAGTTTGATACATTCAAAAGAATAATTCTTTTAGCTTTTTTAAGCAATAATCACTTCAAATATAGATTTTATTGCATGATACATTTTGTAATTTTCGCAACCAAGGTAGGTTTAACCAACTTCAGGTATAAACAAAAAAATATTCGTGCTGATAAAAAAAATATATATATTCGTTTGGCAATGAATTTGGATCCACATTTGTGCATTAAATTACCTTACGTACATAAAATTTGACAGCATGCTATTACATCTATTTTCTTCTGTGTATGTTGTGAAACTTATCCTCAATTTATTTTTATAGAAATACAATATAAAAGGAAAAAAAATGAGAGATAAGATAAAAATATGACATCTTCACTATTTATTTCAAGATAGGAGAAGGTTACTTTTTTTACGAAATTTATTAGAAAAATATTTCCTCTTCTCCCAAAATATGAATGATAGTAAGGCGGGACGAATACAAGTAATAATCTATTAATTAAGCAGTAACTATGAATTTTATTAATATTCGTGGACATTTATTAAAATACAACTTTAAAATAAACATAAGAAATAGCATATATTAATATCTAAAATATATAATTTCAAAATATAAATTTATAGAAAGAAAATAAGAATAAGTTATTAACTTAATATATAATAGGAATTTTATTTCTACTTTTCTATATCCTTATTTTATTTCTACTTTTTTTTTATTTCACTTCTAATAAATGAAGTTTGGGTATGATTATAAACTTATTCTAAACCATTTTAACTTTGTAAAAATATATTTAAGTAAAAAGTATCACCATAAGAACACAAAAGTTTATTTAAGTAAATATAATATGTATGTATACATTTGGTTTGATTTACCTCAGGGTCATTCACCCATCTCAATGGAATGGAGGAGAGACCAGCCTCTTGTTCTTGTGTGGTTTTGTGCCACCAATCACTTAAGAGAAGGTTGAACTCACCATCATAATCAAATGCTTCTTTCTTTCCCTTTGGTAAATCCACTATCAGAGAACCATATAAACCTCCTGCTCTCTGCATACCATAGTGTCCATGGTAGAAGTATGTCCCTGCCTGCACCATATTTTTTCCAGTGGAAACATCAAATATAACAAATTAAATATTAAATAAATATTATAAGTCCACACAAATCTATTATTATATTTCCAAATATTATCACAAGTGTTATAAACTCATAATATAGTTAGGTTTAATAGATTATTTTACACTTCATCTATCATCATCTTTCATATACCTTGTCCACAGTGAATCTGTAATGAAAAGTTTCACCGGGAATTATAGCACACTGCGAAATTGAAGCAGTTCCATCTGCCCAAGGTGTTCCATTCTGCATCAAAAACAATGCATGGAATAAAAATATAATATCAAATATATTTTTGGCTGCTTTTTGAATAAAAAATTAAAGAATCAGAAATCGAATTTTAAAAATTTTAGAGAAATCAAACCAAGTCAAAGAAAAATGAACAAAACAAAATTATATATGTATGTGTGGATGAATACTAAATATAAAAACCTGTCTAATTCCATGCCAGTGAATAACTGTTCCCTCTGTGAAAAGCTTGTTGGTGACGGCAATATGAAGGATGTCACCAACATGAGCTCTGATAGTGGGGCCAGGAAATTGGCCGTTGATTCCCATCACAACGTGCTCAATGCAATCTGGTTTCTGAATCATGTACTCCACATCAAACTTGTAATGCCTCACAATTCCTAGTGATGAATGAGACAAGTTCAGCCAAATGCAGATCGCTATGAGAGCTTTGAAGATCATAATGATGTTGTTTTTGCTTGGAGATATTATCAACAATTGATGAAGTTGAAACAAATGAAATGAAAAAAGTGAGAATTGAAAAGGGTTTGTGGCAATTGTGGGAGGTTGGCTTTCATGTATATATAGTAAGAGATAGCACTTAAAGAGATATTACGTCTTTAGATTAGTGTTTACAAAAATGGTGATAATTATGAATGCGTGTTTAGAAGCATGGTGGATCACGATTGTTTTAAAATTGTTTTTTAATATGACAGAAAAATGCTATAAAATGTCATTTTTTTTATAGATACGAATAGAACATGAGTATCATTTACACATGTTTTGTATGTGTAATAACTTTTCTTGGCTGCCAAGAGTCATTTCAAATCAACTTTTGTTTTTATTTCTGGCTCAGATTGTCCAATTGCTATCAATATTTCTATCAGAGCCCACCACAACGTCCATTTTCATCTTCTTCTTTTTTTTTTCTTTTTTTTTATAGATACGAATAGAACATGAGTATCATTCATAAATCATGTTAAACTGATTGAACTAGATTTTTTTCTCTTTTAAAATGGAACATAAGTTATAAGATTAAATGTACCGCGTTAAAATTATGATAGCTTTGAAGTTGATCTTTAGGGTGATAGAAAGTCATTATGTGGGTCCAACCACTATTTCTTTTCAATTACCACAAAATCAAAATTAGCTACAAAGTTTGATTTTGCAGAAAAAAAAAATGGTAGTGTTAAAGTATGACTTTGACAAATAATTTAAACTTGCTTAGATTAGGTATTAACTAATTTTGAAAAACGTTTTTTTATTCTTATAATTGATAAAAAAATATATTTTAAATAAAGGTAAAGTAATACCTACACATGTTTTGTATGTGTAACAACTTTTCTTGGCTGCCAAGAGTCATTTCAAATCAACTTTTGTTTTTATTTCTGGCTCAGCTATGAAGTAGAGCTCGGTCCCGTGATAAAGTGAATCTGATTAATGTATGTTTCTCTATATATATATACGATTGTTGTCAAAATATTTTCTTCAACTAAATGTTATGAGTGAACGATATAGAACTTCACAAGTTATTATAGATTCTCAAATTTAATAATCTTCTTCTGTAAAAGCTGCAAATAGTAGCTTCTCTTATAATATGATATCGTTTATAATTTAAAGTTATTCAGACACACATAATGTTTTTTTTTTTTAACAGCGAAAGACATACATAATGTACTTCTTTTTCTTCTCCGAAATACAAGTTACTTGGTCCAAACAGAAAACTAATTGGTAGATATATGATAATTTAGTTTTAAAAAATATATATTTTATATATTCCAAAAGAGAATACTATCAAATTTTCATCAAGTACGGCACGTTCTCCTAAATAGGCCTTAAAATAATAAAATTATACAAGTAGTTTTTAAAATATTGAATATTCATGAATTTAGTTTATACAATGATATATTTATTACCCTTCAGGAAGTAGTTCGAAAAACATTTTAATATTTGAGGAAGTGTTTGGTGTAACTTTAAATATCAGATTATTTCTTAATTTAGAAGAGACAATAACACTTCGAAATAAAATCGGTCATTTATTCAATTCTAAAACTGATTTTCAAAAGTATTAAATTATAATGCATTTTGAAAACTTAAACTTCAACACTTCATCCATGAACCACGATTTTCATATGGGAATAAAGATATGCAAAGCCACCCACTTGTTAAATGTGCTCTCTTTTTTTCATTTTTATTTATACTTGTTAAATTTTTCACAACAATGTAAGAACTATGTTTGACCATTTTTGGATACAATTGAATTTCTCTAAAGGGTGGCAATAAAAGATTCTCTAACTGGTTAGCGTTTATTTGTAACTTTAATAATTTAGTATTTCTCAACCGAACTTAACTCTAGCTTAAGCTAACCTTAATGTTCAAAGTTTGTGGCCCAATTACTAACAAACACTTGGTTCAAGTCGAATTAAACTAAATTTTTAAGTTGAAATTTCATATATATTTAAAAAGAAATACTTCATTAAAAGGGTTAGCCAAATTTTATGAAAAAAAAATAACAAGTCAAAATATTAGATAAATACTGTCAGAAGTGGGATTTGAACCCACGCCCTCTCTCGAGGACCAGAACTTGAGTCTGGCGCCTTAGACCACTCGGCCATCCTGACAATTTATTAATGATGTTGAGCAATTAATTTATTTATAGCAATAATATAGTAATATTAAAATACTGTAACCAACATTATTTATGTAAGCGTAGATAGAATCATCAGTGGAATTGTATAATAAAAATGTTAGAATTCGACGTTCTAAAATTGTTTGCATTTAATATGTGCTGCGAAACTAGCTCTATTGAAAGCGTTCTCAAATTTGCTGGTTCTTTTCTTTGCACAACGCGACAATTCTAAATGCTGCAATACCAAACATGGTTTTAAAAGAGAGACGCTATATTTCAACTTATTATCCAATTTATTATACCAAACATGCCTTCACTTAGAAGAGCAGTGAACAAAAAGGAGGCCGCTATATTTCAACTTATTATCCAATTTTTACTAATGCATAACCAAACAAAATATGATACTTATCTTTTATTTAAAATAATAAAGAAAGCAATTGGAAGACCTCAAACAAAATGCATAACGTAACCAAACAAGATGTTATAACAATTGAGTTGTTGCATTGGAACTTATTACCAGCGCTTGCCATGATTTCTTTATAGCCGTGAATGATTTCAGCTTTGATAAATGATCCCAATTCTCTAAACGACGAATTCAAACAATGAGTGCACTGATGGTGAGTTTGAAAAGGATACAATACCATGTTTTCTTGCTAAAACAAATTAGTTTATATGTTTCGTAGTTAATTACCAATTGAATCCAATGTAAGCAGCAGAAGGAAGGAGCCATTTATTTAAAAACCTGTAAATCACTCTAAATTAAATTGTCCATTTATTTAAAATCCCCTCCACTAATATCTGAACGCAGTTTCACTTTCCCAAACATCATAAGCGTCACCTTTGTAAGAAAAGCAGAACAAGAGAATATTCCTAGTATCATTATCCAGTTTGTAACCACATCAAATCCTAAAGAGTAAACCATCTTTGAAGAAAGTTTTTCCCCTTGCACAAGATATTCACTGACACCCAGCAAAAGCTATATATGTGAAGTGAACCACGGCGACAAAGAAACAATAACAGGGTTTGCAATAGGAACTGACAAAAAGTACTGCTTTACAGTGGGGAGGAATGCGTGTCAAATATTTTCAAGAGTAACCAAGTCGACTTTTTTCTAGTATTACATCAATAGATATTCAAGTCTCAACATCATTGTCAGATCATAATATTGTTACAGATGCCAATGCTTTTCAGTATGTAAATTTACATATACCAGAGATCACATTTACCACTGCCCATTACACTATGAAGTAATACACTTGAATTTTAGAATATATATAATGAGATCCTACCACATCACGTTATTCACGAGCAGTTTGTATCGTAACTTACAAGACCCAACAACTCTGGACCTTCCAAACGAGGGTTATTCTCAAAGCTACAGCATTGAAACAAAAAAAATGCTTATTCAACGGGTAACAGGAAAGATAACCAGGTAGCAGAAAACATGTTCTAGCTAGAATCTAGAGTGCAAACTTTGAAATTATTTCAGAATCAATGCACCAGAAAAATGCAGGAAGACTGACTATAATGAACTTATAGAACAGATCAATGCAATCAGATTCACTGCCATCAGTATTCACAAATACATTGTTACAGGACAGCGGATTTAATTAAATCAAAATTTTGCATTCCTATTGTCCAATGAAACGATTGGAGAATGCCTATTACATACAGCTATATCATTATAACACAACAATAAATAACAATCAAATATCACCATAACAAGTTAACAGGTCCATAAATAGAATGTGAATAACAGTTTAACAGGACCTTCATGAATAGAATGTGAATACGACATATTTAACATCTTACTCATTAAGCAGTACAAATTGCATCAGAGTGAAAAATATAGCAGTGTATGGCAGAAAAGGTTACTAGGTTTCTCGTTATTGTCCCCTTTCCCTCAGCCCAACATAAAAACAAACAAAACAAAAATAAACAAACAAAACCAAAAAAGAAGGCACAGGACAGATGTATAGGGACATACTTATTCAATGGGATATGCTCGAATGGCCCAGAGGTAGGAATTGTACCGCATAAATCATTGTTGGAGACATCCCTGAAAATAAGTTAATGGTTAGTCTCTTTGAAATCCCACATCTTCATCATACCAGCAAATAATCCTATCATGATCAACAAGTAAAGACAACACTTTTACTTACACTACTTTAAGGCTCGAAACAGCAGCAAGTTCCTTGGGGATAGGGCCAGTAAGTCGGTTGTCATTTAGTCGTCTGCAAAGAAATCACAAATGAGCAACATGCGAGTGCTGAATATTTTATTCCACAAAATAACAATCAAAGGTTTCACCAGTAAGCAACTGGTAAGTTAAACCATATCATATTGAAAGACTAATAGCTTCGAACACTTCAAAAATGGAATTACTAAGATTGCCACTTATTTTAGATTATAACGTAGCTTCCTTTCATACTCTGGGAAAGCAAATAGTTTTCAATAGGTCATGCACTGACTAATAGTTTGATTTATGAAGGATTTTTGGATGTTGCTCAGACATAGCCCATCAAAATTTATAGACTGAGAATTTTCATATTACACAGGAACCCTTTGAGTTACTTAGTTTGTTTATAGATTGAATCATACCACTGTTGGGACCGAAATCATCTCAATCTAATCAGAATGAGTCAGTCATACTAGAGCCTCTCTTCACAAAGTCATCAGCCATATTTATGGAGCCTCTCTTCACTCAGTCATGAGCCTCTCCTCTCTTCCTTAATGGCTTTATTTGTCTATTCTAAGGATAAGATAGTAAATTACTTTATTTTCCCTTCTCTCTCTTCCTTTGAACTAAACACTCGATTAATATTCCTCCTATGAGTGAGGTTTAAATAAATTTGGATATGAGCATGTGATTTTTGGAAGCAATTGATTTCAATCTACTGTGATGATTCAGATGTCTTAACATCAAATATATGCCCTACTGCTCAACATCATAACATCAACCACAAAGCCCACAACTGTCCATGTCCAAAATTTACATAAAATGTATAACTGAAAAACACCAAAGTCCATGAGTAGCTATCCAAATGTTCTTGTAATTCTCCTGCATCATTCAAACTCTTGTGAGAAGTTCAAATGAAAGGATAGTGGAAGCAAAGGCCACAGATCAGTCCAGTCATGCTTAATATGCTATTACAGACTTACAAAAAGACAAGATTCTTCAATTTCCCCAATGAAGACGGAATAGTGCCAGATATGTTGTTGTTGTACAAGTCCAAGCTAACTAGACTCTTCAGGTTTCCAAGTTCTGGAGGAATAGTTCCTTGAATGTTGTTCTTGTACAACTCACTGCATCGAATTAAAAAAAAAAAACACATAAAACACAAACAAAATGTGAAGTGCTATAATTCACAGCAAATGGCAATAGATCAATCATTTTAGTAAAATATGAGCAAATATGAAACATATCTATGAAGTACACTAGCCTTTATAAAAAGTCGAGAAAATCTAACATAGCTACATATCATATATATGAACAATGTATAATACTGAAACAATAAAGCATTTTTCCACAATGAACCAAAAAATGGAAATTGTCCTCTTTATGGATGATCTCAAGGGAGAAATGAGATTGATATTATTCATACCTGAAGACAATAGGAAATAATTTATGATTACAGTAATTTATACTTTTTATTTTGTTCACAGTATGTCCTTGAAGTTTTCTTAATTGAGATTTCATAATTGCAATTATATATTTATAATTTATTTTTTATATTTTTATACATATCTAGATGTGTCAGATACGTCCAGATAGATTTATAGAATATTTGTATTGTCGGATGCACACAATCTGACACATTATTGTATCTGTGCATCATAAGAGCACATTAAATAGACTCAAAGTCCTCTGTTTTTCCAATTTACAAATAGAACATGATTTTTTATGATAATGATTCATAGCACATATTTTGTTGACAAGTATCTCACATGCATGGCCAATATGATTTTAGAATAACTAAATCACCGAATCTAATAACAAATATGTACCATATCTAATACATATATTATATCTATCCATCATACGAGCACACCTAAACGACTAAGTTACAATAGGCAAAAAATATTAAGCAAAAATTAGAAAACATACAGATACTGCAGATGCTCGAGCTTCCCAAGTTCAGGTACCAAATGTCCAGATAGGTTAGAGTTACCAAGATCCCTGTAGAAAGCACCATAATTATCACCATAAATGTGGAGAAAATATTAACAGATTCAGTCAATCCAACACATTTTAGTTAACAATCTATGAAGAACAATAATATCCTTTTATTCTCCTATCTTATCCAATACACATCCATACTTTCATATAAGTGAAACAAGAAGTATCTAAACTACTACCAAAAGAAGAAGCAAATTTAATTTACTATAGCTACATACGACACATAGAAGCATGAGTTGCAATACATATCTATTATGTTTTATGAATTTGTGCACATCTAATGCGCACTTTACATATATTGTATAAAACATATTTTAAACTTCAACACCATAAATCAATCAGAAATCATCGCTAATGTAACTTTTACGCTAATTATTATAAAAGTCAACAAAATTTTCAATTTGCGATTGGATGACGCCAAATTTACACTGTCAATACATAGATTATTTTCTCAACTACGAACTTATACATGTATAATGTACAATATTTATGCATCATAGGCATCTAATTAAACTACATAAAAGAATTCCAATTACATAAACACCACAACAAACATGTAAGTAAGAAATTAAGCAAGTCTGGAAAGTTAACTATTAACAGGAAGTAATTCGATGAAAACGCGGCTTTGTCTGTTTCATGAATATAAAAACAAACGAATCCAACCGCAAACAGTGAACCCTGCAACCTCACGGAGGATCCCTCAATTTCACAAAACAAATAACAAAATAACAAAAATCGGCAAAAAACAACACCACGTGATAAAACAGGCAGTAGCAGCAGTGCTAATTAACGCAACAAACGCTAACAATTAAGAAGAATCGTGCACGGAAACGGAACTAACTAGTCTTAAAATCACAGAAACAAACAAAACAGAGAGAGAGAGAGAGAGAGAATACACTCGAGTGACTCGGTTGTCCTGGTTGCAGGTGACGTGGAACCAAGTACAAGGACTCACGAGCGTGGGATCCCAGCTCTGGAGGACGTTGTCCGGGTCCGAGAGACTCCGTTTGAGCGTGTAGAGCGCGTCGCCCTCGGAATTGCAGGCGCCGAGGCGGAGCAGAGTTAGGGTTACGGAAACGGAGAGGAGGAACCGCATGGAAGTGCAAGCTGCTGCTGCTGCCATGGTTGATCTGAGCTTCAACCGAACACCTCTCCGCGCCTTGTTAGGGTTCTCGATCTTATTCGCCGGGCCTCAACAACCGCGCAGAGAAGAAGGAAGCAGAGGAAGAAGTTCTAGAGATAGAGAGAGAGGAAGGAAGAGGGAAGAATCTTGTGAGAGAGAGAAAGAGAAAAGACTTGAAAAGGAAGTATCGGCTTTGGGAATAACACAGAGCAGTAAAACATGGCGAGCTGCGGTCTTATAATATACTATATAGTGTTTAGTTTTTCAAATCAGCTTTTTATATTACAGTTTAATTTTTTTAATATGTTTTCATTTTGATTTTTATAATTTCCTTTTGTTAATATAAAATCTTAAGTCATTGCTTTAATTAATTATTAGGTGTCACATATTCTTATTACGTTACCACATTAGTCTATATGATTTAAAATAATCACTTCTTTAAAAAATGAACGGTTAGCTTCTAATATTGAAATAAAAGTAAATTCATTTCCAGAGTTAGAACGAGAAAATTCAAGAAAAAAATTTATGAACTAAAATTATATTTAATTAAACGCTTTTCTACTTGCAATTAATCCAACAATAGTTTAACATGGGTTTTTTTAACAAACGGTTAAATATGGTTTTTTGAAACGTTATGAATGTATTAAAATATAATTATCGATCTCCTCAGCACTAATTAAGATTCCTTATTCTATTTTTACTCCTTTTAAAATAGTTAAATAATAACACATTTTTATTATAAAAAATAATAAATTTACCAGTTATAACCACTTGTAATTTTTTTAACTTGTTTAAAAAAAAAAGTTTCATTGTTTTGCCACTAATTTTGTGGTCTTTGCCCTCTGTTTTCACATTAGCTTTCTGTTTTTTCTTCTGTTTTTATGTTGACTTTTGATGTGCCCTTTATGGACAATTTTCTGTACTTGGTCATTAGCGGATGTCACGCACTGAAGAGAGGAAAATAATTGTTTCTCAAAAAACCCAATGACGAAATTCTCTTATTTGTTGTTAAATTAAAACATAAATTTTCCTCTTTAGTTAATTAAAAGAAATGATTATACAAATTTTAAAATTAATAATGTAAAATTGCATATATCAGCCTTACTTGAGTTGGAAATATTTAGAATACGGTTGAATAAATTCCTCTAGTAAGATGTATGAATAATTCATTTATGAAAAAAAAATAACTTAATGGTCCCTGCTGAATACGCAGATAAAAAGTACAGGTGAAAATAAAATGGTAAGTTGTGTATTGTGTGTTGTGGTGGTATATTTGGTGAGTGGCGTATGCTGTGTGATAATGCCAAGTCTGTGCAACCACCATTATTGACACCACCTAAAGTGGTTGAGAGGATCCAAATTGGTTTAATAATTTATGGCTGTGGTGCTGCTGCACATAGTGACTTTCGTCAACGGATCCATCCACTATTTTTGTTATAAGGATAGTCATCTTCTAATCTTCTCCAAATCCCATTTGTAGTTCTCAAATCGTTAAAATGGGTATAAATAGATGAAATAATGTGTTAGAAGTGTTTATTATGATATGAATATACGAATTATTGTAAGAAATGAATACTTGTGAACTAACCGCTTTTGCAAATTTATTTTCTATATTTTAGACTTGACGATGTAAAATAATCTTCTGAAAAACATTAGGTTGGTATATTTGGAGGATTTGATGTTATTTTTTATATTTTAGACTTGTAAGATAATGTTTTGAAAAACATTAGGTCGGTATACTAAAGGATTTGATGTGTTAGTGAGATTGACTTTAAGTATTTGACTTTATCTCTTTATTTTGATTTGAAAAACTTTTTTGGATAAATTATCTTTTCAAACTCGGATCATTCCCATGATATGGATAAAATTTTTAAATCAAACGTTTCTTTCTTCTCTGCTTGAGGGAGGAGGATATCTACAAAGACACTTGACGATCAAGTTAGTCTAAGTACAAGTGAAAAGAGATACGAATAGTTCTCATATTTGAGAGGGGTGTCCCTTTATTTATAGGAATGGTATTGGGTCAGTCTATTGTTTAATAGACCCATTGGTAGGCCCATCAAACCCATTGGTAGGCCCATGATGGTAAGTTCCATTAGTAGCATAAGCTTGAGTTTAATCTTGTTAATCATGCTTATGGGCTCCGTTCCTCGGGTGAGATGACGAACTTTGTCGGTTCACCATTGCCCTGCCAAAAAAGGCTTTGAAACCGACTTTTCGTAGACAAATTGTTTTTGGTCTATAGTACCCAAGCCCTCCAAGGCTTGAGTGATTTAACTATTTGTTGGAAATCACGAAGAGTCTTAAGATAAAACGTCTCTCTGAAGACGACTTGGGAGTCTTAGGGTTGAGATGAGGGTGTCTGAGAAGATTGTGTTACACATTAAGAATACTAAGAAGATTGTTCGCGAGTCCTTAACAAAGGTGTTGTTGGATGCGATTGCAGAATTTGGTGGACGTATTCTTCATAATGCTACTTGACTCAAGGAGGGGATTATGAAGCTTTCTTCCTATCCAAGATCAAGAAGGTGAAGAAGGAGCTTAAGGGCGTTAAGAAAGAATATTTACAAATACATACTGATGAAGGCAAATTTGATATTAACAAAGATTTTTATAAGGGTGAGCTCATACTACTTGATGACATCTAAGATGAAGAGACCTCAACTATTGGCCCTTAAGATGACCCCTTTGCAACTAGCCTTTCTCAACCTGAAGAGCATGTTGAAAGGGTAGAATAGCCATAGTTAGATTGAATGTATTTCTTTTTGTCCTCTTTTGAATGAATATACTCTATATGATAATGAGGTTTTAATGGCAATTTTATATTTTTGCTAAAATGCTCACTTTGTTGCAATGTAAAGTTTTCTTAGATTTTTTCAATTATGAGTTCGAGAAGACTAAGACAATTGTAATTATAAAACTTGTTTAAGTGTGGTACTCGGAGGTTACCTAGCTCTTAATCTTTAATGGCTTACTCAATTTGAAAAGTTTATTTTGTATTTTCATATTTGACTTTTATTTGTCAATAATTTTGAATAAATTTCAAGCACATGAATAAACTTGGATGAACATTGAAGTAGTGGGTACTTGGACAATCAAAGTCTCATACTTAACATGTATTCAGTTGGTGCTTGATTAAGGTTTTCATGAAAATCGACTCACTTTTAACCAAGTGGAATTATATTAAGGTATGTCAGAAGGAAATGATTTATGATCCAAAAGTGTGATTTGTGGAGCTTGAAAATTCTGAAAAAAAAAAAAGTATTGGTAACAATATTTTTATGATGAGTAGAGATGTTCAAGTTGAAATGACAAGCTCATGAAATTCATAATCAAAGAAACAAATCAGTTGAGAACAACTTTTAGAGAGGTTATCAATTTATAGACTTGCGTCATAATAATCAAGTAATCCCAAACTCTGGAGTGTTTGAAATTAAAAGTTGCATCTGTGAATTTCCATCATGATATCTTAAGTTCACCCCTTTGATTGGGATAATTTGGAAATAACTCGAGCAGTGAGAAGAGAAAAGACAAAGCACTAGACTTGGGCGGGACCAATATATTCAACTATATAGAATTGTGTTCCTTCTAATTTGAAATTGATCATATAGAGCAAGAAGCAGGAAGCTGAGATTCCAAAGGAACTAATGAATCCCCCAAAATTTTCCTTCTGCTTGATGACTTTCCATAGTCTATCAGCTTTGTAATTGGGCAGAAATAAAATATTTAACCCCTTGTGCAATTATCCAGGAGTCATATACTTTGTGTGTAACAACAAGATTATCAAATTCCTATGATGCAGATAAATTAAACGTAGATTGGATGAAATATAAAATAAGGCTCGAAAATTCAAAATCTTTAATCTCAAGATACACAAGGCAATACATGCATCATTCATTTAGGTAACATAATCATATGATGGATGATAATCCCATTACTCATTAGAATAAGTCCAGTGAAGTGGGTGATGGTCAAATAGTAACACAACACAATTCACATTCACTTTATCATATCTCAACTCATCTCGTTCATATATTACTTTTTATCTCTCCAGCCAAGGGCTTCAAAAGTAAATAAAGAAATAAAATAAAGTATACCATTTGATTCAATCGTGGAGATGTTAGGTATATGATAAAGCTAACTTTATGGGTATTAAAAAGTGGACTTTAAGTCTAACTTAACCTCACAAAATCGATTTGTAAGGTGAGATTTGCACCCATTTATAAACTATTGAAATGTCTCATCTATAGTCAATGTGGTATCTCTAACACGGCCCCCTCACGTTGAGACTCCTCAACTCAAGCGTAAAACTTATATGTAAGGGTAGTTCGATAGCGGCCCGATAATTGATGGTCAGATAGGCCCAACAACTTTACTAGGATATGCTCTATATCATATCAAAAGTGAACTTTAAGCCTGACTCACCCTTACAGAACTGACTTGTAAGGTGAGGTGTGTGCCAATTTATAAATGATTGAGAGACCTTATCTCTTGTCAATATAGGATCTCCAACAAATATTGGGAAAATTGAGACTTTGAGAACATCCTGTGATAGTTGTAGGCAACAATTCAATTCTTTTACATTCTTTTAAGTTTTCTTATTGAAGAGAATATGTCGATTTCGAGTCAAGGTCGAGAACCCCACTCAAAAATAGGATTCTATCAAACTTTACTCACGTTAAATAGACGATCTCGAAAGCCCTACGATGCTAAAAGGCTTTAAAGCTTCTATATTCTTGATTCTCGTTTCGAGAGATTGAGACACTTAAGTTGCACTCAACAATCATGGAAACTAGTGGAGTAGAATGACAATGGGTATTCGAAAACAACAAACAATAACCAAAGGATGAATCAGTGTCGAAACGTCGTAGGTCATTTCCACAAACGCAAAGCCTTTGCATTTTGCCTCAACAGTGTAACTCACTATACGGATTATCTCAACGGCACAGGCAGCAAGCTTCACAGTGGTGGCAAAGTCGCCTACGAGCTCGCGGGAGGGTGATACACGGGTTTGAATCCTTCGTGAATTCAAGTTATCTTCGGGTGCATGAGGACTTATTTGGATTCTAGAGAGGACGAGATGATGAGGAGAACAAGAAAGTAAGGAGGATATTACGCTATATTTTCATGATAGAATTATGGTGATAAAGGGCATAGAAGCCAAGAATCATGAGAAGGATGAACATTATCTTTATTTAGATACTCAGTTTCTCATAACTTTCATGAAATGTTTACACTTAGATTCTTGAGTCAAAAATTGAAGATAATGAGAAAATAGAAACCGCCGAGTGTTGGTAGGTTCAGGTCGGGATACGCAAAGTACATGGGCTCAATGCTGAAGTTTGAAGGAGACGAGAACGAGTTCATGAACACGGTCAAGGAAGTATCCATTTTGTGTGGAAACGAAAACTGGTTTGAAGAGCTTGATTGTTATAATTTTGAGTGTTTGATGAATTTTTGGTGTTTTTTTAACATTGTGAGGGCATTGGTAATGACTTACTGGATGTTCAGTCATTCTTCTTGTGGGCCTTTCGAGATTAAGAGCTCCCAATTGGATTTTTCCTTACTTTTATTCCCCTTTGTAAGCACATAGCGAGCATAATCAAAGTACATTGCTAACCGATTCAGTATGAAGATGTCCAGATTTTCCTGAATAAACTATTCTTGAAGATGGTAGCATGATCTTGTCTTAAGGGTTCTGGAATAACTCAAAGATCATGCATTTATAGGAGAAGAAAACAAAAACACAAAGCTGGCTTGTAGGGTGAGGTTTGCACCCACTTATAAACTATTGAAAGGTCTCATATCTAATCAATGTGGGATCTCCAGCCCAACAACCTTGTTAGGATAGACTCTGATACCATATCAGAAGTAGACTTTAAGCCTAACTCATCTCTAGAAATTCGGCTTGTAAAGTGAGGTTTGTACCCATTTATAAACTATTGAGAGACCTCATCTCTAGTCAATGTGCGATCTCCAACATACCCCTCTCACGCTGAGACTCCTTAATCCAAGCGTAAGACTTATATGTAAGGATGGTCCAATAGCGGATAGCCCGATAGGCCTAACAAACTTGTTAGGATAAGCTATGATACCATATTAGAAGTGAACTTTAAGCTTAACTCAACCTTACAAAATCGGCTTGTAAGGTGAGATTTGCACCCACCTATAAACTATTGAAAGGTCTCGTCTCTGATCAATGTGAGATCTCCAACAAACTGAAAAAAATTAAGAAACAATAGAGATAGCACAAAAGAATAAAGCACAATGCAAAATCCAAGTGTTTAATAACATGCCTTGTAAGACAATCGTGTCTCAGACGACTATGATTAATAGGCATGTTGGAACAGGTTATTTCTGTTGACGTATTAATTTTTTTGATGAGATAAACATTATATATGTTTTGTTGATGTGTGCAGAGCTTGGGACTCTTGAAGTTGTGAAGAAGTGGGCCTTTGAAGAAAATTGTCATGCGTGTAATGCACTGATTGGAAGGTATTCTAAATGTTTCCACATTGATGAAGTTTTTGGATAGTTTAATTGTAGGGTTGAGAAGGATGTGATTTATTGGTGTGTCATGATAAGGAGATCGACTAATCATATCAAATGGGTAGCAATAATTCAAGCTTTTGAAGATAGTAACTTCCAATCACTTTTAGGAGACTTAATCTGTACCTTTTGAAGATATCAGTTCTATAACCGTTATTTAATGCGGACGATATAGAAAATTCGTGATATTTTATATCAAATTTCAACAAAAGTAAAATATATTCATATTGTGTTGGTTATAAACATAATTGACTTAAAAAAACATTATAAAAACAATAAATGATACATATATCAGTTATAAGCCGAAACCGATATAACATAGAATTAACAGATATAAATAATCTTATATTATACTGATTCTAGTTTATAACTGATTTAATATGTATTTTTTTTAAATATAAGATGTAATGATTTGATAATTTATAATTAATATAAAAAAGGGAAAATAAGAAAGAGAGATATGTAATAATAGAACTCGAGATATCCGGAAACAATTTAAAAATAAATAATTTTTTAAATTAATATATGACTAATTTTTTATAATTACGTTATATTTTTTAACACTTTTATTCTTTTAGTTACTTTTACTGAAAATATTGTATAAAGTAAGCTTACTTATATGTAAAACTTGTTAGGAATACAAAATAATATCAATTTAATTAAATATCTGACAAGTGAAGAGAACTTTCGAAAAGAAATATGTCAAATTTATCTTTATTGAAAAATAAAATAACCAGTCAAAATTATAGGCATTGAAAGTTGTGCAAAATGGATCATGTTGTGTAAAAAGAGAAAATTTATGAGTAAAATTTAGTGAAATTGACAATAAAGACAAAAAAGAAAATGAAAAAAAGAAAGTTTAAGAACTAAAAGAAAGTTTAGGAAAAAAAAAAGACTATAAAATACTAGAAAGACTTTGTTTCTATAACAGAGAAAACATGTGGTCAACATAAATAATTAAAGGGATAATACTTTTATTTTTTCATTTTTTTATATTGATAATGTTCATTTTAAATTTTATAATATGAAATAGAAAAATACTTTATTTATGATAAATGAGGGAATCACATTGTTATAGATATAAATTATAAATTATATGAGCAAATTGTGTTAAAAATATAAATGATCAAATTGTGTGTGCTTATATGTTTCTTATTTTTACCAGTGGAAGGGACGTATGTAGTATGTTAATATTTTAAAATAATGTAATGTAAAAGATTATATAGTAAATAATGAATAATCTGTGCTGTGTTTTTAGAACTCCTTCCATGCTCTGTTTTCTTTCTTACCAAGTGAAAAATATATTTTATGATTTTTGCAAATACCAATTCTGATATAAGAATGAAAAGATAATTTAAAACAAAAAATTATGTATTGAGATTTGGAATTGGCAACTGGATTTGGTATTTTTCTTTTCATTTTAATATCTTTTAGAAGTTCTTGAAAACGAAAACTGCATTATATGTTCTATGTAAAGAGGATTAGCATTTGTGCTCTAAAACCAGATGCTTGCTTTAGGGACTGATTTTGTTCAGAGGATCCATTGTTTTAATTTTAAATTTCATTTTTATTTGTATTTCTTAAAAAGTTTATTAGTTTTACTTTACTTCCCCTTCTTGGGTAACATTGACTGCACTTTTTGTGTATTCATTTGCTTGCATTGCATGTGCTTTTTGAGTACTTTTATCTGTTTAAAATGCAGTTTGTTGGTTACTTAACTGATCTATTCCACCCCATTTTGTTTTAGTAATAAATATTACTTGTTAATTCTTCTTATTTAAATTTATAGAAACTCAAATATATTATTAAAAAAATTAAAATATTTTATTTTCAAATATAATAACAGCAAATATATAACAATTACATTTTAACTGTAAACCCTCCATATAATTTTAGATAAATAAGTAAATTAATTATTTAAATTTGTGAACTTTATTTTTTTTAAATAACTATTTATTTAAATATATAAATTAACTAATATATTTAACTGAACATTATGTAAATATAAAAATCTTTAAATTTAAAATAAAATATTTTTGAATATAATAACTACAAATTTATAATAAACTATTATTACTAAATAAATAATTAAACCAAAGAAAATATTATTGTTATTAATATTTTATTTTTTTAATAAAACTGTATTTAAATAATTAAATAAAGATCTGTACCTGCCATTTTAAAGTTGTTGGGAATATCATCTCCTCCACATTCCTTTTATACTAATTAATTTGTTTTAGCAGTTTATATTTTTGATAGTTATTAAAAATTGTCAGATATCTTGTTTTATAATATTATTTTTTTAAACAAGTATTAAATATTAACGGATTATAATTTAATATATGAGATAGTTATTTAATTTAATATCTAAATTATTATTATTTATAATACTTGATAAATATGAAGTTAGTTTTAATAATATTATTAAATTATTATTATTTTTCTACTGGTAAAATCAATTACATTTTAAATATAAACCCTCCATATAATTTTAGATAAATAAGTAAATTAATTATTTAAAATTTTGAACTTTACATTTTTAGAAAAAATAACTATTTATTTAAATATATAAAGTAACTAATTAATTATCATATATTTAACTGAATATTATGTAAATATAAAAATCTTTAACTTAAGAATAAAATATTTTTAAATATAACAATTACAAAAATATGATAAAATATTATCACTAAATAAATAATTAAACCAAAGAAAAATATTATTTTTATTACTATTTTATTTTTTTAATAAAACTGTATTTAAATAATTAAATAAAGATCTATACCTGCCATTTTAAAGCTGTGGGGAGTGACATCAATTTATATGCATAATCAAAGTTGTATCAGTTATGAACTTGAAACTGATATCATCTCCTCTATATTCTTTTTATACTAATTTTATGTTGATAGCCAATTTATTTTAACAGTTGATATTTTTTATACCTATTTTCTATATTATCCAGTTCAAATAAAAGTTATCAGACATCTTATTTTATAATATTATTATTTTTTTAAACAAGTATTAAATATTAACTGATTATAACTTAACATATGAAATAATTATTTAATTTGACATCTAAATTATTATTGTTTACAATACTAAGTTAGTTTTAATAATATTATTAAATTATTATTATTTTCCTACTGGTAAAACTATTAAGTTTAAATTTCTTATAAAATAATTAATTTTTAAATAAAATAACAGTAGGTTCAAACTTCTTTGTCCATTTTTAGATAAAAAGTTATACATTACAAAATACATGCTAGGAGAGAATAATAATAAATGAGAGAATTACATTGTTATAGATCTAAATTATAAATTATACAAGCAAATTAAGATTTTATCCTTTAAATTATGTCAAAAATATAAATGATCAAATTGTATATGCTTATATGTTCATTCTTTTTTTACCAGTGAAAAAGACGTATTGTATCTTAATATTTAAAAAAAATGTAATATATATAGTAAATAATGAATAATCCGTATGTTGTATCTTAATATTTTTAAAAAAATAATATATATATATATAATAATGAATAATCCGTATTCTCTTTTTAGACCTTGGTGCTCATGCTAAACACCAATTTTGAACAAGGGAATGTTTTATAATTTTGCACATCGATGCCTATCCGCAACCTTTTTTTTATTCTTAACAATTCTTGTTCACAGGGAATGGCAGCATAATTGAATAAAAAAGTTGTTTTTACTGAAAGAATTTAATTTGTTAAGAAAAAGTAACAGATGTTGAGAGAAACTTGGATCCTCTGACGTCAACATAAGTCGTGCCTAGATCTCAGCCCTCCACGTGGTCGATAATTCAAATAAGATAATCTAACGTGGAAGATTGGGGGAGAGTAGAAACACTGTATGCAAGTCACAGTAGAGTGAATCATTTTTTTATTCTTCTTAGCTAGTTCAGAGAAAACAAACGAGTAAGTGCCGATTATTCTTATTCTCTAACACTGTCATTACTATAACACTGCCATTCCTATATAAATAAGAGTGGTAAGGGGATTGGGAGATTGTTCTAGGGTTAAGTTTGTTCTACTGATTTCTGGTTAGTGAATAACAAAAGCTCTGTCATCTCCTCTATATTCTCTTTGCTTTGGTTGATATATTTCATGATCACATGCTACATTTTCTGTTTTCGTCATTGTTCTTCTGTTTATTTTGTTCTCATTGTTTATTTTACGGTTTTTCTGTGTTTCTGATTATTTTAGGGTTTATTTTGTGCAAATAGTTTGGCACTGTTTGCTTCCGTCCACTTCTATGTGTTCTTTGTGCTGTATTTTTGTTCTGCATGTGAACTAAATTTGATCGTAGTTTTTTTTTTGGTGTTTTTGTTGAAGAAAATTTTGACCGATTTTGTTCCTGAGACATTGCTTTCTTCTTCCGAGTTTTTTTACCATACTCCTTGCATTAGCTGTGTTTCCTTGTCAGCGAAAATTGCGTTTTATGTATGATACGGATCTGTGACTTATAGTTGGGAATTTGTGTTCTGAAACCAGATGCTTGCTTCAGGGACCGATTTTGATGAGAGGATTTGTTTTAATTTTTAGAGTTCGTTTTTATTTGTATTTCTTCAAAATTTTATTAGTTTTAACTTTACTTCCGCTTCTGCATTCTTGCCGTCCTTGACTGCACATTTTGTGTATTCCTTTGTTAGCATTGCATGTGCTTTTTGAGTACTTTTATCTGTGTAAAACGCATTTTGTTGGTTACTTAATTGCTCTGTTTCACCGCATTTTGTTTTAGTAATAAATATTACTCTTGCTTATGTGTTTTTTCCCTCTTAAATCAATGTTTATTTTGCTGTTCAATTTGCATGATAGTTCTTCCTTCTTTGTCACATAGAGTATGTCATACTATAATGTTTTTCTACTTGAATCTAGTTATGCAGATAATCTTTAGAAGATTAAGCTATCTTTGAATTTATTGTCTAAGTAGGTTTAGATTGTATAATGTATAATGCATTTGGTTGGTTACTTGTTTTGTTTTATCACTCCTTTTATTATTAATAAATACTTCCTCTTACACTATATTTATTTTGCTTTACTGTGGTGTTTTGCAAATTGTTATTGTTGCATGCCAATAATATCTGACGCTTTAGTTCATTTGTAAACTGTTGTATATTTTATTTGAATGACTATGTGAATTCTCAACTAATACTAACCTAAGTTATTTAATCACTTTTTCTATATAGTTGATATTTGACAATGCTTTTTGGCATGAATTTGGTCATTTCATGTATGATCTATGCAGGAGATGTCTTCTTTTGAGACAAATGGAACTGAGAATGAGGGTTCTCTGCCTCCCCCACCACCTGCTATCCCATCAGATGTTGTGCCTGTCAAACTGGAGCCTGAAAATAAAAAGGTTTCGAGGCTTCCAATAGCCAGACGTGGCCTCGCTTCTAAAGGGACGAAGTTGCGACTTCTCACCAATCACTTCAGAGTGAATGTTGCAAATACTGATGGTCACTTTTTTCAGTATAGTGTATGGGTTCTTGTTTTGATTCCTCTGTAATATTAATCACCAGTGTCTGTGTACGTGGAATTGTGCATTCATTGTATATGTTTGAGCAGGTATCTCTTTCTTATGAAGATGGACGTCCGGTAGAGGGCAAGGGTGTAGGGAGAAAGGTGCTCGACAGGGTGCAGGAGACATATAATTCTGAATTGAGCGGGAAGGATTTTGCTTACGATGGCGAGAAAACACTTTTTACACTTGGCTCTCTTGCCCGCAACCGGCTTGAGTTTACTGTTGTTCTGGAGGATGTTGTTTCTACTAGCAGGTTCAGATGTTGTGTTTTTTCTATTTTGAATATTGGCTTATATGCTCTTGTTTTGGCTGTATAACATTTTCTGTAAATTTCTGTAAACATGTATATATAGAAATAATGGAAATGTCAGCCCTGATGGAAATGGAGAATTAAGTGAGGGTGACAAGAAGAGGATGAGGCGCCCCAATAGAGCCAAAACTTTTAAAGTTGAGATAAGTTTTGCTTCAAAGATTCCGTTGCAGGCCATTGCCAATGCTCTCCGTGGACAGGATTCTGATAATTATCAAGAAGCTATAAGAGTTCTTGATATCATTCTGAGGCAGCACGCTTCTAAACAGTGGGTGATTTATACAAAATTCTTATTATTCCTTATATATTGTGATTGAATTTTGATAATACTTTGGTGCAACTATCTTTATCTGTGGCTGTTACACTTTTATTAACAACATTGTCTATCTGCAGAGGTTGTTTGCTTGTGCGCCAGTCATTCTTCCATAATGATCCGAAGAATTTTGCTGATGTAGGAGGAGGTGTGCTTGGCTGCAGGGGATTCCATTCTAGTTTTAGAACCACACAGAGTGGCTTGTCACTTAATATAGGTACGATCTGTTGGTGCACTTGCTGAATTATGGTAATTACTGCAGTTGGGGATTTCCATTCTTCATAATTGGGTTTAACTCATTCTTTTCAAAATAAATTCCAGATGTCTCAACCACAATGATAGTTACTCCTGGGCCTGTGGTGGACTTCCTCATTTCCAATCAGAATGTAAAAGATCCATTTAGTCTCGACTGGGTTAAGGTAAGCAAATTCTCCAACAATTCGACATTGTATTGTTTCATTGGTTTTTAATTTCAGCAATACCATTTTTATTTAATTATTTTCAACAGGCAAAGAGGACCCTGAAAAATTTGAGGATTAAAGCAAGTCCATCCAATCAAGAGTATAAAATTACTGGGCTCAGTGACCTCCCTTGCAAAGACCAAATGTATATCTTTTACCCTTTTTTATAATTGTTCATTAGTTCTCTACATCTTTGTGATTGCTCTTGTTATAGTTATATGGCACCCTGCAAATTAGGATTTTAATGATTTGGTATATTAGGTTTACATTGAAGAAAAGGGGTGGAGTGGATGGTGATGACACTGAGGAGGTGACTGTGTATGATTATTTTGTTAATCGTCGAAACATAAATCTCTGCTACTCAGGTGATCTCCCATGTATTAATGTTGGAAAGCCCAAGCGGCCAACATATTTACCTATTGAGGTACACTTTGGTGATATGTTTTTGTTTGGTCCACAATATGAAATTGATCATATTGATTAACTTTCTATCCCTCTTCTTTTGTGATTAGCTCTGCACTTTGGTATCCCTTCAACGTTACACGAAAGCTCTATCCACACTCCAAAGGTCCTCATTGGTGGAGAAGTCCAGGCAGAAACCACAGGAGAGGATGAGAGTCTTGACAGATGTTAGGCTCTTAGGATGCTTTTTTTGATCAATTGTTATATTATAAACATTTACTGGTTGAACTGATGTTACTTCTATAATAACAGGCTTTGAGTCGAAGCAATTATGGTTCTGAACCTATGCTTCGCAGTTGTGGTATTTCTATTAGCTCAGGCTTTACTGAAGTTGAAGGTCGGGTTTTACAAGCTCCAAGGGTAAATTTCTTGATTATTTTATAATTATTCAAGTACTTTGTAATTTTTGTCTTGCATTGCCAATCTTACCTATTCAAGTAGGTGACCTAAACATCATTGAAATTTGAAAGAAACACTTCATCCAATCCTGTTTTCAAAAGGACTTCTTTAGATAGTGTTTGTGGAAGATTATTTAAGCACTTCCTTGCCTCTTTATCTTCAAGATCGCCTTTGCAAATTTGCATTCCCCCTTGTCTGGAGATATTCTGAAATTTTGAAGATCACTTTCTTTTGTAGGAATTGTCATTATTTTATATATTTAGATATGACATAAATCAGTTTTCCTTTCCTAGCAATAGCAATTTTCATTTGGCTTTGTCTCAAGTCAATTATAGAGTTTGAGCTGTAGCTTTGTTTGTTGTTGGTGTTCTTGTTGAATTGGAGACTGATAATTCAATTTTCTGTTTTCAGCTAAAGTTTGGAAATGGGGAGGACTTCAATCCTAGAAATGGCAGATGGAACTTTAATCAAAAGGTGCTTAATTAACTTCTCTTCTAAATTTTATGTTCTTAAAGATTATGATATTTTGTTGACGGGATTCTTTCTCCAGAAATTAATTAGGCCAACAAAAATTGAAAAATGGGCTGTGGTTAACTTTTCTGCTCGATGTGATGTACGAGGACTTGTGAGGGATCTTCTTAAGTGTGGTCAAATGAAAGGAATTGTAAGTTCTGGAATTACATGTTGACTTAGAACCATGGTATTCATGCTAACTATTCTTTGATTTGTTTTTGACAGGTGATTGAACAACCTTTTGATATATTCGAGGAAGATTTTCGCAATAAACGTTCTCCACCTCTGATTAGAGTGGAGAAAATGCTTGAATTCGTGCAGTCTAAACTTCCTGGGGCTCCACAATTTCTTCTTTGTCTGCTTCCTGAGAGAAAAAATTCTGATCTTTATGGTTAGTTATTTGATTTACTTTTCAATGTAATTTATTGCTTTTCTTGTGAAATAGTTCAGTTTAATTTTTGTTAAATTAATTGAACTTGGTAAGGTCCATGGAAGAAGAGAAATCTTGCTGATTTTGGAGTTGTTACCCAGTGCATAGCTCCACAAAAGGTCAATGATCAATACTTAACTAATGTTTTATTGAAGATCAATGCTAAGGTATGCTATTAGATTGTCTTGTTACCTATTTTTGGTAATTTATGTTGTATATTTTGTATTTCGTGTGTCACCAGGATTTCTTTGTTTTATCATTGGTTTTTATTTTGTGTGTAGCTTGGAGGCTTAAATTCATTATTAGGCGTTGAACATGCTCCTTCCATCCCTGTTGTTTCTAGAGCTCCCACCATCATTATTGGCATGGATGTGTCTCATGGCTCCCCAGGGCAAACAGATATTCCTTCAATTGCAGCGGTAAGTGATTGTTGGTATTAATGTGTTTTTATGAATTGTATTTGTTTGAAAACAATTATTAAACATTTCATGCGTAATGTTCTTATGTTTAGGTGGTTAGCTCACGAGAGTGGCCCCTAATATCAAAGTACAGAGCATGTGTCCGTACCCAGTCTCCCAAGGTTGAAATGATTGATAATTTGTTTAAGAAAGTATCTGAAGATGTGGATGATGGCATAATTAGGTAAATATAATAAATTTTTTGGAATACTTGATTTCATCTATTTATGACATTTATTTTATGAAAAATCTGAAGAGGTGGATCATGGCATAATTAGGTTTGGGTAAATATAAGACATTTTTTGGAATACTTGATTTCACCTAATTATGACATCTATTTGACGTCTATAGATATATTGTCTTCAATCATGGCATCTAGAAGTGTATATTTTATTATCTTATTACTCTTTTAATACACTTATACTTTTGTCTTAATTTTTTTCCAATTAATCTGTTGTATTAAACCAGTTGCTGTAAAGGTATTTTTTGCAATATAATTTGAAGTGAATTATTATAATATTCAAAAGCAATATTTTGCATCACCTTTTTATTATGGCCTGTATTATATGGAAATTTAGGAACTTCTATTTTATGTTTGCAGGGAGCTACTACTTGATTTCTATAGAAGTTCTGGGAATAGAAAGCCTGAAAATATAATCATCTTCAGGTTAACATATACTCTAAATTACTGTGCGTACTTATTTGTTACTGTGATTGATTATTAAATATTTTGTGGTTGGTCAATGTTGTGCAATCTTAAATTATTTCTGAATTTTATTAATTCAATAATTAATTCTAGAATGATTTATATGGAATTAGGTAATGATGCATACCATTAAGACTTGAAAATGTGTCTCGTTCTTAAATGCAAAAGATGTCGCTTAAACAAATGACAAGTACATGTTTTTTATTTTATATTTTGATGTATGGACCTGAAAATTTAGGTATCTTTTTAGCTGTTGTTAACCCATACATGTTATCCTGCTGTAGGACATATAATTTTTTGCTGATATATACATATTTTTGTTATTGTACTTTATCGGATTGGATTTTGTTCTTGTAACACTTTTTTCCTGAATTTAGGGATGGTGTTAGTGAATCCCAGTTCAATCAAGTTTTAAACATCGAACTTGACCAAATTATTGAGGTGCTTATCACATGACCTGCTGAAACACTAATTTACTATAGAATGGTTTTGTATTTTGTGGTTAATATTTATGTTTTTAAATTAGGCTTGCAAGTTTTTAGATGCTACATGGAATCCCAAATTTTTGGTCATTGTTGCTCAAAAGAACCATCATACTAAATTCTTTCAAGCTGGTTCTCCTGACAATGTTCCTCCTGGTAATATTTCTTTGTTTGAAATTTTTTTAAGATTAGGTAATATTTCTTTGTTTTGTTACTTAATTTTTTTTCTTGTTGCAGGAACTGTAATTGATAACAAAATTTGTCATCCTCGGAATTATGATTTTTACATGTGTGCACATGCTGGAATGATAGTAAGTAGTCGAAATATTTTGTTACTATGTTGACATGTTTATTTAAGTTCATATAGTGATGTCTAATTCTGGCTTCTTTCCTTAATTTTTCGTTGGTGTGTTATTTTTGCATGTATTTTTTAGTTTCATGTTTGTTTTTGATTAATTTTTTTTTATATATTTTCATTAGCAGTTGGGCTATCCATAAATAATGTTTTTGTGTCACAACTTGGATTAATTTGTTATTTTGAAAAATTCTTATGTGCAGGGTACAAGTAGACCCGCACATTATCATGTTCTGTTAGATGAGATTGGGTTTTCAGCCGATGATCTGCAGGAGCTTGTACACTCCTTATCATACGTGTAAGTTAAACTATTATTTTTCAAATGAATTATTATTTATTACCTGACATTGAGAATCGTATGGACATTTCGTATAAGAATATTTTGCTTGTGTCAATAGGTATCAGAGGAGCACCACGGCCATATCTGTCGGTAAGTTATCACAGGAATTTTGTATTCAGTTATTGGTGTGATTATTTTTCCTGTTTATAATTAGTCTAATTGGTGAATAAACATATGCCTGCAGTTGCTCCAATCTGTTATGCTCACTTGGCTGCTACTCAGATGGGTCAGTTTATGAAATTTGAGGAAAGATCGGAGACAGCTTCTAGTCATGGTGGTGCTCACCCGGTCCCTCAATTGCCTAGATTGAATGATAATGTCTCTAGCTCAATGTTCTTCTGCTGAGCAATATAGGTAGAGTTATTCGGGAAGACAGTTGAACTAGACTTTGCAGTGGTTGTTTGAAAGATTATTGCACATGTAAAAGCGTTTTCCCTTTGCATTTACGTGTGTTTAATCTTTTACTATTTGTAAGTTGTCATGAAGTACTTCCTTGTTTTGATAGTCCTTTGTGCTGACGTTTTACTTGTAAGTATGCACTTTTTGTTAATGTGGTTTATAATATCGTAGGATATTACTGTTCATATAAAAGCTTGTTTGTGATCTACTTTCTTGTTGCTTGTGATGGATGGTATTTTGAACCTGAAAAGGTTTAGTTTCTTCGTTTACATTACTGCATATTCTTTTATTCTTGTAATTAGGTTAATTTTTTATAACTAATTATCCTCCGTAGTTTTCGACGGTGGAGAAAATCATAGTCTGATTCTATTATCATTTTAAATGTTTTTGACTTTGACTGACTTTTTGTATCTTCGGTATTTTTATAGCTCCTGCCATTCTTGCAGAATGTCATGATATCAAATAACTTGATCATTGCTTTTGAAAACGACTAATGAAGATTGGTGGAGACCTGGATAGGTCTGCAACCCTATGAACAAGGCTTTATGGTACCTTGAGAGACTTACATTGCCTTCAAAGTCTAGTAGAACATCAATATCCCAATGAAACTTTGATTAAAAATATTCTTGTAAGGGTTTTTTATATCTAAAATTTTTAAAATGTTTTCTGTAAGGTAATTCAAATTACTGAATTTCAAGTTCTTTATTTGACTTTTGGTGTTTTAATTACTACAAATAATTGTTTTAATATTGAATAATATTTGTTTTAATGTTGAATAATATTTGATAGTTTAAAATTATTGATTTGGGATTTTTTGGTGTCAGTGGAGATTGAGATTATTCAGTTAAAAATTTCATCAAATTTTTTGTTAAATGCTGATAAATATGTTTTTACACTAATGTTAGCTAAAATTATCTTTGACTAATTTTGACTACAATTATATTAGTTGATTATTTATGATATCTGTGGCTTAAATATTGTTTGGACGATTAAAAAGTTTGTTGGGTTACACTGAAAAGTAAATCCTAGTGTAGAACAGTGTAAGGTTTTTTCATTTTTACATTGAAAGAAAATCCGGAGTTACTTTGGATAAAAAAAATTGCACTGACCGAAAGAATAATCTTATAAAACAGAAATAAAATAAACCAGTGAGACAATATGAAGAGAAGATCCAAATTTGAGAAAGAAATCTTAATTTTTTATATTGCTTGTATTATTATTTTATACTTAAAGGTTAATGTATTATTTGCTAGTTATATATTATTAACTTTTTGTGGATTTTTAAGTATAATTAATAATATTACATAATTTAAAAATTAATAATACAAAATGTGAAATAGAATCAAATAGTAAATATAATAATATTTACGTGCTTATTATTAATCTATGATACTATTTATATTAATTACTATTACAGTATAATTCACAATTCTATTTGTTTCATTAAATATAATTATTTAATAAAATGAACAATTTTATTATATTGATGTCTGATAAATAATATTTTAATCAATAACTCTATTATTAATGAAATACTTAATAATATTAAGGGCTAACAAAACATTTATTTTTATATATTTTTACGTATATTTAATAGTATTATATAATATAAATTAATATAATAGTATAATGGTAGATGATACTCACATCTTCTTTTCCTTTCAAAATAGATAATAACTAATTATTGGGATAGAATAAAGTATGAGATTTTTTTATCAAATAAATGGAAGGTAACAAAGACAACTATAATAAGAATACACGAGTTATTTTATATTTTGAGGAGTAGCTATTGATTCTTTAGATAATATATTGTTCTTTAGATAATATATTGTTGAGAAAATCGAAGAAATAAACTGGACATGAGACAAAA
>Ga0099825_1000919_pt1 | contig 35134 bp, 17 predicted proteins | sample SiratroredBW_FD_76838 | JGI IMG/M metagenome (GOLD analysis project Ga0099825, IMG submission 76838) | Root nodule microbial communities of legume samples collected from California, USA - Siratro red BW | ecosystem: Host-associated > Plants > Roots > Nodule | place: USA: California | collected...
TGTGTAATTCTTCACCATTGTGAAGTAAACCCTTGTGAGCTTTCATTGTTCTCTCTTTTGAGAGTGTTTCTTTAATTCTTGAGTGGTCTTGATCTCAGGGGGAGATTGGGACTGGTATAACCTGAAGAGGTTTGTGTACTCGTGATAACATAGAGAGGTTTGTGTACTCGTTGTAACCTGGAGAGGTTTGTGTACTCGTTGTAACCTGGAGAGGTTTGTGTACTCGTTGTAACTATTTCCTAAATAGTGGAACCTCTTGAACGGTTTGTTCAAGGGAGAACTGGACATAGCCCAAGAGATTATGGTAAACTAGTATAAAACTGCTTTATTTGTGCTTATATATTTTTGCCTTGGTTGGTGGTTTCTATTTATAGCGAATTGAGTTCAAGCTCCATTCAACCCCCCCTTCTAGAGCCAGTTGTTCCTACACTGAAGATCTTAAGCTTTGGGGTTGTTAGAGAGAACTCCTAGTGCAATTTAGGTAAGGGAAGTTGACCTTCATTTTTGTCTGACTTGGGTGTGATCATAGGTTAGGGTTTGATAGGTTAGGGTTTGTGAAATGCATATGTAAAGGTCTCTGCAAGTCTGAAATTGAGATTTAATTTTCTTATTTATGTCTGTTCTTGCATGTATGATGTGGTTCTGTGAAAATTGATTGTATGTTGATCTGTTGAATAAATAATTTGTGCTAGGATAGATCATTCATCGTGTATGTGGGTTGATTTTCACTCAATTTACTCATTTGAGACATGCATGGTAACTCTGATTTAGTGGATACTGCTGGTTTTTCTGCATTTTTCGCCCAGGCTAGGCAATCTCGCCCAGGCGAAGTCACTTGGAAACCTGAGAGGTGCTCTCGGGTCCAATTTCGCCCAAGCGCGAAGGTAGTTTCGCCCAAGCGAGGGTATAGTCGCCCATGCGAGAATGGCCCTGGAGCAAGTGTGCTCTCTAGACTGTTTTCGCCCAAGCGAGATAATTTTCGCTCAAGCAAGGGGATTCTCGCTCAAGCTAGATTTTCGCCCAAGCTAAACCCAAAAAAAAATTAGTTTTTTTTAGGACTTTCTGTTTTGATTGTTTGGTTCTTTTTTAATGCAATGGATGGATTTAATAAGATAGATTAATTGATAACTCAAATTTAATTGTATTGACGATTTAGGGATTTCTTTCATTTTTTTTTTAAGATTGAAATTGAGATTGAAAAGTTAATGAATGCATTAGTATAGATCTATGTTATGATGTGATATTGATAGAGTTTTGATGAAGTTGGTCAAGGCCTTGGCATAGTGTTTTCAGGAAAGAAAACACCCGTGTCTAGGTTAGTTAAGAAGTGCATTGTCTAAAGATCGGGTGAGCGATTGATATCCTGCCTCTACTAGTAGTATGAATCAAATAGACGATTATTACTAGGTAGTGAGAATCGAAGGAGGTCTGAACTGGGTGACTACAGCTTGAAACATAGTTGGTCAGGAAAGTCTTAGGGAGACTAACCCTATCATATATGATTGATGATTCATTTGTGTGGATTCACAGCGTGGAGATGTATGACAGGTGCATATCTCGAGGTCTATTCAATGCACGAGTCTTCCGAAAGTAGAGTTTTAGTTTGTAGTGTGTCAGTGTCTTATATTGTGATGGTGCATGTAACTAAGTGAAAGACTTGAGTGGTGTTAAGCTTTGTGTTTGAATTGAAATATTCAGTATTATTAAAAATTTGGTTAGCTTACCCTTTGTTTTGTTGTACTTGTATTTTAATATCTATTTGCAATGATCATGTTTTTGACACAGGAACAGATGATGTTGCAGATGAATCTATGGAGGATCATTTGGAATGAGTGGTGCTTTTAGGCATAAGCTAAATTTGAAAAAAAAAAACAATTTGGAGATATTTTGTAATTGTATGTTAGTAGAATTCTGAAGGTCGAGTTTTGAAATAATTTAGTTTAAAGGATTATTATATATTGATGAATCATAAATATAATTAGTAAAATGTTAGCATGTTAGCTTTATACATGTTATTTTTGGGATGTTACAACTTTTCTTTATAATGTTTTAGTTTTATCTATTTTTTATATATTTCTATTTGGTTTAGAGTTATTTTATGTTTTGATACTGTTGTATTGTTTTCGAAATTCCTATTATTTTATCTTGTAAGTTTTTTGTGCTATTTGCCTTCAATATATATGTTTTGGTTGAATTACTCGCATTTTATTTGATATTTTATTTTAAAAATGGTTCTTCTTAAGAATATCAATTTTAACAAGTATTTGAGTGAAATTTTAAATATTTTTCCGATTTCTTATACTTGGCAAAGAGTTAAACTCCTAGTTTGACAATAAATTCCTTTTTATTAAATTGTATTTTTGATCATGTATTCGGTTAGTTTATGTTTTAAAGAAAAAAACCATGAAACTAAGGTCTCTTCAATTTATATGAGCCATTAAATTTTCATTTAGAATGTTAACCCAATCTAAAGGCATGAATTTTTTTCTCTGTTGACTTTTTGAAACAGCTACTACTTCCATGGAAATATCTTCAACCTCTTTATGTTCACTTATTATCCCTTTTTATTTTTTTTCCAAAATAAAAATAGAGTACACAAGCTTTTATTATTTAGAGAATTTTAAAATCAAACTAATGCACGCAAAACAATTAGTTTTAACTTATGAATAAAGTTTTTGTTATATTCAATAATTTAACACTTAAAATAATAAATTATATGTTAATAGATTCAATAATTAGTGCGTACAATTAGAGACATTTGTGATATTTTGTGGGAAAATATCTCCACAAACTTTCTAATATAAATGAAAAATAAAAAAAAAAATTACTTCTCATTATTTAAAACTAGTTAAACAATCAATGTTATATACGTATATTGGACCGACAATCACTTCACAACTACTATTTTATTTTTCATTTTTTTTATAAATATAAAATTTTATTTCCATAATAACTATAATATCCTTAGAAATAAATTATAATGTAGTTATTACAGTCATCAAGAATTATCTTGAAGTATATTTTCCTTGCAAATTTATATATACTACACCATTTTTGGCTTTAGGCAACAGCCCAACAGTGTTGCCTTAAATCAAAAAAACTGTTGCCTCCAACACTTTGACAACGGTTTTGCAGTCGTAAGGTATGTGTCTGTTGTCGTAGACTATAGGCAATGATTTTTTTCTCTAAGGCAACACTTTTCATAAAATCGTTGCCTATAATACTACATTAGGTAACACTTTTCGGACAACTTTTAGGCAACACTTATACTGAGACAACACTTTTGGAAATGTTGCTTATTGTTTAGGCAACATTTTACAAAATGTTGTCTATTTTTAGGTCACACTTGTTTACCTATTGTCTGTTATTTAGGCCACGCTTGTTTAGTTGTTACTTATTGTTTAGACCACACTTTCCGTATTGTTTAGGCCATATTTATTTATGTATTGTCTATTGTTTAGGCCACGTTTATTTATCTATTGTCTAATTATTTAGGTCATGTTCATTTATCTGTAGTTTATTGTTTAAACCATATCTATTTATCTATTGTATTTGCTTAAGTATTCAAATTGTATATTTATTCTACATTTATAATAGTTTTTAAAATTTAATTATTCATTTATTTATATTTTTTAACTATTCAAAATAATTTATTCCAAATTTATAATTACTTTTAAATTTTAATTATTTATTTATTTATAATATTTTAAAAGTAGGAGGATATAAATCTAATATTTTCAAATAAACAATATAAACATACTAATTGAATAAATAATTTAGATGAATAAAAATAAAATAAGGACAGTAAAAAAACATATTTCAAAATATAGTTTGATTTTGTTTTTAGTTACATACAAAGAAACATTCTAAATCATTCAAAATTAACTAGAATTCAAAATAATTAATAGAACCATTCAAAGAAAATTTTAAAGTTCTTTAATCTATTTCCTTCTCTTCTCCAATATGACATCTTCCTTCTCTCCAATCTGTTAAAACAATTAATTGCGGTCATATTTCATCATCAAGTTGATCCTGAAATTAAACATATACATAAAACAAATAAAAGACCCAGAATCAAAACTTCATCCTCATTATCAAGTTGATTCTAAAATTGAACATATAAATAAAGAAATAAAATATCTAGAATCAAAACTGTGAAATTATGAACAATCAAAACCAAAACATACACAAAACCAAAATTTCATCCTCACCATCAAGTTGATTCTAAAATTAAATATATACATAAAACAAATAAAATACTTAAAATCAAAATTGTGTAATATGACATATTTCAAGACCTTTATTTATGTACATATGGTAAGTGATCGAGCTTATTAGTGTTGAAAAATATAATACAATATCAACTTAAAAATATAATTCATTAAGATTTAATCCAAAAATTATTACCTAGTGATGACAAGAAAGATAAGTGGAAGCAAATGATTGTGAAAAAGTTAAACTATTTTTTTTATTAAAAATAAGTCACATCATATGTTATATATCATCGCCACCGCAAATTTGTGTGATTCCTCACCGCAAACAATCATTATTGATTCATTATTAGCCAAGCACACAAAAATCTTATCCATTTCTTATCTAACTAATTCGAAGAAAAATATCACATGCCTTTTAATGTGGTGGGAACCGAAAAGCTGGCATGCAAATACAAACAAGCACGGACTTTGTTATCAGCCATTAAAATGTAGTACATTTGTGAACCCTAAAATACAGCACAACAGAAACAACAAAATTAAAGTCTCCTTTTTAATTGCATGATCACAATAATGCCACCAACTACTCATTAATTCATTCAATTCAAACTTCATCACCACTCCAATTTCTCTTGAGCTTAGGTCCTGTGGGTCCTTCCTCTCCAAACAACTCATTTGGCAAACTCCTTTCAAGAGCTTCTAATGCAGGGAACACCTTCTCCAACTTGTCTAACTCCTTTGCAATGTCATAGGAAATTTTTGGACCCCAATGCCTGAAATAGTTCAACCAAGGTGGTTCTACAATTGCTGACCCCAAATACTCACCAGCCACAATTTCAAACCCTACACCAAAGTCAACAACCTTGTCACTCTTTTCAGTTTCATTCTTCAATCCAATGCCCTCAAGGCCTTGCATGACATTTCCTGGTTTGGGATAAATGGCATGGCCATTCAAGGAGGAATAAATCAATGGTTTGTTTCCCGTTTGGAACTCAAGCTGAGGAGCCTCAACCCATTGACCATTGCTATGTTGTGACACATACACCTTTTTTAGTTCTCCATTGAAATTGCTTATCCTTAGTGTCACATGCTCCCAGTCTCCAACATGTTCTCCAATTTCCCCCAGTGGAATATCTATGAGCCCAACCTTTGCTGTTCCAGGCCCATTGAAAGGGTAGAATACCCACATGGAAAGGTCAGTGAATGTTCCACCAAACATGGGTTTTGCATGGACATAGGCTTGGAAACTCTTGATATCCCCCTTCTTCACCCTCTCCTTGTTGGCTTTGTCTGCAGGAAGGTCCAACCAATACTCACCATCATTGTTCCCACCCTGAGGAAGGTTAGAGCCTGTTGGATCTACTGGCACAGGTTTGGACTCTTCCCCTTTCTTGAAAAGCAATGCCCCATTGGTGAAATACCACTTAACAGAAGCAGGTTGGAACTTTTCTTCAGAATGCAAGTACATAAAGGGAGAGTACGCTTGGAGTAGAGCCTTAACTTGGGGTAAATCAGGCATGGAGGAGAAGTTCATGTTGGTGTTCTTCAAACAAGCAATAGGGAGAGGGGAAGGAGTTTCACCATTGTGAGCAAAAAAAGTTCCAACAAGAACACCAGGAGCTTGAATGCCTCTATTGCTTGGCCTTACTTCATGAACACTAAAACCTTTCCCATCATTGCTCTTGTCCGGTCCCCAGATCCATGAGTTTGTCTCACACTGGTCTGTGAGATCTGACCTCACACACCTGATTTTGTCCAGTGAAGGCTTCTCAGGTGAGGTGGTCACAACATGGCCTAAGGCCTTATAGCCAGCAGGTGCTGTTGGTAGCCAAACATAGCCATCCTTGTCTTGCTTGATCTTTTGGGACTTGCTTGTCCACACTAGTGTGTAATCAACTGGTTTCTTCAAGGCTTCGTTGTTACCAGAAGATGACTCGTCTTTTGCCACCAGAACTGATCCAAAAAGAGGCTTGTTGTTGGGCTGGCTATAGTGGCCTAAGATGAAGAACCCTTCAGGTATCCCTGTTGGCTCAAAGAAAGTTGCTCCTGAATTACTAGGTCCACCTTCAAAGGTTGTCCAAACCTTGTTGAATGTTGAAATTTGAAACAATTTAAGACCTCCTATAGTTACAGTTCCAGTAGCAAAACCACCACCACCTACACGCAAAGTTGCAATTCAAACGCCAATAAGAAACATGTATACAATCAACAAAAGTAATTAATAAATAACACTGATGTATCAAAAAGGAAAGGGAAAAACACCTTGTGGCCAAAGTGGTAAATTTGCAGGAGGCTTAAAATGGGTATCGATGGGAAGAGCTACGTTCTTAGTTGAAGAGTTCCCCATTGTTGAGTTTTTCTAAGACAATAGAGGGTTGAGCAATGTTTGTCTGATAATAAATGCGGTTTACTGGTTGTTATATATAGCGAATGTAAGAGGTATATTCCTCTCGTGGCCAATTTGATAGTATAAAATTTAACTATAAACGTGCAAGTTTTTTTAGCGTGTCGTATAGTATTACACAAATTATTTCAAAATATGTGTTCTCGTACGAAACTTCTTATTCCATAGCAATCTTGTCGTCAAGGTAACTTTCTGATATTTCAAACCAAAGGGCTTGTGTGAATGAGTGTGTTTCTTCCAACTATTTAAATGCTAATTGTTGATAACATATTTTTCACGTTTATTAGGTAAACTTTGTAAAGCTAAAGAAAGACTTCTTATAAAAAAAACATAAAAGCAATAACTGAATACTTGAACGTGTGTAGTATCAACTACCAAAGCATCCATAGTGCTTAAGTTTTTAACATGTTTCTTGTGGAGTATTTAAAATTATCTGAATAACATTTCTAGCCAAAAAAGTCAACGCCAAAGATTAAAATGACAACAAACATCTGTCCCACAAGTGAGTATGTAGGCATGATGGGTGTTTTTTAATCATAACAACCAGATATTAATTTTGTGGACGTAAAAGAATAATGTTAAGTATTCAAATATTCTGCGAACATAAGTTCTCTTACATAACGTTTAGTAATTTACAATTACTTGCCGTGTTGTTATATGCATACATAAGTTTTCAGTTAAAATGATGATTAGTAAATTATCATTTGAAGTATTTAGGTTCTAACATGTGGGAATTCTAAAAATAAATAGTTTTGGTAAATTAATAAAAGTTGTCCATGTGGACAGGGTGGACGATAATAGAGTAGCTCTCATCAAATCTGTCATATCACCTTTATATCTGTCTTTAAATCTCCAAAACACATATGTAAAAAGATCATAAAATTACAAAAGAATCTTTTGTAAAAGTATCTTTTGTAAAAGTGGGATTGGAAGTGAGTAAGATAGGATTAAGTGAACAAATATGTGTATACCTAAGGAAAAAGAGGATAGAGAAGTTTAATTCGGAATTATTAGCAAAGTAGGCATGAAAATTAGAAGAAGAAGATCAGGAAGAAAGAGATTTTTAATCTGAGTATGGTATAAAGGGAAAAATAAGAATGGACTTAAGAGACAAGATGAGTGATGGTTGTGGAGGGATGTTTGAACAAAGAGGTAATTGATTTGCAAGTTCTACAAAATGGAAACTAGGATCAGGCAAAACTTGCTAACATTTCAGACTCCAAAGATAAATCATAAAGGGCATGGGTGAGTGGCCTGAAGGAATATGGATTTGGAGGATACCAGGAGAAGGGCAAGATTGACATTTCCAGCTAAAACAAAGTCAACGCCACATATTAAAATCACAACAAACATCTATACCTCAAGAGAGTATGTTGGCATGATGTGTGTTTTTTAATCACAACAACCAGATGTTGATTCTGTGGACTTAAAAGAATAATGTTTAAGTATTAAAAAATTATGCGAACATAAACGTGTTTAGTAATTTGCAATTACTGGCTGGCCGTGTTGTTATATGCATACATAATTCAGTTTAAATGGCGATTTAAGTTGTATTCAATTATCATTTAATTAACGTCGAAATGATGGAATGTAGCTCATGTCTATACGTGATATATTGAAAAAAAATACTAAAAATTAAATAGAGGATATACTTCTAATAATTAAATGTGTACCAATATATTTAGAAAATAATTTAAATATTTCAGTTGGCAATCAATTTAAGATATTAATTAACTGCTTTCGATTATCTTATATTTTTACTATAATGTTTTGCTACCATCAAAGAAAGACCTAATATAATTATATAATTAATCTCAAACAGACACTTGTTTTAGAATTCACCCTACTCACTTATTTTATCATTTAATTAGTGGCTCGAGTGTCGAAGGGTCAATAGATCTCTGTTGGATTATTGTTTATTCTTAAAGATAATTCTTCATTGTTGTTCACAACTCTACACTTACAGATCGAAGATTCCACCTCATTAAGATTTCGATAAAAAAAAAAAATGTTAACATTTGGTACATCTTGATAAAGAATTTCCTAGGCCACGTAGATTCATAGGGTTAATGTGAACTCAAATTTTTTTCGAATTCATTAACATTGAGATGGACATTATGAATTGTCAAGAGTCTCAAAGCTCACATGAAAGAGAATATGATGAACATAAGTGTGATTTGCAACTCCATAACAGTGAGAGTCATGCAACAATACAAATAAAGGTAATACATAACTTGGAGAAAATTAGAAAACAACATGAAGCCAAGCTCAAAATTCATATATTATTATTATTATTATTATTATTATTATTATTATTATTATTATTATTATTATTATTATTATTATTATTATTATTATTATTATTATTATTATAACTATTATTAGTAGTAGTATGTATAATATTTATAATATTAATAATAAAAATAAAAATAATATTAATCATATTATTAATAATATTCATCATAATATTAATAACAATAATATTAATAATTTTAAAAATATCATTAATAATAGTATTAATATCATTAAGAATAATATTAATAAAATAAATAAAAATAATATTAATAATTATTAACATTATTATTAATAAAATTAATATTAATATTAAAAATAGTAATATTAATAATGTAAATAATAATAATAATACTAACATTATTATTATTTCTATTATTAATGATTTTAATAATAATAATAATGATGATGATATTAATAATAAGAAGAAGAAGAATAAGAATAAAAAAATTAATAAAAAATAATATTAAATATAATAAAATAATATTATTAATTACAAAATGTTAATAATAATTATTATTATTATTAGTAATAATATTAAAAATATTATTAATAATAATAATAGTAATAATTTTAATAAAATTAATTATTAATATTATCTACGGAAAAATATGTTGGTAATTACATACGGATTTAGATCTATACGTAATTAGATATGGATTTGGATCCATATGTAATTACCTATGAATTTTTTTATAGGTAACAGATATGTAAGTAAAATCTGTAGGTAATGCTAAATTTACCTACATATTAGAATCTATATGTAATTACCTACGAATTTTTTTGTTAATGAAATTCGTAGGTAAAATTTGTAAATAAAATCTAATATATTTGTATGTAAAATTCGTAGGTAATGCTAAATTTACCTACGGATAAAAATCCGTAAGTAAATTAAGAATTTCTTGTAGTGTGTCTTTTGAAGTCTATCTGGCAAACCTTATCTCATTACCATAAAAATTCCAGTCTTTGATTTTGATTCACTCTCAATTGGAGCATTTCATTGAAATCGTAACTGATTGGAGCGTATTCAAAAATCAATGACCTTCGATTGGAGCATTTGTCACCCTCACCGACGACGATAGGTAAGAGCTTCGTGTTTTGATGTTTACTGGTTTTCATTTTCCATTTTGTTTGAAAGCCCTTATATACTTTGTTTCAACTTCATGTGGCACTAACTATTATCTGTCATTTGATTGTATATATTTGGTGAAAAGTTGAAGAAGTTAGTTGTGACACTTCAACTGACAACTGAGGCAACATTGGATCTTTTCCTCTAACTGTGATAAGGTGTTCAACACTTTAGACGCTGACCTCTGACACTAACTATGAAAATTAAAAAAAAAATACAAGGGAGGTGTAATTGTGTTTTAAAAACTTTTTGACACATTTTTACACGTATCATTTGGAAGTGTGTAGTCAGATGATATGTTTGTATTTTTCAAACAAACTAACAATTTTTTTCACAAACTGAGTTTCAAAATTTATCCTTCTTAAGTTAACAATCTTAACATCCAATATAATGAGGTAAGAAAGGGAAGAAATTACTCATGATATTCTTATATTGTTTATTTAATAACACAAACTATGTGCAGTTCTTAAACAAATGTTTGAGTTCCACTAGAAGAGTAATGCTGCAAGATACAACAGTATTCTTTTAGCTTGTAGTCACTCCTAGCTAGCCTAAATTATTGTTTAACAACAAGCCACTTCTAACTAACACGAGCATTGTTTAACGATAAGCCACCTTTGACTGACACGAGTATCCTTTAACAAGAAGCCATTCCTAGTTGAGACTAGTATTCTTTATCAACGTGTCACGCCTAGCTAAGACAAAGAAATTGTATGTGATGTGATCAAAAGATCACAATGTTTTCTCACTAGAGAGGTTTTGCATCATTCAGTATTTACTAGGTTAAGTACCACAACAGTGTTCTTACAAAGTTATTTTAGGTGTTGAAAAGATTTTGATGTGTTTTAGCACTTATGCAATTCAAACTCTTCTACTCTTCTTCTTGATCAAGGACTTTAGGTGCAGAAGAAAAGAGTTATCGTAAACAAAACATTTATAGTCATTGAGCAGCTTGAAACTCACTTGAACGTCTTCCTTGAGTTTAAACAACTTAGATATAGAAAAGGCATTAAATGTGTTCCATGCATGCATTAAATTCACTTCTCTTCTTCAAGAACATCCCAATAGTTGGATGGACTTATCAGGCCTTGATCAGAGTGCTTTTACTTCAAGTTGTGAAAAGTACAGAGTCATACGAAGTAGAAAGTTTTTTCCAATTTTAACAAAGCATGTGTTAGGGTGTTGGTGAAGAAAAACAACTCTTATCTTTTTCCAAGAGATTGTTAATGTGATAAAAGTTTTATATGAATCTTCTTGGTCATATGTAGGGATTGAATATTCCTTATAACAGAATAAGTATAGAGATATTAGTGAAGTACGGTGTTAGCTTAAGACTATGCACATATCATCTAAGCATCTCAATGCTTATAAGACTTAAAATCAAGATTACATAGCGTTGTATAGTTTGACAGGTAAAACACTTGCATCTTACAGATGAAGTATTACCATGTTTTATGTTTTATTGTTTTTAAGACATAATCAAAATCATGGGTGTTGGACTTTTTTCTAATAGGTTTTACATTTCTAAAGGGTATCTTTATAAAATGGGAAAACTTTGTATTTCCCCAAGGATCCTTCTGGAAACTTTTTGTGAGAGAAAGTAATAAGTAGGTCTCATGGGCCATTTTGAAGTCGATAAAACTCTTTCTTGAAAATAAATTTTATTGGCCACTCATGAGAGTAGATGTTCAAAGAATTTGCTCTAGATGCATAGTTTGTCTTCAAGATAAGTCTATAGTTATACCTTGTGAACTCTACACACCCCTTCCATAGTTATCACCCCTTGGGTTGACATTAGTATAGATTTTGTGCTTAGTCTCCCAAGAACTCAAAGGGGCTTTGATTCTATCATTATGGTAGTGTATCATTTCAGTAAAATGGCTCATTTCATACCATACCACAAAGTAGATGATGCTAGCTATATCTCAAGACTCTTCTTTAAAGAGGTTGTCATGGTCTACCAAAGATTATAATGTTTAATAAGGATGTTAAGTTCCTAAGTCAGTTTTGGAAAACTCTTTGGGAAAAGACTCGAAACTAAGCTTATGTTCTCTACTACGTGTCACTCTTAAACTGATGGGCAAACTAAAGTAGTGAATAGGTTTCTATCCACTTTGTTAAGGATAATCTTAAAGGGCAACAAGACGTCATGGGGTGAATGTGTGAAAATAGGATAAACACAAGATGGGAGGGTTAAATTATGTTCATATTAATTTTTACAAACTTTTCATAAGTATTTTCTGATGTTGATAACTACTAAGGCGATAGTTTTACTTAACAAACAACTTATTACTGACTTGTTAGCATATATTGTGTCTGATGTATCATAATAAATGTAACCTTATAATTTCACAAATTTACTAGTCATTAAAACCTTTTTTAAAATAATTTTGGCAATGACTTTCCTTCTTAAGTTAGTATCAATCATAATAAAATGTCATATAAAAGGAGATAATGAATAGAAAAAATACACACAACATTTTATACTGGTTATTTTGTTGTAACAGACTATACCTAGCTCTCTCAGTTAAAAAATCAAATTCCACTAGGCAAACTAACATTACAAATTACAATTGAGTATAGTTTAGGCTCGTAGCCACTCCTAGATAAACCCTTCAGTAATATTTAGGCTTGTAGTCACTCCTAGCTAACCCTAGAGTATTTTTGGCCTTGTAACCACTCCTGGCTAATCCTTTGAGTATTCTTTCCAAAAGTCACTCTTGGCTAAACCAATTACTCATTCAAAAAGTCGTTCCTGGTTCAACCAAGTATTCTTTTCGCAAGCCACTCCTAGCACAACGAGTATTCTTTAGGGTCAAAGTCACTCCTAACTAAGCATATTTTTAATAATTGCTAGGACTCTTTGGCAAATGAAAACAACATACATTTCCTGCAACACAAAATAAGCATATATGTTTTCATGTAGTAGGAAGTTAGATTAAATCATGTGCATGTGTATATCATATGATCTAGTAAAAGCTTATCAGAAGTTAATTGAAATTGCACTGTGTGTATCGTCTCTCAGATGAAACACTTGCATCTTACATGATTTGTTGTTGAACCAAGCTATCGTCTTACAAATGAAGCATGACCATGTCTACACTTAGTTGTTTTGAACACTTAAAACAATAGGGTGTTGGACTTTTGTTCTAACATAATGTATGCCTCAAATAGAATTTGCTTATAACCGAGTAGTTCGTAACACTACTAATCTTTCTCCTTTTGAGGTTGTCTATGGTTTTAATCCTATCTCTCTTCTTGATTTACTTCCACTTCTAGATACAACTTCTTTGTTATATAGAGAATGAGTGTCTAGATTTAAGTTTATCAAGAAGTATCATGAGAAGGTAAAAAATCATATTAAAAAACAAAAATAAAAATATGGTGAATACAAAGAAAAGAAGGAGATAGAAAGTTGTTGGCTTCATATGAGAAAGAAAAGATTTTCCTCTCAAAGAGTCAAAACTTATCCCAAGAGGAGATGCTTTACTCCAAGTCCTCCACAAAATTAATGATAATGCATATAGATTAGATCTTCCACATAATTATGGAGTCAACCCTACTTTTAATATTTGTGATTTATCTCATTTTACAAGGACTGTTAATTGTGAGGATTATCTAGATCTTATGAGAAATCCTTTTCAAATAGTAAAGGACCATCTATAAAATAACACATTCGGCCCTTAACAAGGTTTATGTCTAAGAGAATAGAAGAAAAGGTCTTAAAGAAAAGTACTTTACTATATTGGATAATAGAATACTAGGATTTTTTTTCTTCTTTTTTCTTAGTCTTTTATATATTATATAGGTGTACATTCTTCCTTGTAAAATTGTAGGATTTTGTAGAGGCACGAGTGCGTTGAATTTGGGCCTCCGATTAGGCCTTGAATGGACAACCAATCTATGGAGGCAACCAAAAAAGCTCAACCAAGCTTTGAAAGAAGAGAAGCATGGAGTATGAAGTCTCACATCACTTACAATAGGTCATTTTTAGTTCAAATTGGATGCTCCTGACGTACACCTTTGTAACATTTTAGTACCACATTGAAATGACCAAGCTTACAAGGGGAGCTAGTCCATCTACATATATATATAAAAGAGACCTTTACTTCATGTAGCACTCATTTTGTTGAATGAAAATTGATTTGTTCTCATGGAAGCATTCTTCTTGTTCTTTAAAGTCATTAAGGAGTACCTCTTTTATTTTCTTCAAGGAAACTTCCTTGAAAGAAGATAAAACTTAGTTTCTTCAAAAATTTAGTAAGTTTAAGCATTTTCGCTCTCTTCTTGAAATCTTCCACTGTAAGGATGGGAGAAGAGATTCATCATGAGGATAAAATTAAGTTTCTTTAGAAACTTAGTGAGTTTAAGAACTTTTAGTCTCTCCTTGGAGTCTTCCCCACTATAGGAGCTTATATCAACATCCTACCATGTGTGTTAAACTTTATATAAAAATTATTTGTTTTGATTTTTGTAGAGATTGTTTGTAAAGAAACTTTGTCTATTATAATTCCAATGAAAAACTTTGAACTATAAATAATAAAAAAAATTAAATTCAAAAAATTTGACAAATATTTCATAACATTGAGAATGCATCAGTTTGTATTTAAACCAGAAATACGAAAAGGTAAAGAAATATATAAATCTATTAGAGTTTTCTTTTCTAAAAATAATACTTGTAATTCTTTCTTTGTATGTACCTAAGCTCTAAAATTTGAAGGGAATTCTTTCAAGAATTGAAATATGAGGTGATTACAAATGAAGAAGAAACAAAACAAGAAGGAGAATAAGATAATTTAGAAGATGATCAACGAATCCTAACAAAAAGAATAAAGAGGAAGAAATTATAAATAAGTTCAAACAAAAATTTATAAAAGAAAGCTTCAAGATGATTCAAGAACAAAAAGTCATTTATAATTTTTTAGAATATTAGAATACCAAAGGTTGGAAGACACATTAGCAATAATAATTTGTTGTTTTCAACATGCTACTTTCAAACACATAATAATTATAAGTGGTTCCAGGTGTCACTTATTTAGATACATATAATGGTTGTAACTATCTTCATATATTATTATATTTAAGTATATGTGAATGTTCTAACTACTTTACACTTTTCAAGTATTTTGGATATTTTATACACATAAACAAAGATTAAGAAGTTAACTTGGTGTTAGTCATGAAATTAATTATCCATCAAATATAATCAATTGGTGTAATAATTAGAATTGTGTTACACTATATATAATCATTAGTTTTGTATTCATATTTAGGATTTTCTAATCTAGCATTCATGTTATTTCTACTCATTCTTTGTAATCTAAAGTCTATATAAAAGCTTGTGTCATGTAATAATTACACTTAGACATTGAATGTAAATTTGCTTTCTGAGAATATTAAGAGTATTAAACTCTTGTAATGATTCTTATATTGAAAAGGTTATTCAAGTGATGAATTTACCTTGTTCTTATATTTTGAAACTCTCTTCAAATATATGTACTTTTAATCTTCTCTAATCTTAATTTATTTTCTCTTTTCATTTGTAACATGTTTTTTTTTCTACTCAAAACCATGGTTGTGCTGTTAGCTTCTTTTATTCTTTCATAGATTTTAGTTTCTCAAATAGATGGATTCATCAACTCAACAAGGAGGTGTTGGATATAATTAATATTTTTACTCATAATGAAACAAAATGAATAAAAATAAAAAGAATAAACTAAACAAATCCAAATAAAACTGAAGCTAGTTTTGTCTGCAAGAGATGCACTCATTTTATGATGTATGATTAATCTGACATGCACTCGTTTTATGATGTATGATTAATCTTTTTATAATGCATGATTATATTTGACAATAAATACTTCAGATGTGATGGATTTTAATGAGAAAAGAATCTTTTGGGGATACCATATAATGCTTTGATTTACATTATTTATTGAGATTTTCTGATAATTTTAGAAGAGAATAACACGCCACACACGCCTTTCGTTTCTTTTAATATAAGTTGTTTATTTAATGAAGTTATTAATGTTAAATGATAGATTTTATTTAAAATGTAAATATCGATCAGACCTAATTTAGCCTAAATAAGATTATGAGAGATCTTATGTCCCCAAAATAATTGAATGCTTACCAAATTGTTTTACTTCAGAAAAAACTAATATTTCGTTGTTGTGATTATAGTACAGTAGTGGTGGTAAAATGAATAGATCGACTAAATTCAAATTCAGATTACAATTTATGAATTCATTTTGATATGCTAAAAAAATTATTTAGGCTTATTTGTAATTTTAGTTTTTGTAATAATTTATAAAATTATCACGTGTGTTTAATGGGGAGATTAACATTAATATAAAATTAGCCTTAAAAATTTAATAAGAATTTTAAATTTATAAAATAAAAGGTAAAGGGGATTTCAAATGCATATTTACCTTAATAATTAATAAACAGACATGACAATTATTGTTAAAAATTAAATATGTATTCAATCATCTTAAACATTAACATTAATGAAATTAAAGTTTTATTACTAAAACTGTAATTTTTTATTATTGTAATAAAAACAAAATATATCAATATTAATTGGTTGATTGAACTCACTATTTGCTCTTATTTAACATATTGTGTGGATTTTAAGTTATATAGTCATATTTATTTTCACATTTTTATAAAATATTTTTAGTTTAATGGTATTTAACTATTATTGTTTTATAAATTCTAGCAAGGCTTTTCACATATTTTGCTTTAATTATTAAAAATTTTATTCATCTATTAAATTTCAATTTCTAGTAAATTGATGTAATGTCATAATTTAAAAAAAAAGTGAGATTAAAAGTGTCGTTTTACAAAAAACAGATACAAAATGACATTGTTTTACTTAAAAAAAATGAAATCCCTATCATGGTGTCACTCTACAAGAACATAATAAATATGTAAAAATTATAAAAGTTGAAGCTTTTATAGTCAAATGCATGAATCAAAATCGTTAATAAAAATTAAAAAATAATATTTGATTTATAAAACGTATAATTAAGTAAATATTTTATTCTTCTTGATAATCTTTATACAAAGAATGTATTATTATTTTATCTTTTTATATAATTTTCCTATTTCTTTTTGTAGTTGTGTTCCTAAAGATAATAGTACTATTATTTTATTGTTTATTCATTCTTAATTTTAAAGCCTATAAATAATAATATTTTTAATATTTCAATATTTTTAGCTCTGTATTGATTTGAGATTTATAAATGATTTTGGAATTAAAAGTTAGTAATGAACTTCTTTTAGTAATAAACTTAATTATAATACTATGTATGTACGGGACTAATATATATATTCAAATAATTCTTTGCCATAAATTTTTTTCCTCTTCTCTTTGTTTTTTAAGTATTATTTACAAGGTTCTAGTATGATTTTAATTTGGAGTGTGTCAACTAAAAAACAAATTTTAATCCATTCCCCATAACGCCAATTTCTCGTTTAATCCCTGAGAAATTAACGATTAGGTTTTTACTTTCTTATTAACGATGAATTGGATAAATTTACAAACGAACAAATCGATTGTCTTGGAACTCTTAAAATTGACTAATTACCGTTAGAATTTAATATAAAAATTTACTATATTTTTAGTTAATCACATTAAAATAAGCGTTCACCTGCCAAGTGTTTCGTTATCGATGATTTGGATATGTAAAAAAATATAGGGATGAATTATGATTTTAAAATTTTGGACTAATATCAATGTTCATTTTTCAAGGATTTAAAACGTCATCAACCTTAAATAATTAAAAGTAGGCTTTTGTCTCCAAAGTTTCACAATTCCCGCGAATTTTGTCGCCAAAATAATGATGTCTTTTAATAATTTGTTTCCTTTAATCATAGTTGAATAAGAGTCTTAGACAAACTCCTAATCCTTTAACTTTACCTTTGTCAAAATCCTCATATGAGATGGTATGTTCTTAAAATAATAGTGACCAATTAATGGTGAGAGCTTTTTAATTTTTAATATTTTTTTTCTAACCTGGGTTCAGTTTTGATGGAGAATTTAAATTTGATTACTCTTTTCATATAATTAAATAATACTTGAAGTTTAAATTAAATAATTACTTTTTAAAAATATTTTATTTAGATAAATCAATTTAAATTTCTTACATGTCATATGCAAAAATTATATGTCTAATACATATTTAAAAAAATTCAAACTCTAATATTATATATATATATATATATATATATATTATATTAATATCAGTTTGTAAAGAGAATATTCTTCACGTCTCACAGAAAGAGTTTATATTCATATATGTTGACAAGTACCGGATTGGAGACTAGAGGACTAGTTAAATATGACAACCTAACACATTCATTAAAAAGACTGATTCATTAAAAAAATGTATTGGGGTTGTATAACCTGCAATGTATATTTAAAAAAAAAAAATGTGTTAGGTAACACCACCCCAATCATGTAATTAAATAAAGAATCTATTTTGTGCTTATTCTTATTTCAAATTCTAACCCCATCTTAAATGAAGAGTCTATTATGCTCTTCTATACCCACTAAACATTCACTTTCTCTTTTTCCATTAGTTTAATTTCAAATTCAATTAAAATAAAACTAAACTATTAAATTAAGGCAAATGAAGAATATCTGTAAGTTCAATTCTTAGATTGTAACTATAAAAAAAAGGTTCATTTAAAAAAAACTAAACTAATTAAATTAAGACAAATGAATTTCATTTCAAATTTAATTAAAAATAAATTAAATTAAATTAAATTAATTTAGTTTTATTTTAATTTAATTTTAATTTAATTTTATTTTAATCTCTGTAATTCACATATTTTCTCAAATTCAATTAAAATAGAATAAAATAAATTAAATTAGTTTAATTTTATTTTAATTTAATTTTAGTTTAGTCTGTGTAAGTTACACCTTTTTTCAAATTCAATTAAAATAAAATAAATTAAATTAAATTAGTTTAGTTTTATTTTAATTTAATTTTAGTTTAATCTATGTAGGTCACACCTTTTTTCAAATTCAATTAAAATAAAATAAGTTAAATTAATTTAGTTTTATTTTAATTTAATTTTAGTTTAGTTTTAATTTAATTTTAATTTAGTCTCTGTAAGTCATCTTTTTTCAAATTCAATTAAAATAAAATAAATTAAATTAAATTAGTTTTATTTTATTTTAATTTAATTAGTTCAGTTTTATTTTAATTGAATTTAAAATGAAACAAAATGTTTTAGCATAACAATTTTGTTTAAGGCAGCATAAGAGACTCTTCATTTAATGAGTATAGAAGAGTATAATAGACTCTTCATTTAAAATGGGGTTAGAACTTGAAATAAGAATAAGGGTACAGGCAAAATAGACTCTTCATTTATAGACTCTTCATTTAATTACATGATTCTGTGATATTACATATAATTGTTTTTTAATGCATTAACTGCAATACAAAATTTTGTTTAAATACATTAGGAGTTATACATAATACATTTAGAAAAATTTATACTTGCACTTTGTACAGCCCTTAAAAAATACAAAAAAACAAATAATTACGGATTGTACAATCTATAATGATAATATTTTTTAATTACATTACGATTTGTACAATCTATAAAGAAAAAAATTACTAGTAAAGAATATTTTCATCTTTTTTTCAAGACTAAAATGAAAATATGTAAAGTTATGGAGGTGCAGGAAGTCAATATGGAGGTATAGGAAGAATCAGTCCATTTAAAACAATCACATCTCCACTTTTAAGCCTGTTTGGAGCAAATGATTTCAAATTTTATTTTCAATAAAATTATTATTAGAAAATGAATTCTGGCTAAAACTGATTTTGAAATAAAATAATTTTTTTGTTCAGATTAGTTTCTTAAAGCTAATTAATAGTAAAATATAATACAAAGCTATTATCCTTCTGCACAAAATTGTCTAATTACTTCAGCTCAAAATTAATTGCTAATGCAAGGCCAAACATGTTTATCTAAAATCACATTAGCTATTATGTATAACATGATTTTAGATTATCTAACATTAATCTAACATAAACATGCAATCACTTAATCGATACGCAAAACCCAAAGAAGAAAAAAGAAAAACCGTTACCGCAGAAGGGTCAAAGACACATGCATTGTTTTTTTAACCTCGTACCTAAAGAGCAACTTTTATTATTCAATAAGACACATCAGAAAGAAAGAAATGAAAAGTAAAAACAGAACAAAGCCTGCTTTTATTTGTGTACAACAAGCGCGCAGCTATATGCATATTCTTCAACAACCGCATGCAAGCTAACTCCTCTCTTTATCTTGGCAATGTCATACTTCATTCTTTGTTCATGTTTCCCAAGCATACATATTTTATCTGGAAAAGTAATAGGGATAAACTTCAACAACATCACACATTATTACAATGTAAAGTTTTCAGAATGAGATGACAAATTGACCGTGCATGCATTATTCAAAGTAGAGCTTGACATAAAGAAATAGATAGAAGGCATCTAATAATACACACCAATTATAACACGAAAGACACTTCCTATTATGAAGTGAGCTAAATCTAACTTATTTGTTTATAAAATGAGAATTGTTTTCACTTATTATATATTATATAGATTGACTTTATTTTTAGTAGATGTATAATCTTCAACCTACTCACTTCACCATGTGCTGATTAAATGTTTATAGATGATTTGATAGCAGATGATACCATAAACTCAACAAATATCATTAAGATAAACTTTAATATTATATTAGAAAGTGACTTAAGTCTAATTCATCTTCACACAACTGACTTATAAATTAAGAATTACCTCCAACTTATTTATTATAGATTAATTTTATCTCTAGCATACGTGAGATGGTCAATACTCTTAATAGTATTATCTTAAAAATTAAAATAAATTTTAGTATTAAAACTTTATTCTATTCTAAACAATTTTAGAAATAAGTACTAGCAATAAGTTGATGATAATGTGCAATAAACGTTCCGAAGTTGTTCTCTTTTCCTCACATTGAACGAAGCAAGGTAAGGAATCTTAGTGTCCAAACTCATTGGGTAAACATATCCAAACCCAGCGGAAACCAGTCCATCTCCACTTACCCAAAACAACTAAACCCTATCAACAATTCAACATAATCTCCTCAGTCTCCACCACAATCATAATTCATAAATATGTCCTGTATCTTTTAGATTCTTTGAACAATAACTGTTAAAATGGGTCTCCACAAAATGTTACGCAAAAACATTGTGATCTAAATTTTACTAATCCATATATCTCGTTTATATATTTTTAACTTAATATTATTTTTTTGTCCTTTTAAAGTGGAACAAAATAGCCAGTTAGCCCGTTGATTCGACACAGAGCCGGATCAGACATAAAAGAATGTAGGCTATTTTGAATATGGGCTAGAAAGGATACCTCATTTTGACAACTCTAGTTTAAGGCTTTTTCTTCTTGCATCCCATAAACTTCTATAATGTTCATTTTACCCTACGTAAATGTAACTTCTCGATTACATGTTCTAAAATCTTCCTAAATAAGTTTTTAGGAATTTCCATAAAAGAATTTCTAGGACAGAATTTCTGGAACAATTTCAAAATAAGCTTTCTAGAACATATGAGATGCTTTTGAGAATGAACGAACTTTCTAGAATATATATTCTATAACAAGCTTTCTGGAATGAACTTTCCAGAGCAAGCTTCCAACCAAACCCACTGTTTTACTCTCTCTCTTCTTCCTCCCAAAGTGTACAGAGGTAGCAGCAGCAAAAGCGGTGGGATGGTGCAAGGAAGGAGGGTATTCTAGTGCTTTTGCTTGTAGTATGGGGTTGTAGTTAGTAATCATGGAGGTGCAGAAAGAAAAAGCCCAACTTTAAACCACAACCAAACTGAGTTTTACAAACTATGAAGGAAAAAAGTTGCACATATACAATCGACAACCATGGACTTTGAAGCAATCTTGTTTGTATAGTAAAATTACAGAGCTGAAAATTTTTCCATACCTCTAAATATTCATCCATTCCATATTTGGATCCTTCTCTTCCGAGTCCCGACTGTTTAAAACCACCGAAAGGAGCCACCTACAACAATGCATACGCATAGATAAACTCATCAACAAAGTATCATTGCCACTTAATCTCGTTGAATAAGGTATAAGACTCACCTCAGTTGAAATTACTCCTTCGTTAACACCTACAAGTCCATATTCTAGAGCTTCAGCAACACGCCATGATCGTTGGATACTGTTTGTAAACACGTACGAACCCAAACCTTCATATGAACAGGCGGTTTCATGGTCAAAAACATTTGACAACGTTAAACCAAGAGTTTGACCAGATAGGTCAAAACTAGAAACATAAAATGGAAGTATGGGAGGTGGGCAAAAACCATTCTTCTAGCCTGCATAAAGAAGAATCAAGTTAGAAAATATAGTAACAAGAACTACCTGCGTTGGTGTCGTTAGCAATTCTGATGGCTTCCTCTTCAGTTTTGAATCTCAAAAGGGGTGCAACAGGTCCAAAGGTTTCCTCTCTGGTATAAGACAAATCATATAGCGAATTAACCAAAGAAAAAAGTCCACTGAAAATTTAAAACAAAATTCCATTTGACTATTACAAGGGAAAGTGAAATGAAACTATACTAAAATTTCTGCTAATATAGAACAATAAAAGGCATAAGTTACATTGGTTTGAACCCTCGTATCAGCAAAGACAGGTGAAGGCTAGCTTCTCAGAAGATATACTAATAATGCAGTGAAAAGATTCAACAATTTTGCAGTTATGTTTCTACAAAACTCATTTGCAGTTTGTACTTCGTAGAGACTAACCTTATGTATATAAAAGCACATCTATAACCCTAGAACATCCCGTTTATTACCTTAAAATGACAGCAGAAAAAGCAGTTCATAAATTATCTGTAGTGACAAGGAACTATAATTGACGTGTCAAGAATTAGAAAACAATTAAGGAAGTCTTTCCCAAAAATCAAGGGTGATTAATAGGGAAGAGATTCTAGGTGATTTGGAATTTGATTAAGGAATGTAAGAATGACAGTTACAGAATATGCTGATAATATTTCAGAAGCATCTAGCTGGGGGCTCTCTTCTTATGCTCAAACCATACATCCTAATTCTATTTTACATTGTGTCTCACTCTATATCTCTCTAATTCTCTTACAAAACCTTTTCTAACACTATCATTCTTAGAAAAATCTAATATATATCATATGGATACCACCATAGTACATCTATTCTGATAATTAATTTGCATGGACGTCACCTCTCATTACCAACTTTCTATTTAATACAATTTGAAACTGAGAAACATGAGATAGAAGTGTGGGGAATATGCTTAAGAGAGTGTTTCATCTTAGTTCATTCATTCATGTATAGGAGTTCCTTACATCAAAGATATAGACAAGTAATGATTAATTCTACACATATACGTCAGATAGGTAATACTATGCATAAGTTAACCTATTCCAACAAGTTAACCCATCCAAATAAGTTACACAATTCTGACAGAGAAAAGACATAATATCCATTTTAGAGTAGTTAAAGTGCTGATTAGTTTGAACTTCGCTAAGCTCGTTGACATGCAACTGGGCATTCACTGGCACTGCAAGCATCCTACTCGCAACGAAAAGTTATTCTCTCATTGCAGACTATTGGAGCACAGTCGCCAGATATCTAAGGTGCGGCTATATTTCTATCAATACATGAGTATGGGTATTTGAGCATATTTAAAAAAAAAACTTTGAATTTTCAATAACAATCGTGTTGATCTTATTCCTGACTATTTAAGAAATTTGAAGTTTGAATTCACTAATATAATGCATGGGCACCCGATATCTAAGGTGCAGCATCAACTAAACTAACAAGGCCAGAAATTATAATATAGCATAGCTGAGGTATGTTGTGCGAATATCAGTTAGTCAAGAAATTAATCAAAATATCATGTCAAAGCTGCTGGTTATAACTTAGAAATCTAATGAGAAACACAAATCAGAAACTTACACAACATGGTAAAAGATTTACCTGGATATGCGCATCTCACTGTTGACATCACTGATCACCGTTGGTTCATAAAAAGTAAATCCAAGGCTATGTCTTTTACCCCCAAGAATTAGTTTTGCCCCCTTCAGATAAATAGGAAATAAATTGTGAGAATTATGACCATTTGTTACAGACATATTTATCCACCTTGGTATATTTTTCAAAGAGCAAAAAAATTGGAAAATGTACATCTGAAACAAAATGAGAAAACATTTCAAAAATAAGTTTTTCTTTTCATACACCAGAGCTATAAAGAATGAAGGCCAATAAACAACTAAAAGACCTTGGTATAAAGGAATTTTCTGAAAATTTGGTTTCTCATCATGACATTGTTTGTTCAATGTAACCAAACCCATCCTGTGGAATAAGACTCTGTTGCCGCTCAAACATACAACACAGTAACTTAAAGCATCAGAAAAATGCCAATGAAACCAAGAAAATGCCATAACCTCCGCTCCAGACATAATCCAAAGAATAACTACAAGGGGAGGAAATTATCTAAACACAGAAGTTGAAATTATCTAAACACAGAAGTTATGCTCTAATAGCATAGTCTTTTACTAAGCCTCTTTCTTCTACTCGTTTTGAACTTCTATGCCCAACTTATGTCTTCTTTCTTTAAGGTGGAATCTTAATCAGTTCTCTTTTTGTTAATCTTTTCTTTGTTTCTTTACATATCAAAATTCTGATAATCATTTACCAACTTCAGGAGGAGATTTTTAAATAGCAGATTGTTGGGATAAAAATAATCTCAAAATAATAATAATCTCAATATCCCCATGGTAATTTAATTTCTTTGTTTTAAAGGTTTTGATTATTATTATTATTATAAGTAGAAATGATAAGAATGGAATTTGTGCAGTTTTATCAATAAAATAATTCTTTATTATCTTACATAGTTAAGTAAATCTTAAAGGCCAAAATATGGTTGCTAGTTGGCATAAACAAAATTTTGTTAGTTAACTCTCTTAGCTACTTCAATTATAATTTGAATACCATGTCAAACAAATAGGGGTGGGCAAATAATTGTGAAAAAAAAAATAAAAAAAAAAAAAACTAAATTGAACCACAAAGAAGTGAGATGAACCAGTTTGCATAGAATTTGGTGTTGTTAGTTTCAACCAAAAGGTATTGCACCTTTAAGGTTTATAACCAAACTCATCCACACAAAGATGAAAAAACACTCTGACAATCCAAATTCCAAATCAACAGTTCTTCCATTTTCAGCCCTAAGCTTTCATCTTATTCTGAAGTAACAAAATGTTTATTCTCTGAACAGCAACGGGAAGAAAAAGTCATTAACTACAACAAGCTGTAGTTGTTACGAAGAAAAAACAAGCCATTAATACCAAAGGAAGAGGGAACCATTCACTCCTATAGAAAAAGATTACATCAATAATAAATTTCTCCAATATTCATTCAAGCAAGAAGCTTCACCATGCAACAGAGATGCTGACTTATTTCTCAGTTTAGCAATTAAAGACCACAAACAAATCCTACAGGTGCCACTATGGTTTGATCAGTCCTATAACAACATGAAAATAGATGACACGTTGAGAAGTGAAAACATAAAGTTTAGATTTTAATAGGAACTGGTTAACCAAACCCCAAAGTCATTTTCGGCCGGAACAATTTGAACAAAACTTCTTTGCTCATAAAGTCAATAAAATCTGGTTCAAGAACAGTTCAGTTTAAATTTAAATCAGAACCGACCATACCCTGCCTTTCATAGAGGGGAGGCAGGGCGGTTGAAGCAGATAATCACATGGAAGAATAGCAAAGACAACAAACCTTTGATGTAGCATCATGAACTAAGGACTCAACCTGTAAGCAAAAACCACAAAGCAAATAAAAATGTTCCTATCAGTTGGAGGAGACCCTCTAACAATGCAAAAAGAAAATGAAATATTAAAAGAAACACAAACCTTTTCCACAGCAGCTTCATTGATTAGAGGGCCCTGTTTAGAGATGGATATGAAAATGGAGTTACATCATGACTCATTTTCTCTAAATTTAGGAAAGGACTCTACAGAGCAATGACACTCAACATATTATATATAAGAGGGATATTGGAAAGGAAAGTAATAATTTATCAAAAGGTACCTGAATTCTATATGAACAAAGATTACCCCACTAAGTTGGAAAAGCATAGACAGTTGGTTCAAAAGAAAAAGCAGAAACTAACATAGAAAATTAAAGCAAGAAGAGACCAATAACTACCTGTGTCACCCCTTCACTAAAACCATCCCCAACTTTCATACTCTGAACAGCATCACGGAGTGCATTTGCAAATTTCTCATATATACCTTCACAAAGAAAAGGTTAAGTAAAAAACAAATCAACCAGTATCAAATCAAATAATATTCTAATTTGTGTGAACTTCAAACAGCAAACAAAACCATCAATGGGAATATAAAAGCACTATTTTTTGGAGAAAACTCTCATAAGAATGTCACTGCAATTATCTTTATTGTTTATATTGTATTCTCCTGTTTTTGTTTCTGAAATTTTTATTTTTCAAAACACAACAAATTCAATGTCATATCATGAGATCATAACTAAATAAGACACCACTCACAGCCACAACCAATAAGCCTAATAATGATTATGGTATTGAAAGGTTAGAAAAGGTTAGTAACAATCCAGGAAAGGTTCACGGTGTCCTAATGATCATATCAGCAACACTGATATGAAGAGCACTTTACATCAAAAATATAGAATGTGTAACACAGTTCGGAAACTCATACCATTTAGAAGAGCTTAATCAAACAGATTAGTAAACGAAAAAGTATCAAATTCTCTTAAAAGTGTTCATAAATTGGGAGTCATAAACATGTAATATTAATACATTCGAATGAAAAGTTTCAAATGATGAAAGATATAATTGTAAAATTGACAGTTTACTATCTTTTAAATCTAACCTTCTTGTACAATAATTCTATTTGCGCAAACGCATGTTTGTCCACTATTACGGAACTTTGCTGCAAGCTGCAATCAAATTAATGACATTTTATAATTAGCGATATCATCATAACTGAAGGGCAGGGACAATTACGACATGCCACGTAACATTCAAATTTAGAAACTAATAAAAAAATTGGAAGCTTATATTCAGTTTTTTAACGTTCTTATGCAGCTTTGTTGGTTGTTACCATGCCACCCCATGGTCAACTTGCCAACCACAAATCTATCGCTGATGATTCTAATAAACAAAATAATCTTCAAAACCAGAAAATCCACATAAACAAGAGCTCCAGAATTGCTCAAATTAAACTGAGGAGGTTTCCCCCAATTTAAGGGAGTTCTCTTCATTTGATAATAAAGAGCACATTATTTTAGACCATATATTAAAATCTCAAACATGGTTAACAAATCATGCTCTATTAAAATGATTTTTCAAGGAAAAAAATCTACAAAATAGGTAAAAGTCACAAAAGGCTAATGAAAAAACAGTTTAAAAATTAGAGCTCCTCTACTTCAAGTGTTTTCTACCCTTGAAGTGTAAAACTAACACAAAAGGATTTTGGTCCATGAAAAAAGACATCCATGGTGATATAAACACAATGACTCTCGAGATGATAACATTTGTACCCTTTTTTATTAAGAGGATAACCAATACATGCATATTTAAGAGTTCTAGGACCTAATTTACTACAATTAGGATTATGAGAGTGAACAAAAACAAAACATCCAAATACTCTACAAGATACACTTGACACTAAAGGAATAGCAGGAACAAGAGACAAAAAATTAAACTCGATAGGATTAAAGTTATATAAGATATGAGTGACTAGCACTTACCACAACTTCTCCCCAATAGGTTTTAGGAACAGATATCTGGAAAAGGAACGCTCTAGCTACCTCTAAAAGATGACAATTTTTCCTTTGTGCAACCCATTTTGTTGTGGAGTATTAACACATGTTAGTTCATGAACAATACCATTATGAGACAAAAGTTTGACAATTCTCGATTCACAAATTCAGTACCACTATCAAACCTAATTCTTTTGATATTTTTTTGTAAATTATTAAACATGATGAACAGGATAGAGGTAGGGACACAATCCAATAATGCAACAGAGAAAGAACAGAAGGCAACTGAGGGTTTCAATGAGAGAACCCGTGATCACCACTACAAGACTCACCAAATGGTAACGAAACTAAAAACATTGGGCGAAAATGGGCAAGAGAGATTTAGAAGATAGCGACACACACGCATAGGTTGGCTAAGACAATGACGACAAGTGACAGCGCCTCGACCGGACTTTGGATGCACAACCATCGGGGTTGGTCACGGTCCTCAAGGCACACCAGACTAAAGCGACAGATGACGAAAATCCGACGACAAACGACAGTTAATGTTGACGGACCGCAACGAAAAGTGCAGACAATGATCGAATGACAACTTCTTTGTTGAACAAAGACAAATATAGCGAGATCAACCCACTCTAATACCAACTTAAGAAAAATAATGAATTTGAGAGTGAATTTCCCTCTCTTAGGATCTCATATTTATAATAACTTTGGATACATCAGATACAATGTATTAAGGAATAGAAGAGAATGTGAAAAGATATATTTAGGAACTAGATGTAGCACAAAGCAAACACTTCAAGATTATTTATTTTAACTTTATTATTAGAGGATATCATACTTCACTTGATACCTTACTGAACTGGTTTTGTGAGTGAGTTAGACTAAAATTTTGCTACCTTAATATGGTATTAGTGGTTTATCTTGGTGATCGGCTCAGAAAGTGAGTGAAGAATCCTATGTTTATGGATTCCTTATATCAAAAGTCTTCCTGACGGAGGTTTCAGGTATGCATGTCCTATTAAGATAAACGACAATACTAGTAAAGGTCCTGAGGGAAGTATATCAATGTGGAATGAACTCACACTTAAGAAGGAGATTGTTAGGAATCCAAATGTGAGTTTTAGTCCCTTATTACGAAGAAATGCGAAAGTTAAACAACATATAAGGAAAGAGGGCCTACAAACCCATTGCAAAGGTTTTGGATAGGAGGTAGTGTGAGGTCTCTTATATGGATTTACTCATGACTCATTGGTGTCAAATCTCCCTAGTGTCTCTCAACTATAAAAAGACCCAACAAATGGTTAAGAGCCCACATTGACAAGAGATAAGACTAAATTACAAAAAATTGAGTGCAAACCTCACCTTACAAATCAATTTATAGGATTTATTTAAACTTAAATTCCACTTTCTTAAAGTCCTATTAAAGAAATTTAAAGCTTATCCTAGCAAGGTGTTGGGCCTCGTGCCCCTATAGTCCCACGCTCAAAATGTCCCAACGTGAGGAGTTGTGTTAATGAATCCACATCAACAAGAGATAAGGTCAAACTATACTATATAAGATTGAATTAGGCTTAAATTTTATTTTCTTAAGAGTATTAATTTTGTTTTCGCAATATAAATAAATCTCACGGGCTGTCAAAGAAAACCAATTTAAGCTCAATGTCTCTCTATTTTCTATAGTTAAACAAGAACTACCCATTATTCATGATTGTCAAAAGGTTTCAGGCACTGCATACATTAAGTTGTAACCAAATTAGACACAGAAAATCAAGCAATATCTTAGTAAAACAAAACATTTTCAACCACCATGCATTCTCATTATTTATAGCTTACAGTTCCTTTTACTGCAACATCAAGGTCAGCATCATCAAAAATTATGCAAGGTGCATTGCCACCAAGTTCCAGAGATACCTAGAAATCCAAAAGACATGTATATAAGGGTAAATATCCTTTTCAATATTAGATGCATAGACCCAGTATTTGAAGAAATTAATGACATTCTAAGCGTACTTTTTTAACTGTCTCAGCTGAACCAGCCATTAATTTCTTTCCAACAGCTGTCGAACCTGTGAATGTGATCTTCCTTACCTAAATAAGGCTGACAAATTCTTACTCAGATATTCAATTACATTCACAAGGTAATTGCTTCATAGAATCAAATGGTCACTAAACCTGTGGACTTGCAAGTAAAGCGTCCCCAATATCAGGAGCATTTCCCATTACAACATTCACGACACCCTATGTCATAAAATATACACCCATTAGAATCATAAACAAGGGCAGGAAGGAGGAAAAAAACAGGGAAGGTTTATTATGGGAAAAGACTGTAAGAAGAAAAGGTGGAGAAAGATCTGAAACATATAGCAACATAAGAAATGGGTAACCAAAAAGACTTTCTAAAAAATTTACACAATCTAGTGGAAGAAACTAATGATGATTAGGTGTGTCTAAAGGAGCCAACTTAGTATTTCTCTTCTGAAGACCTGCTTCACATGTGCAACAAGTGCATTGTACAGTACCAAAACATTAATGGTAAAGCATTAAAGTTAGTAAAAGACATGCAAAAGAAACAAAATAACAGCAGAGTTAAATATAGTTTTGACATAAACACATAGTAGATTACATACCAAAGTATCAAAACAAACTACTTATAAACATCACAATCAAGCTGTTGATGTATAATAAAATGACAATTTTCAATAAATTTAATTACAAATTACAAAACATCACACGGAAAATGGTAGAGCCTGTAAGCAAAATATGCAATGACCTCTCGTTACAGTCATAAGAGTATGTTTTAAGAAACTACCGCTGGTATTCCAGCTTGAATGGAGAGTTCTGCAGCAGCTAAAGCTGTGAGAGGGGTAAGTTCAGAGGGTTTTATGACCACTGTACAGCCACATGCAAGGGCGGGACCAACCTGATACATAAGAAAACAAATAATTCTTAAAGTGACTAATGTTCACAAACTCCTAAAATCACTTAAAAGTGAAAATTGGTCAAATTTGGATGATAAAGATTCAAAACTAGAGATACCTTTCGAGTAATCATAGCCAGGGGAAAGTTCCAAGGTGTAATTGCACCTACAACCCCTACAGGCTGGAAATCCCAAAGACATTAACACAAGCCATATAATAAATATTAGGATTCAGTACTATCAAGCAGAAATTGAATATTAGAATCAGTAAAATCAAATTCTAGAACTTCCAGTATAAAAGGCAATTGAAACAACATTTCCTGCAGCATTCACATACACTAAATTATTGGATATCAAGACAAGAATATATTTTTCATTTGCTGAGGGAAATGCCTCCTCGGCATTCACAGGAATATACCTTTCAATTACTCAAGGTATAAAAATGTAGCTACAAGTTAATGACATTTTTTTTTAATAAGATGGGAATATACTTTCCATTTGCTGGGGAAAGTGCCTCCTTTAACACATGACCTAAAATAACAAATTCAGCAGTACTTGAACAACGCCATATTTTGGCTTTATTTAGTAGCCATGTTTTACATCAATATAATTTAAAAGCACCACTTCCTATTTAACCAAGCTGTTCTTTTTTTCTTCTCCTACAACAGAGAAAATGGAGGGGTGGAAGAGAACTGGGCAACAAATAAAATAAGGCTATGTTTTTAGTCTTTGAAATTTAAGGTAATTCTTGTTTTGCTCTCAAATTTTAAAAACTTTTTTAGTCCTCAAAATTGAAAACAATATGATTTTAATCCCTAAACACTAAATTTGAGGAATTAAAACTATTTTTAGTCCCTCAATTTTAGTACTTAGGAACAGACCCAATTTTAATAAATTTGAGGGAATAAAAAAGAACCTTTTTAATTTGAGGAAGTAAAAAGGGATTTACCCAAATTTCAAAAACTAAGAACATAATTAAATTTCAAGCTACCAATACTGCCACTGTATCAAAGGAACTTGTTGTGTCACCCTCCTAACAACCTTCTTTAACGAAGAAACATGAAATACTGGATCAATCTAACAACCTTTTTTAACAAACAAAGAAACATGAAATACCAGATCGATCCAACAACATATTTTTGGGATACTTCGACTGTTACGTAAAAAGGTAAATGAGGGACAAAACAGGGAGAGTTTATTATAGTAGAAAACTAAATAAAAAGACAGCAGGGCAGTTTTGGTTGTTAGGATGGATTGGTCTAGTTAAAGACCAATTGGGTTAGGAGGAGGGGACTTTTGGATGTTGAGTGTTGACAAACTTTACTATGTGTGAAAGGAAGCATTTTCCTTTGTAACCCATTGTGGTCTATGATTCTCTATTTTCTATAATTGTGATAATCTTAGTGTTAGCGGATTTCTATTGTCTAAGATAGGAACATAACAAATTGGTCCGACCTGTTGGATCCAAGTGGGGTGGAGCAAAGAGTTGATGTGTAGGAGTGAACCAGTGAGCATGGATGAAAAGACGAGGACTGATTTTGCTGCAATAAAAGAAGCCATGAAAGAAATCAAAGAAATGTTGTTGGACCTCAAAAAAAGTGGCGAGAAGTTTAAAGGCTGGAAAAATTCTATGAAAGAAAAAGAAAAGAAGGAAGTGCGATTAGTGTACAATAACAAAGTGAAGGAGGATGAAGAAGAGGAGGTGAAAGAAGAAGAAAAGGAAGTGCGATTAGTGCACAATAACAAATTGAAGGAGATGAAGAAGAGGAGACGAAATCTTGGTTAAGGAGAGCGGAATTACCTACTTCTGAAAGTATCGACTCGCTGGGGTGGGTTTCAAGAGCTCAGAAGTTCATTGTGATCATAATGTATTTGCCAAGAAGAATTTGAAGTTTATAGAAAAGGAGAGGGATTCAGTGTTTGAGAGGCTGGACAGATAGAAAGAAATTCGAAGTGGGGAAGATTACATTCAAGAACTGGTTGTCCAGCCGCTTACGTCGTGGTTGTTGTCACTGCTACCGCCACTGTCATCGTCGACGATTGGACCGGCAGTATAACCAATCAACTTGCCCTGACCTCACCACCACCGTGCCACGGAGGTCACGACGATCCAAGCTCCAACACGGCCTCTACATACAAAAATTTGTTCTCCAGACGTCATCGTTACTACTCTGCCACCGTCGACGACATCACCGAGCGAATCGCCTCTGCCAGGCGATTACCATGTCACAGCGATCAGAGCTCCGATGGGCCTGCACGCGCATCTCTCTGTACGCGGTCGGCAGTACATCTCACATTGTTTCTGACAATGATTACCATCGTCGAAGTTACCATGGTTCCCTCATTCGGAATCTGCCTTCGTTATCCTAATAGGAGCCTATTTGATGTGTTAGGGTTTTTCCTCTTTCTCTTCTGTTATTATAGTCCGGTGTTAGGGATTGATAAAAGTTTCTTATCAAGATGGGAGCAAAAACCTACACAAGAGATGAGTTTGAAAAATTGCAGTGATCTATGTTTGAGCATCTTTGCCCTTTGCTCATAATTAAGAATGTTTCCCTAAAAACTTTCAACGATTCATCCATTATGTATGGGCACTTAGTAAAAACACTATTCTAAATATTGATTGTGAGGGTATCTCTACTTTCCTTCTAAATAGGGTTTTTTGTGAGGTTGAATTTGAAGACGTCCGGAAGCTCTTTTGTGAGCTGTGTGGACGCATTCATCCACAAGTTCTACTCCCAGTTCTTTGCTTCTTGTTACAGAGGGTTGTTTCCTCTAAGAATAGAGGGAGGAAAAAGGCCTGTGTATTGTTAATCTGCCCATCACTTGATGTTAGAGGATGGGAGTCACTTTATCGCCATTCAATGTATGCAAGTAGAAAGTTGATTGAAATAGTATTGTTATGACCTTGTCTAAACACTGATTCAGTTTCTAAAGACAACATGGGTGCATTGATTGTCTAGAACTGATGATATGTGCTGAGCTACAAGGTAAGGAATCAATCACCACTTTCATGCCAGACAAAATCATGACCATTGGAAAGGGAGGCAAGTCTGTTGTCAGTTATGTGATCAATCAGTTATGCACCAACAAGAATAAACAAACTTCAACTCCAGAGTTTGGAGAGGAAAACTCAGAAATTGTTGTTGCTGCTATTTCTCTCTCTTTTCGTCTGTGTATGGGTAATGTTCTCATTAGGACTTACCAAAAGATGTTAGAAGCTTGCAAGAAGCCCTTTGCAGCACAAGTTATTCCTTTTCCTCTTCCTTATCGTGAATTTGAAACGAAGTCAGAGACTAGAACAGCATGCACCACGTCCTATTTTCAGCAGTCTATCATCTAAGATCTGCAATCCTTCCCTATGCATTTGACCTTCTCAGAATCGCCCTGAAAGCCCAGAAATGAGATGGACAAGGAAAGGATAGCAGGTGTAAAGCTCATCACATCACTTATGGCCAGGGAAGACGTGTCAAGCATGAAAGATTCTCCGAATTTCAACCTTGAGGACAAGGTTGTTTCAACTAAGGGAGTAATGTTAGGTACAAGGTAAATGAGAGGGACAAAACAGGGAGAGTTTATTATAGTAGAAAATTAAATAAAAAGGGAGCAAGGCAGTTTTGGTTGTTAGGATGGATTGGTCTATTTAAAGATCAACTGGGTTAGGAGGAGGGGACTTTTGGATGTGTATGGTTCTCTATTTTCTATAATTGTGATAATCTTAGTGTTAGTGGATTTCATGATCTAAGATAGGAACGTAACATGGACCGATCAAAGGCTTGTAGAGTCTTTAGCTCTCAAACTTTGAGTGTTGACAAAACCGTAAATGTAAGATTTGATGATTTTGGTCAAACTGATAGGAGACTAATAGAACTAGAAGATGATTTTGCATATTTACATATCAAACTAGCAGACATAACAAACCATAAATGTAAGATTTGATGATTGTGTAGTTTTGATACTATAGTTATGCTCTTACAGCAAAGTCTTTAATACTCATTATAGAACTCATTAGATGCACATGTTATCTTGGCTTTCCTTGGCCTACATTTGCATTGTTACAAGAGAACACTAGAAATTAGCAAACTCACTCTAGAGAGTTGCTACCTTTGCTTCCATCTTCTTCAATGACATTCATTACTTCCTTGACAATGACAATTTGTTAGAAACCACAATCAAAAAATAAATAAAAAAAAAAAAAAAAAAAAAAAAAAAAAAAAAAAAAAGGGGAGGAAAAAAAAAAAAAACCAAAAAAAAAAAAAAAAATATAATATTAAATAAAAAAAAAGAAAAAAACAAAAAATAAAAACA
>Ga0099825_1000923_pt1 | contig 35077 bp, 21 predicted proteins | sample SiratroredBW_FD_76838 | JGI IMG/M metagenome (GOLD analysis project Ga0099825, IMG submission 76838) | Root nodule microbial communities of legume samples collected from California, USA - Siratro red BW | ecosystem: Host-associated > Plants > Roots > Nodule | place: USA: California | collected...
GGTTTGCAAACTTGCCTTATCTTGTTTTTGGTTTTCCATAATTTTTCCTAATAAACTATGGTGGCGACTCCTCTGTTTTGAAAACGAAAATTATTTTTTGTTCGCCGTCCCCGTCGTGACCCCAGTTGTGACAAGGAGGATGAACTTCTCATTACAACTTGTTCTTCCAACAATGTTTCAAGTGAATCTTAGCTAGTTGATAGTGGTCTGATATTAAAAGGGTGAGAATTGAAAATGGTAAACACATATAAGTGAAAAGGAAGACGAACAATAGCTATCACAAGTTATAAAGGTACAAAAATCATTACAAATAATTTTTTTTTTACTAGATATTGATGAAAATCTTTTGAGTGTTGGTCAACTATTGGAAAAAGGCTATAAGGTGTTGTTTGAGAATAACAGTACTTAATCATAGACGCGAATGAGAGAGATTTGTTTAAAGTCAAAATAAAAGGAAAGAATTTTGCTCTCAATCTAACAGAGGAGGAGTGTATGACCTTTAAATCCAAAGAAAGTGTCACAAAAGTTTGGCACAAAAGACTCGGTCATCCAAATGAGACCAAATCAAAGAAAAAGAAAAATAATAAGCACCACGACTCCAGAGAGAATGCCCAGGAAACTGATAGTGACAGGAACAACAACAATGTAAAAGTTGTTGTAGGTTTAGAAGACTTGGTTGCTTGTTACGTAAATAGTATTGAAGAGTTTCGAAATAATACTTCTTGAAATAAACATAAAGTATTTCACAAGCAATCATCTATCCTTAAGTGACAATTTTTCTCGAGTAATTTTAGAAATCATGGAACTGGTTACAAAATCATATTTGAAAGTCCACCTAATAATTCAAAGTTTTGTTCCCACCGTTTTAGTATGCAAGTCACAAACTCTTGGAAGAATTTTGTTTCAAACAATAAAGGTATTTGAAGTATCATAAATGTTGTTTGAAAGTTTCATAAAGAAACTTTAGTTTACAACATATAAACAAGGAGAAGTGTTAAATTTGTTATTTCAAATGTTGTTAATTATTCATTTTATGTTTTTTTAATAATTAAACTCCTTGTTTTTAAGAAGTTAGTTATTTTAGATTTATTTGCGGATTTTTAAAATCTAATTTTCTATTACTCAATTTTCATTATATAAGTTTAGAATTATATCAATGAAGTAAGTAGTTTTCGAGTTCAATTATTATTTTCTACAAATACCAATCGTGCCAAGCAGTGCACTATGGGCTTTCTGTATACGTAAAAGACTTTAGCTTAAACAAAGATATCGTCAATGGCAACTTAGTTGATATTGAATCATGTAACTTAATATCGATGAAATGATATTTTGACTATCATCTTTTCGTGAACCAAGTATGTTGGACCTAGTCATATTCCGACTAGTCTTTGTAATGTAACTGAATATGTTATTTGGTGTTACTAAGTAATTGAATCTTGACTAAAATTATTAAATATAATTGGATTGTGACATTCAACCTAGATTGTTAATTGTGACTAAAACATGGTGTTTGATCGAGATCATTAATTGTTATCGAACTATGAGATTTGATCGAGACCATTAAGATCAAATACCGAGTTACTTTGACTCATTGATATGGATTAAGTGATTTTAATTCATTCATATGAGTTTCTTTGACTCGTTGAAATAATGAGTTGAATATTTGTTACTATTCCAAACTCATTTGATTAGAATAATGAATTGAGTGTTTGTTACTCATCCGAGCTCATTTGCTTGGAATAATGAGTTGAGTATTGTTGACTCATCCTTTCGAACTCTTATTGAATAATGGATTAAATATTTGTTGCTCATTCGAGCTCATTTGATTGAAATAATGTATTTTTGTATTTGTTACTCATCCTTCTAAGCTCTTTTTGAATAATTAATTGAGTATTTATTACTCATCTGAGTTCATTTGATTCGAGTAATGAATTTAGTATTTCTTTTTACTCATCATTCGAATATCTTTTTGAATAATGAATTAAATATTTATTATTCATAAGTTTAAGAAATAATAATTGAGTATTTGCTACTCATCTAAACTCATAAAAAAAATTATATATATATATATATATATATATTTATTTATTTTATTTTTATTAGAATTGAACTATAATCATTTTGTAGAATAAGCTTAACTTTGAGGGAGTGGAGCTTTAATCAATTTATATATTTTTTTCATAATGATTGCATAGCTTTATTAATAAAACCTTCAATAAAAATCTTTTATAGAAAATTCTCTAATGTTCAAGTCAATAAAAATATTTTAAAAAAATATAAATAAATAAATATATGATTGAATGTGTATTTTATATGAAATTAATATCTATTTATAGCTCTGTTTCAACTGGGTTATTTTAACATATAAGAATTAAAATATTTAATAATATAATATTAATAATCGTATAATATAATAATCATTGTAAAGTATATTTAATAATATTAAATTTAACATGAGAGGAAGGGAAGTTGGATGGAGAAGAGTCTTTTAATTGTATGCCACGTCTATTTTCACCGTTTAGACAATACCAATTTAACCACAATGATTGCATTAGTTACTTTTAAATAAATTTAGAACTAAATTAAGACTTTTTAAAATAATAGAACTAAATTCAAAGAAATAAAAAAAATAAAGGAATTAAGGAAACAATGAAACCAAAATACCACTATCACATTTTTCATGCTTTTACACACAAAATAATAATTTTCTTTATATCATGAATTAAATTTTTCTACGTTGATTAGTCAGACCCTTTAAATGATTGATGCATAGAAAACAAATTAAATAAATTTTTAATACTTTTTATTTATTAGTGTTTTAATTTAATTCAATTAATCTTAAAGCGGTTATAATTATGTTAAAAAGCTATTAATGTGTTAAATACTATTAAAGATATAACCAAAACAATTTTAATATTATATTATAAATATTATAAAAGTAAAATTTAATAATAACAACCTCATCAATAAAGTATTTTGAAAACATCATTATGAATATCATCGAGTTACATACTACATATTCACTTTCTAAAGATGATAATATAAATAAATAAAGAGACTATATTAAATATTTTTAAATAAAATTAGAACATTTAAAAATAGTGAAACTAAATTAAAAAATAGACAAATAAAAATGATGTAATAAAAAAAATAAAGTCCCCACACCCACCTCCTCAATTCAATTCTGAGAAAGCGCCATTGGTCGTTTTGTCAAATATCGCAATTCAATACATAACAGCGAGTCACTGAATTCAAAGCACTGTTCATTAGATCTCGTTCTTGCAGAGCCAAATGGCGATGTTGTTGAAGCACGTGAGGGCGTCGTCGTCGCTTCTGAAGCGGCACGTGACCCGCGCGCACCTGCTGTCGCGGCCGTTCACCACGACGGAGGGCCACCGTCCCTCCATCGTCCACAAACGCAGCCTCGACATCCTCCACGATCCTTGGTTCAATAAAGTATTTTCTCCATTTTTCGATTTTCTAAGCTTTTGTGGATTTTTTTTTTGGAAGAACGATGAGATTATGATGATTTCGATTGTGTAAGCTGTTTTGAATAGAAACTAAGCTAGTTCGCACACATACTCATTTTTTGTTTGGAATTTTAATAGGTGGTGAATAGCTTTGCAATTTGTTTAGGCATTGTTTGTGTGGATATCTTGAACAAATGGTAATTTGAAGGTCTAGATATTTTCACAAGCTTCAGATTGACTCTGTTTAAATAGACTTATCCATGAACAATTACACAAAAGAAAATAAGGAGGCAAAATGAATTGCGTTTGTGGAGTTTTTAGAAGTTAAAACCATCTTATATACTTAACTTTTATGGAAGTTCTCTGGTTTATGTTGTCAAAAAGCCGAAGTACATAATTTAGTTTTAGTTTATAGAAGTTTAATTCATTTTTGTTTTTCTATAATTGCTTATGAAGAAGTATTAAGACTGGGTCATAGATCATGAAAATAAGCTTAAAACAGCTTGCATGAGATTTTGATATTGTTTATAAGTTCACCAAACTAGCATAAAATGCTTTGCAAATGTCTATTATTATAGAAAAGTTCAAATAAGGAGAAAATAAGTATGGCCTCATGAGATCCTAGTCATGATAATCTAATTGAGGCTTCGGTGCTGCTAAGTTAATCTAAACACCAGTTTTCTTTTTCTAAATTTAAATTTTTCAATTTTAGTTAGTCATTGTGTGCTGAATAACTTAAAACAAGAGACAGTTTGAAGTTAAGCTTTAATTTATGGATCATTAAAATAAACTTAGAGTAGATCATATAGTTTCAGATAAATTGTTTATAAGTTAGACTCCTTTGGATAATTTTTTCTATAAACACTTATAGGAGAAAAAAAAAAAAGAATATAAAATGAATGAAGGTTCTGTTATGAAAATAGAATAATATATGCTCTTAAGCTTTTAGAGAAGTTGAATGAAATATCGTCAATAAAGGTTATGTGCGTAAGTTGATTTTAGCTCATGGGAGAAACTCAATTCAGTTTACTTTATTATTTGCTCTTTAAGTGCGTATGAGAAAATGCTCTGCAAGTGCTTATCATCACAGATGAGTCCAAATAAGGTGAAAATAAGTTTTGCCACCCTTTAGTCATGATGGTTTAGTTAAGGCTTCAGTGATTCTATTTTGCTTTCACGTATGCTGTTTCTTACTTTCATAAATGCTGTTTGCTTATTTTGTGTTACTTTTATCTTAATTTGAAGCTTTCAAATTGTTTAATTAATGCTTGGTTAGATGCTATTGCTCAGAGCAAGATTGAAGTAATTTTATTTATTTTTGTTAGTATGTTTTGTAATTTTGTTTATACGAAATGGACATTTTTGTGCGCATAGTTTGAGGTATTGTGTATGTTCCTGGTCATGGGTCTTTCCAGGTGGGTTTTCTCTTTGGTATGTTCTCTGATAAATAGGTAGGTTATTTAATGTGATCAAGTTTAAACTGTGGTTGCAGTTGTGGTTGGGTTATGAGTAATAAATTTTCAGGAGTTGAAGATGAATGTGGTTGATGCAGTTGCTATTGCATTTGAAGCTAGGCGCAACCCATTTCTTATAATATGATCCAAGTTATTCTTTAGGGGCTACAATCCATAGATGAATTATCCTTGTCTTCTACTTGTTTACTTGAGGCTAGAAAGTGCCCATGAAATATGTGGAAAATTTCCTGCATTCTCATATTTCTGTGCTGTCTGTTTTTACGTTCTGGATTGATGAATTTAAGCTTTTGCTATTGACTTTTTACATCACCTTTTCTTCCTTTGGTGGATATTTTTTAGCCTCCTATAAACTTCTATATAATTTAGTATTATATTAACTTTGATGTCTAAAATTAGGGAACAGCATTTTCCATGACTGAACGAGATCGTCTTGATCTACGTGGACTGCTTCCTCCAAATGTTATGTCTCCTGACCTACAGATTGAACGCTTCAGTATGTTTTTCTATTTTCTCTAGTCTCAGGCTAATGATGAACATACCAAATCAGTGTTGTTGTGCTTGGTAGTAATTTTGTTTTTGCATAATGGTGAGAGTAGTGTTAATGATTGAGATCCATCCTTCATTTTTCCATTAAACAGGAATTAGATAGGTCAGGTCATTCAAATCAAGGCTTCTGGCATGGCTCATTTATCTTTTTTGTTTATGGTACCTTTTCTAATAAATAAAATGAAATTTTTAAAAACAATCTGACTTATTTCTGTGTAATAGTAACACTTTTTTCCTGTGATATTTTCTGTTTCAGGTGCTTTAACAATTTTAAAAAGTACAGGCATTTGTTTTTCTATGTTCTGTGTCTTGAATGTGGTGTGTTGGTTTCCTACTCTCTCCGCAGAGAGTTGGGTTTTTCTCTTAAATGCTTGAAGATCAACTACTGGTCAGTTTCAATAGTTTGCAAGGGAAAGGGAGCATGACATGTGTTCCATAGTCTGCTTTCTACGTATGGATTTGAATGTTGTATGGAGAAGGTTTTAGACATTTCATTGGTCATACCTTTAAGATAGGTTCAGTTTCCTTCTCAGTGATATTCAGCTTGATGATACCTTTTTAATAGTTTCTTCCTGATATTCAGAGGGATTAATAAATTGATTTCGAATTTTCTTATCTTGTGTTTTTGGTTGTTATATTATGTAATAATATTCTCTTTTAGAGTAAGTATGCATAACTCTGAGATTTAACGAAACTACATAAACGCTCTTTTTTTTTTTTTCTTTTTTTTTTTTAAGTTACCTTTACCGCCCTTGTAAATAAAATAAAGAGTGGTTAATGTTTTAAAAAAAAAATTATTCGAGAAGTTTATAAATTTCTAGGAATGCACAGAGATTAGTTTGTTGTTATGGTATAAAATTTCTAGGAACGCACACTTTCTTGCACTGAAATTTAAGCTCTCTTTTTGGTCGTGAAATACATTTTGTTTGATACATTAAGGAGTTGTTAGCTAATAGTTAGAGTTGATAGCTACTACACCTAACTTTGTCAGTGATCTTAATTCTTACTTTAGTTTAGACCCCAATCTTGCACCACCTCACAATTCCCAGCTTCTCAACTTGTACCTTCTGTCACACATGAACCTTCCAACACCCCACCTATCACCCGTGATCCATCCACTTATGAGTTTGGTTCGTCCCTGTTCCAGATCCAGTTGTCAACACCTATCCTATTCAGACTTGGTCTAAATCTTGTATTCATTAGTCTGGACTTCATCCTTGTTCCTTACTCATTCCGAACCTAAAGAAGTCAAGAAAGCACTTGAGTACTTTGTCTCATGGACTACATCTTCGATCTGCATCTCTTGCATGTCATTTAAAGCCTTTTGTTATGCTGATTACTTCAGGAGCAACCATCTATCTTGGTTTCAATTTAATATCTTGGTGGTCCCATAGGTAGAAAGTTACTGCTCGCTCCAGTACTAAGGTTGAGTACAAAAGCTTGGCTCAAACTTCTACCGAACTAACATAGATTTCTGCTTTGGTCACTGGTTCGAAAGTTCCATTCACTATTCCAGCTCTTCCCTGGTAGAATCAAAGTGCTGTGTCTATTGGTCATAATGTGGTGTTCCATAGCCGCACCAAACATATTGAGATTGATATTTTCTTTGTGCGAGAAAAGGTTGTGGCCTAACAGCTTTCTTTCTATCACGTTCCAGCCCTCGATCAGTGGGCAAATGTGCTGACCAATCCACTTTCTACCCGTTTTGTTTTCCTTAGAGGCATGCTCAATGTGAAGTGTTTTTCTGCTGAAAAATCTTCCCCTTGAGTTTGAGGGGTGTATGTAAATTAGTTAGAGCTGTTATTGCTAACAGCTCTCTCTTGTATCAGTTGAATAAAGCTGTTAGTCGCGGCTAACAACTATCTCCTCTGATTGAGCTTAGCTATAGATACTCCGGAACCTATTTCATTTTTTACGGTTGTATACAATTTAGTTTGTTAGCAAATTCTTTCTCATGCAGTTTCTTTTACAAGGAAAAACCAAATTAATCTGTGAAGAAGAACACAAAAAGACCATAATTATTTATTATTACGTTTTCTATCAGTATCCTACAATTTAACCATTGCTAAAATTCTTGTGTTAACAGTGGTTGATCTGAAGAGGCTTGAGGTTCAAGCAAGAGACGGACCTTCTGATCCTAATGCATTGGCCAAGTGGCGGATACTTAATCGTTTGCATGACAGGAATGAGACTATGTACTATAAGGTATATGTATATCCATTGTTTTCTATTGCACTCTTTTGATAACCAACAATTTTATTCTGAAACATTTGATGACGCTTTAGGTGTCAATTAGTCACAGCCCTTAAGGAGGTGACCCTCTAACTTACAGAATATACAACTACATAGATGATTAAGACAAAATATAAGTGCAACTGCCATGTAAGGTTTTTTACTATGACATTTCTATTTCATTTTTGGAGTTCAGTGGCAAGTAAACTTTGATTTAACCTGCATCCCTTATGAACATTATGTGCTTTTTTTGGGAGCTTTGGTTAGGGTCTTCCATTTGCAAGGTAGTCAGTAATTGTAGTTCCTTAAAATTTGTAGAAGTTTGTGCAGCATTAGCATTAATAACTACTTATAATTAAAAGATAGGATAAACTAAAACCATTTTCCATAACAAGTTATTTGATTGTGTAGCTGTGCTAATTCCTACAAAACAGATCATTTACCTACAGGATTCATGCCATGTTCAAGATGGTCCTAGGACTTAGTGCTGCTTGAGCGAAAGGTCTTGGGCGAGGGTGGGGGGAGGGTTTTTTCTTTTTTGAACAGTAATTGGAGGGACTCCTGGGTTTGTTGTGTTCTTTTTCTCTTTTCTTTGTAGTATGCATTCTGTATAATATTTTGATCCTCTGATTCTATACTTTTCTTTTCTATAAATGAAATGTTATTATCAAGATAAAAAGGTAATATAAAATAAACTTGTATGTGTATTCACATGTGGAAGGGAAGTGGGTTTCTTTCTTGGATAGTATAGATGGGTTGGAGGGATATTCCTAGTTTTAGCTATCTCCTATTTGCTGATGTCTTTTACATAAAACTTTATTCTCTAATTCTATATTGTTTTTCTCTATGAATTAAATATTATTTTATCGTGGAGAAAAGGAAAGTAAGCCATTATGACATTACAATGTAAGTGAAATCTTTTCGGAGAGCAAATCTAAAACCAGTAAAATAACTAATTTTAATGTGGCTTATATCAACTGCCACTAGCATGTATGTGAAGAGATGTTTCCCATTATAGTAAAAGATTGCAAGGCATGAAATGTGTTTTGCTTCTATCTATGAATAGAGTTCTCGGATCTAATGTTTGCATTTCTAATATGTTCTTTTTTGGTGCTCATGTGGGCTAGTGCTATGCTAGATAAAGATGATCTGGTCTGGTTGTTTGTGATCTTAGCATCATGGTGCTGTGCAGCAGAGGTGACTACTTGTAGATACTCTAGTGCCCAAGTTAAGTACCACTGACAAAGTGTGTAAGAAAATAGAGAGAATTTACGTGGTGAAGCAATGTACTAGTGTGAGTTTGGGAGGTTGGTGGTTCTCCTTTGTCAGTCATTTATATGTTGTTAGGAGAGCCATATTGAGAATGTTGGTGAGTATTTCACGCTATGCCCAATGTTGATAGGACATGATGCCCATGCCTATGCCAGAAGTGAACTTAAGGGGTTAGAGAATGAGGTTGTGATGTGTAGCCAAATGTCAGTCAATTCCAAGCTAGGATGCCAATGCCAATATTAGAAAGTGAGTTTAAGCTTAATTCATCCTCACAAAACCGGTTTGTAAGACCACTTATACTGTAAATTTGTGTTTTCTCTAGTCGATATGAGATTTCCAATATACCCCCTTACGCTGAGGCATATACATCTCGTGCGCGGGACTAGATATTTACAGGTGGTTCGATAGCGGGTGGCACAATAAACCCAACAAACTTCTCTAAGATAGACTGATACTATATTAGAAAGTGTATTTAAGCCTAACTCATCCTCACAAAACCAGCTTGCAAGGTGAGGATTGACCCCACTTATATATTGTAAATTGGTGTTATCTCTAGTTGCTTTGAGATCTCTGATAACTAAGGTGAGTAATAGTTGGATTGTAGATTGGGACTGGCATGTCAAATCTATGTCATGTTCTGGAACAGAATATTATTGTACTGATATCAATTAATGAATTACACACACACATATGTGTGTGTGTGTATATTGAATTTTTTAAATTTGTGTGAAAAGTAGTATTTTTGTTGGAATTCACATAAAATATGACGAGTAAGAGTTTTATAACGCATCATACTTTTTTTGTGTCCACAATTGTGAATTGTATATTTTCTTCAACTCATGCCATGGAAAATTAATTTTACCCTATCTCTTGCCCCTCCCCCCATATAATTATGTAATTTTCAATGACATTTCTTATATTGTCAGGTTTTGATTGCCAAAATAGAGGAATATGCGCCAATAGTGTACACTCCAACAGTGGGCCTTGTATGTCAGAACTATAGTGGACTATTTAGAAGACCGAGAGGAATGTATTTCAGTGCTGAGGATCGTGGTGAAATGATGTCTATGGTGTATAACTGGCCAGCTGAGCAGGTTGTTAACTATCTATAATTTCTATATAAATTTTTAGCTAGTAGTTTTGTATGTGTATCCTAAATGTCATTGCTTCACTAGTTTGTATTAATGGATTTTAAACATTCATCCTGTTTTTACAGCTGAGCATAATTCTCTTTTGACCATTGGTTTGGAATCATCGTTCCCACTGATTTTTATTTCATGTGTTCATGTGTAGATTTAATAGGCATGTATTAATATATTTTAAATGCATGTACTTTTTTTAGTGCTCAAATTGTTTGATTATGATCCAAACTGTATTGTAATAGTGAAAGAGAAAATTATTGGGAGATCTTGAATTAATGTTTTTGACTGGGTACAAATATTGTTAAATAATACATCAAAGTATAACTGTTGGTTCCTGTTTCATTTGCTGGTGCTTGGTTGTGATATTTTGATATATAATAGATACATGGATCAATTGACGTTTTAATAATACTTGAATGACTAAAATCGCCGCCAACACGTGAATTTGCTTGAAAATGTGACACTTTCTCCTTTATTGGATTTTTTTTCCAATTTATGACCTAAGTCTCTGTTTAATATTTTGATATAGACTAATTTGTTTAAGTGTCATTTGATATTCTTTTCAGGTTGACATGATTGTAGTTACTGATGGGAGCAGAATCCTGGGACTTGGAGATCTTGGAGTTCAAGGAATTGGCATTGCCATTGGGAAGCTTGATCTATATGTTGCTGCTGCTGGGATAAATCCTCAAAGGGTACATTGCTGTTCAAAGTTTCATTTTTCTTTTCTCATGTTTTTGACAACGTTGCCTCGAAGTTGTTTTTGAGCAAAAATCCAATTTGGTAAATGCTGTGATCAGTTATACTTAAACAGCTGTATTGGGTCACAATAACTTTTTCATCCTCAAATTCTCGTCTTTTGGCTATGCTTTATCCTACCCAACCTATTAATTTTTCTTTTGTATATTAAAGAAAACAGTGAATTATGAAAAGCTTTTATTCATTCTAGTAAGGGTTCTTCCATTGGAGTATTATTATTTTGTGCTTGATTGAACAATAATTTTGTCATGGCTTCTGGTAGCATTTTTTCGCCTTTTATTCTGTCTTGAAACTGTTCCGTTATTGCTTGGCTGGCTTGTCTTCTAATAACTATGTTTCTATTCCCGTTGGGAACAATACTATGTATTACACCATTTTTTGACATAGTGATAGTACATGACTTAACAATTCTGAGAAACTTCTTTTTTTTTTTTACTATAGGTACTTCCTGTGATGATTGATGTTGGTACTAACAATGAGAAGTTACTAGAAGATCCCTTATGTAAGTGTTAGTTCTACGTTCATTCAATGAAATTGTTATATGGAACATATATTGAAGTCACATCATTGCATTAGAATATTGTCCATGTGATGAAAATTGAGATCCAACTTAGTTAAGAAAGGCCCATCAATAGATTGAAGTTAATCAATTGTTAGATTTAGGAGTATATATGTGAAAGAAAAGAATTGATTCTATATTAGAAAGGGGTAGATCTAAAATCATCAAGTTCGCCCTGTTGTTGCAGTTCTAAATGTACCCCTGTTTGGTTCTTTTGCCTCAATTTGTGTGTCTCTCCTTTTAAAAATGCACGGTTTACGACACCTTTCACATTACTGTTTTCTCGTTTTACTTTTGATGTTTTTTAATAGCAAAGAAATTTCTTTTTGACATGGCAATCCCACAAAGCAATGCTGATTGTCCACATTTGCCGGATGATAACTCTCTTAATGGTCAAAATCATTTGCAATGGGCTCTTAATGGAAATACTTGTTGTATGCAATAGGACATCTCTACTTGTTCTGAGTTAGAAAGTAAGATCTTAGGTGCCAAATAAGGTGCTCTCTATGTTGCGGAATACTATGAAATATCAAAAGGTCTATGGACTGTGTTGGACGAGTATCAGAGTTTAAGACTCGAAAATAGTAGGGTTGTTGCCACTCTTGCTCAACTTTTTTGAATGATATTAAATATTTAAGTTCTTACTAGGATTGAACCATGAATATGACTTTGTTAAGACAAATTCTTGGCAAGGAAAAAATTCCCGCTCTTTCTACGTTGTTCAGCATGAGAAGAGTTGTTGCATGGTCATGATGAATGAACCCTTCACTGAAAGAGCTGCCTTGTTTTTTGGAAAGGCTTCCAAACTTGGGACCTCAATCCTTGGGAATGTCTAACTCAACTTAAAAGGCAAGGAGGATTGTTGGTACTCTCATTGTAAGAAATCTAGTCACACCAAGAAGACTTGCTTTAAGTTACATGAAAAGGAGAAGACTTCTAATTCGTTTGGTTGAACTAAAAGGTTAGTTCTCAAGGAATGCTTATCAATTAACTTTTGCTTCTGAAAATTTTAGCTGGGTTCCTTCATCTTATTCAATTGAAGAACGAATGACTGCTCTACATGTTGAAGTTGAACGCCGAAAAACTCTTATGGATTCCATCAATAAGTCATCTTTTGATACTTGTTCTCTAACCATGATTGTAAGAACTTCATTTCCTCTTTTAATGTTTCTAAAACGTTATGTGAGGACTCTTGGGTTCTGGACTCTAGTGCAACTAACCATATGACTCCTCATTCACCTCTTTTAACATCGTATTTTTTCTTTTTCTGATAACCATATTACTGTTGCCAGTGGACCTATGTCCCAATAACTTGATGTGGCAATGTTTCTGTTTTGCCAGCTCCTAGCTTTAAAATTTTGAAGTTTATTGTTTATTTGTCAAATCCTTTTGCATGATAGATGCACAATTTGGAAAGTTAATTCACTGCTTGCGTTCTAATAATGGGATGGAATATGTAAATTATACATGTTTAAATGCCTTTTCCGGAAATGGTAATGCTCAGAAACTCACATGTGTGGATACACCATGACAAAATAACATTTTTGAAAGAAAAACATTCATCTTCTTGAAGTGACTTGGGCCTTTCTTTTTCAAATGATAGTCCCTGAATCTTATTTGGGAGATATGGTTCTTACTGTTGCCTATCTTATCAACCGATTACCCTTATGGGTTATAGATGGACTTAGTCCTATTGAACCTATATCATCCTTTATTCTATTTGTTCCTTTTCTCGCTAGCCTTCACAGTCGGGTTTTTGGATATGTTGTGTTTGTCCACGTTCATAGTTAGTCCCGTGGGAAGCAGATCCTAAAGCTGTTAAATGTAGTTTCATTGTTTATATATGGGATAAGAAGGGATATCATTGATATCATCCTTCGAGACAAATTTTTTTACCTCTATGGCTGTCAATTTTCTTGAAACCGATTCTTTTTACATGCGTTCTCAACTTCAGAGGGAGTGTTCTATAGAAATCGAGTGTTTTGAGTCTCTTGAGTAGTCTTTTGTCCCTTTGATACAGTGAATGGTCATATTGAGACTATTTTTGGTACCTTTGATACATGTCCTGATGTGACGTCTCTTAATATATATTTATATATACATATATATATTAATGGATTTTATTACTTTTACTAATAGAAAGAGTCAGAAAACTGCACTTCTATAAAATATCCAACGTATTAGATGATTGACATATTTTGTTTACCCTATGTAGACGATATTTTTCAAATGATCGTGAACCAAATTAGAAATGATTTCATCTAATATTAAAAGATAATTGAAGTTAATTTGAGCAATTGAACTAAATAAATTTTGAGAAGGTTGCGGAAGTAGAGTGAATGAATATAAGGACTCTTATTTTAACGATTCATATGGAATGTGTAGTATGAAGATTGATTCACAAGAATGATTCTGGAAACCGATTTTAGGTAATATGTTGATGAATAAAAATTGGAACAATGAATCAAAAGACTAGACTAAAATGTTCAACCAGACTCATGGACATTCGTCTAATTGACTGCATGAAACGTATTAGAGTATTGTCTATGGGAACAAAAAGGAAGAATGAACAACAATGCAGCTTCTTTTGCTTAGATCGCTTAAGACTTAGTAGAAATTCGTTTAATAAGATACGTTAAACAAGGTAATATAACGATACCGTGTGTCTAAACATGAATAAATTTTTAGAGTCAAGCTACTTTCATTAAGTTCATACATATTTACATATATTTTACATTATATGAATGTTTACATATATTTTACATTATATGAACTGAGTTGAGTTGACTCTATGAAACATGATTGGTTTTTTCTTTTATAAGATTTGGGATTGCAGCAACATCGTCTTGATGGTGATGACTATCTGGCTGTTGTTGATGAATTTATGGAGGCTGTCTTTACTCGCTGGCCAAATGTCATTGTGCAGGTATTCACAATAAAGTTAAAAATAAAAATAGCAGCATGATTTATTTTTGCATTTTATTCACAGAGCTATTTTTTTTACAAGGCTATTAACTTTTTGTGCCAGCACAGTTTGAAGATTTCCAAAGCAAATGGGCATTTAAGTTATTACAGAGATACAGAAATACATACAGAATGTTCAATGATGATGTGCAGGTAGAATTTCTTTTATATTGGATCATAACATCAGTTGTTTTTAACAGGAACCTATCAGTGCTCTTAGGAAATTTTGTATGTGATGTTTCTGAATAACTTTTCACTTTTAATAAATGTCATTATAAAAGTATTTCTTTAGTCATTAATGCATTAAAATTTATGAAAACCATTGATAATATTATCCAAGCAGTAAAAGAAATAAAACAAAGTAAGGAGTCAGCTGCTTTTGATGATATTATCTATCACTACTCTTAGTAAATGAGTTTATGCCTAACTCAACCCAAAAAAAAAAAACGAAAAAAAAAAACTCACAAAATCGGCTTGTAAGATGAGGATTGCATCATTGTTATATATTATAATCTGACCTTACTTCTAATTGATGTAGAATCTAGACACCCACTCACGTCGAGAAATGAACATCTTGAGCGTGAAATTAGATATTTATGGACAGTCTAACTAAAGTCCGATAATAGTGGGATAATAGCACCAAAGAACTTGATTAGGATAGACAGTTAATGGGTTTGATACATATTAAGATAATAGAATTTAAGTCTAACTCAACCTTACAAAAGGTGAGGATTGCACTCCACTTATACAATCTTGCCTTATTCTTAATTGATGTGAGATTTCCAACAAATATATTAAGCTCAACATAAGTTTTTATTTGTTTAATCTAGTCTTATGTGCATGCGAGGGACATATAAAAGATTATCCCCTGCTGCATGCTCTTTTGGGATGATAAATTTTTATTGAGGAATAAAGGACAACAAGTTAACTTTAAAGTTGAGCTTTGGTCACAGACTTTGGAAACAAGGGGTTTTCCCATAAGTAGGAATAAGACAGTATGTGTATTGCAATTTTAGCAAGAGACGAGGAATATGACTTGGAAGTAAAAATGGGAGTAAATGTCATATCATAGGTTTCTAAGTTTAAATATTTGGTAATAGAACTACAAAATAATGGATAAATTAATTAGGATGTCACACATAGGATGCAAGCATAATGGCTAAAATATAAGAAGGCATTGAGGGTTATCTGTGATTGCAATATCTCATGCCATAAGTTTCTAAAGTTTAAATATTTGGGGATTGATACCGCAAAATGATGGAAAACTTATTGAGGATGTCCCAGAGAATATAAGCATGATGACTAAAATAGAGGAAGGCATCAAGAGCTATTTGTGATTGCAAATTATGTAACAAGCTTAAAGGCAAGTTTTATTGAATTGCTGTTTATCTTATTATACTCTATGATAGTGAATTTGGGCTTTTAAAGGAAGAAGAGACAAAAGGTGAGTGCAGCAGAATTGAGAATGCTAAGATGAATGTGTGGTCACACAAGAAATAATAGGATACAAAAGTGTGTGTACATGGTGGTATTGATGTAATCACGATTGAAGAAAATATGACAAAAAATTAGTTAAGGTCATTTAGATACATACAAAGGTCACTGAAATGGAAGCTCTAGTGCGAGAGTAGATGCTGTTAACAAGAATCTCATGATGAATTATCTTTGAAGATTTGATCTTTAACCAAGTCATGACCATGTGTGATCCGTGTTACCAACCTCACCTAGTGAGATAATTCTTTTGTTGTTGTAGATGTATACGTACTAGTGGATATATTTTATAGATATATATGGAAAAATAAAGTAAACGAAAAGATAAGATAAATAGAACTTTCATTTTATCATATACTCTAAATCCAAGTTTTCAGTAAAACTATATAAGATGTGCCAGGTAAGCAAAAATTTCCTCAGGTGGCACCATATTTACATTAACAAAGTAACAATTATTTTATTTAGTACTTAACTCAGGTTTAAAAATGATTTAGAGTCAGATGAGAAATCCAGAGAGAGCCCTAACAAGTAAAGAGGCCATCTATTTAGTACTTGACTCTTGGAACCTTTGTTTTGGGATCCACTTCCTGGACCAGAAAGGGTGATCCATCTATTTACTTTACCCTAGTTCACGAGGAGGAGTCCCACGGATAGACCCCTTTGTTTTACACCTAGAAATCGTCTACAAACCAACCAAAAATTCATCATGAGATTCAGTATATTTTTGTAGATGATGGTCCTTCAGTATATTTTAAAGAACTATGATGATTTGATATGTAACATGGGGAACTCTCCCTGAAAAGATAGCTGTTAAGGGGAAAGAACCAAACTTAAATGCCCTACCAAGTATCATACTACTTTATGTGGGGCTTAGACACCTCATAATACCAAGTCCCTATCATGATTGTTTCACTTTCTTAATGCTGCAAATTTGGCCGTACAGGGAACAGCCGGTGTTGCAATTGCTGGACTTCTAGGTGCTGTAAGGGCGCAAGGAAGACCAATGATTGACTTCCCAAAGCAGAAGATTGTTGTTGCTGGTGCTGGAAGGTCAGTTAGTTTGTCTTGTGAAAGTATTACCAGACATTTATGATTTAATCTAAAAGTTTTCTGCTCACCAAATTATTCAGATATATATTCAAATCTGAAAGGTATGCTAGAATATCTAGAAAAATCTCATAATTGATATATTCTGTAACTTGTAAATCATGGAAACATTTCTGATTATACAAATCATATGCGCCAAGTTTGTTACTGATTGAGTGGCTTTGAGAACTTTGTAGAGACCATAACAACAGCCAGACCTTTTCCCACTAGTTGTGATCAAGTAGATGAATTAAATAATGTCATAATCTTCTTTTGTAAGTCAGGGATTTAAGGACCTCAAAGACCATGAACGGTATTTGTAAGGCGACCATTAGATTTAGCAAACAAAATTATTGGAGTATAGTTTTACTCCGTATATTTCTCTCTCTAGTTCTATTAGGTTATTTTTTTACTTAACAGCTATCTTTCACCTCTAAAATTGATGTAGGTGACTTGTATTTTTTTTAAGATGTATGGTTTCATAGGAAATAAAATTATGCGGATGACAGCTCTTTTCTGATAATATTAGGTGTTTGGCTTCTCCTTTGTATCTTTTTATAGGAGTTTCTCCAACAGATATGATGAAGAACTGAGTAGCCTTTATTCAGTGATATTTTTTGTTTCTTACTCAAGGAGGATCTCTTTTTTCCTATAACCTCTTTCTGGAGGATAAGATATCCTTCATAATGAAAACTATACATACACAAAAAAATCAGAATCCAGGATGGGGTGAGGCTTCTCAATCTGTGCTTATAAGAAAAATTGTCAAAACAGTCTACAACTGGGAAGAAGTCACAAATATGATACTATTTCAAATTCAGCTCATTTTACAATAGATAACTGTAAAAGACACGTTGACACAACTTTTGCTCCCTTGTTTTTATCAAATCTTTAAACTGGAGTGAAGGGCCACTCCAAACATGATAATTGCAAGGTAAGAAACAGAGGGTTTGGCTAAAAATAATTGTTTTGGTCCTGTCTAAACTAAAAATATAAAAGGAAAGCAGCTATTATAAAATATGAAGTGGTTTAATGTTTACAAACATGTGCTACATAACAGAAATATAAAATAAGGAGCTGTTTAAGACCTCTAAAACATGGATTTGCATTAATGTTTTTCCGTACCATCAATCAAAAAAGGGATTAAGCTAGAGGAACATTTTGGATTTCTAGATGTCCTTGTAACTCAATTAAAGTAAAAATTGTATGAATTTCTCCCAGATTGATAGGGTAAGGAAGAATCAAGAAGAAAAATCTAATTTTATTGCTTCCCTATTTTACAAAACAGTGATAGGTAGGGTTTGTGGTGTCTCGAGGGACACATGTGATACTAGGTTTTCTATTTATATCTATTTGAGTAATAGAAAATCTATGCAAATATATTTACAAATTCTTGATTTCATATCGATTTTTGGTAATATAGTCAGGAAACAAAATTTAAATCAACAAAAGCAAGTGCAAATTTAAAGGATGATAAAGTGTTGGAATTGAATTACACTAAACCTAACTCATGCATCTTTGAATCTTTAGACTTGTTGCAGATCCCACATTGACTAGATGGTCAATTATAGTATATAAGTGGATGTAGATATCACTTTACAAGTTGGTTTGGTAGAGTTGAGTTAGGCCTAAATCCGTTTTTTATGAATTTTGATAGGTTATCATCTATCTATGTTAATTTATTTATTTAAAACTATTTATTTAAAAGCTTAATTAAACTATTCTTAAAACCTTATTTAAAACTGATAATTTTACGAATACTGATAATTTGTCACTCTAAAAAATTAAACTATTTATTTAAAACCTTAATAACTTTTAAGGAATGACAAAGCTTAAAGTTAGAAAAAGTAGTCGAAACTCCTTATAAAATAAATTACGCATTAAACAACTTATTATGGAGGTTCCTCTCAAAGAAAAAGGAATATGCCTGATGCTGGACCTGTATTGGCTGGGCTTGAGATGCAGAATTTCCGTTTAATGATGAGACTCTTTCCTCTTATTAGCCTAGCTTTCTGGAGTTAACTTTCCTCTATATCAAGTACCTAGTGGGTATAACTGAATCCACTTTCTACAGCCTTCAAGTGGCTGCAGTGGTCTTTTCAATATATTGCGGTTAATGGTGATTGGGATCCCATATTAGCTGAATGTGAGACACAACGTCCATTTGAAGTAGAGGCTCTCCCCTCTAAAAGAGTTGGATTTTGGATTGCACTATCCTCTAAATCACCCAAACATTTTCCAAAATTTCCTGTGAGAAGTATGTCAGGGATAAGAAAGAGACATATCCCTTGGAAAACTTTATGTACTGATGGGTATTAGTAGTGCTGGCTTGTTTAGCATCCTGCCTTTGGGTGAGAGTTTAAATCATAATACTGTTGAATTTCTTGATTACGTGATGATATATTCTTTATCAAAAAAGTTAAAATTTGAGTTTATTTTGTTTGTTATTAATCTTATATGGTAGATGTCTGTACATTTTCTTATGCCATTCTTGATTTAATTGGAAAGTGCTATTTGTTTATATTAAAATAAAGAGAAATAGGTATAGGGTTAATTTTTTTGTGGTAAAATACACACATAAGGTTGTTTATTTATAGATAATAAAAGTAACAGAAATAGTAACAGAGAACATGGGCTAAGCCCGTTATATAAAACAGTTTCCTTTAGAGGACCTTTGCTTTAATGAAAGCCTTGAGTGAAATGGTTGTTTTAATAGAAATTCTATGTTGAATCCATTATAAGTGCTCTTGAGTCAGGAGAAAATATTTTGTTGACTTACAAGATATTGTAATCATTACAGGTGTGGTGCTGTAAGATACTAGAGATCTTTTGTAATCATTATTTTAGAGATAGAGTTCTCTATATGTATGCTAATGTACTGTTTCAAATTATTTAATTCAATAAAGATCTTTTCTCTCATATAGCTAAATCCTTTTCAAGTAGGACATTCATATTCAAGGTTTTTGTTGCTAATTCGGTTATATTTGTACTGCTGCAGTGCTGGAATTGGGGTTCTTAATGCAGCCAGAAAAACAATGGCAAGAATGTTGGGTAATAATGAAGTAGCTTTTGAGAGTGCAAAAAGTCAGTTTTGGGTTGTTGATGCAAAGGTACTGTATATCATGACATTGATGTCCTTATTAGATGCATTTTAGTCTTTTGAGTCTTTTGTAGTAATTAAATTTTATTTTTCATGGAAAGCAAACTTATGCATTTCAAATTTTATTGCATACATATGTATTTCTGGGGGTTGAGTTTCATAGCAGCAGTGTATGAAAAGCATTGACAGAACTGATAAAAAGTGTTTTTAAAAGTTCTGAATCTGCACAAAATGTCAGAGCCATATATAAAATTTCCTTCAGTGATATCATAGTATGGAAAAATAGATTTGAACTAAAACAGAAAAACATTTAATTCTGTTTAACTTTATTAATTTTCTATATGAATCTATATTGTTTAATTTTTTTTTAATAAACATTTGTGTGTGAATATAATTCATAATACTTGTATCATAGATTTTCAAAGACTTCTTATCTCTTATATATCCATATGCCTTTATCTGTGCAACAATGGCTACAATTTATGATAAATGGTTTGAGAATTTGAGCCATATTACTTAGAAGATAATTCTTAGCCCTTTATTAACATCATAATTTATAAATCATCATACCATGCGTAAATGGATGAGTTAGTGAGTTGCCTGGATAGGTAGTGAACTGTTCTTTTGAATCTGCATAACTATTTGTTTATCGATGCGAGAGAAACTCAATGAGAGAATTTTGTAAAAAACTGAATTGTGTAAATGTCATTAGCTTTTAAAAGAGGAAGGATACAAATGTATTTATAGCTAAGCTCCAACGGAGGAGATAGTTTTTGATCGTAACTAACTACTTTATTTAATTAATACAAGACATATGTTAGTCTATGTACATACAATATTTACATACACAAAATATAACTAAGTACATACACTTAAGCTATGTAAGAAAATAAATAATTATTTTATGGATATCAATTACACCAATTACACTTTCATCAACTTTATTTGTAATAACCAAAACCTTTAAAACGAGGAAATAAAAATATGTGAAATGAATAGGAAGATTCTGAAGATATTTTGTCCTAATTACTATGGAGATATTTGGAATATTTATTATCCAAATAATATGTTATTTACAACACTACCCCTCAAGTTGGTAAATGAAAATCAATCATTCCCAACTTGTTTACAAGATTCTGGAATCTGTCCTGAGGAAGCCCTTTAGTGAAATGTCTACTATTGAAATCCTGTAGGGACATGAGTTGTAACTACTAGGCCTCTGTCAAACTTATCTTTTATAAAGTGTCTATATAATTCAACATGTTTGGTCTTATCATTTTGCACTAGATTGTGGGTAATGCTCATCATAACTGACTTGTTATCACGTACAATTGCATAGGGATGTCAATCTTTATTTTAATGTCGTCAAGTATGATCTTTATCCAAAGTCCTTCACACACACCTTGAGCAAGGGCTTGAAATTCAACTTTTACACTAGAGTGGGGTACTACAAGCTGTTTTTTACTTCTCTAGGTCACTACACTTTCTCCAAGAAACATACAGTACCTAGTTGTATATATCTTTAGCATCAAAGTGTCTCTTTTCCTGAAGATTAACTCCTTTCCTGGGCTTGACTTCAAGTACTGAAGAATTTTTTCAATTACTTGCATGTGTCTTTCTCTTACATCATGCATAAGTTGACTTACCACACTAATTACATAAGCAATGTCTGGCCTCCTGTTTCATAAATAAGTTTTCCTACCAATCATTGATGTTGGGTTTTCTATACAAGAGAACTCTCTTCACTTCCAATTCTATAATAATTTTGTTCAATAGGAATTCTTAAGGTTCTACATCCCAACTTACCTGTTTCGTTAAGGAGATCAAGTACATATTTCTTTTGGAGATGAAAATCTCCTTTTTTGAATAAGTGGCCTTTATTTCAAGGAAATACTTAAGTTTCCTAGGTCTTTCATTTCAAATTGGGCCGCCAATTTTTTTCTTTAAAGCCAATTTCTTTGCTTCATCATCTCTTACAATAATCGTGTCATCTACATAGACCCACAATAGTAAGTTTACAATGTTTTATGAATAAAGTATTATCTCGTTGGCTTAGCTTAGTTCCTAAGAAAACCATGGCTTTTTTAAATATCTCAAACCATGCTCTTGGAGATTGTTTAAGACCATAAAAGGCTTTCTTTAGGAGGCATACCTTATTTTTTTCCACCATGAGTTTCAGTTCCAGCATGAATCTCCATGAAGAAAGGCATTCTTCCCATCCAACTGGTGTAATTCCCATCCAAAATGAGCTGCTATAGCAAGAAGAACTTGAACTGTATTTGTCTTTCCTATAGGAGAAAAAGTCTCCTCATAGTCAATTCCATAAGTTTGAGTATATTCATTTGCAACCAATCTAGCTTTATACTTGTTTATTGACCCGTTTGCCTTATGTTTCACTGTAAATATCCATTTGCACCCAATTGCATTTTTTGTCTCTTGGTTTGTTAACAATCTCCCATGTTGAGTTTCTTTTTAAAGCATCAATCTCCTCTTTCATGGCTTGAGTCCAACGTTGACTTCTCATGGCTTCTTGGACTGATAGGAATTTTGATGGCACCCATTGCTTTTTTGTCTCTTGGTTTGTTAACAATCTTCCATGTTGAGTTTCTTTCTAAAGCATCAATCTCCTCTTTCATGGCTTGAGTTCAACGTTGACTTGTCATGGCTTCTTGGACTGATAGGAATTTCTATGGCATCAGTGGCAACAATAAAACTTCGATTTTTAGTAGAAAGACTGTCAGTGCAGACAAATTGGGAAATAAGATATTTAACAAATTAACACATGATCTTTTTCCCTTTCTAAAAGCAATGGGTAAATCCTCAGTAACACTTACCTATTCTCACCTCCAAGTCAGACAATACTTCTTACTCCGCAATCAAAGTGGGTTGTCTTTTGTTATATTTTTTGCCAAAGAATTTGTCTTCTTCCTCATTGTAGGTTGGTTCGATCCCATTTATGGTGACATCATCACTTGGATCTTGAGCATCTGGCAAGGATAAATATGACAATGACGAAAAGGAGAGCTCCATCGCTTCAAGTGTTTTCTCTCCTTGAAGCTTAGGGTTTACAAAAAAGGATTTTATTTCATGAAAGGTGACATCCATGGTGATATAGACACAACGACTCTCAAGATGATCACATTTGTACCCTTTTTTAGTATGAGCATAACATAGTCTAATTTACTACGATGAGGATTATGCGAGTGAACAAAAATAGAACAGCCAATTACTTGATAAGGTAGACTTGACATTGAAGGAGTAGATGGAAAAAAAAGACAAAAAAGACTTTATAGGACTAATGTTATTTAAGATATGAGTGTGTAAGTTAATGATGAGGTAGGGTATACAATCTAGAGGACTTAGTCATTGATTCAATCATTTTTCTCAAATGATCAACTTCCTCTTTAAAAACTTTGATACTAGACATTGAAAACACAAGATAAGAGATATTAAAAGATTCAGCCCTCATCACTTTGATTTGTAACAAAAAACAATGATAGTTTTGGCAACATAACCAAATTAGAGGAGTCTAATGAGACGCCACCCATTAGGTGCTCAAAAGGTCCCGTCAACCCTGTCTATGGTGGCAATGGGTGGAGAGCACGTTTCTGGCCAATGCTAACCTTAATGACAATGGCGAATAATGGCGGTGACAATGATTAACAAGGCAGCTGGAGTGGAACAGGGCTCCCAAGATCGGGAGCTCTTATACCAACTTGAACTATGTAAGATAATAAATAATTACTTTATTGATATCAATCACACCAATTACATTCTTATCAACTCTATTTGTAATAACCAAAACCTTCAAAAAAGGAAACAAAAATATACTGAATTGAATAGGAGGATTTTGAAGATATTTTTTCCTAATTATTATGGAGATATCGAGAATAATTTTTATCCTAATAATTTGCTATTTATAATTCATAATCTAATAATAATTGAAATAGATGATCTATCAGTGATTTGTAATTGTTATTGGTAATTGATTGTAACTAATTTATGCATCTATTGTACTGTTTCACATCACTGTTGAAATGCTCAGCCGGCACACTGTTTCATATCACTGTTGAATTTCTTTTCAATCATGAAAGTTAGCTCCCCTTCTTTCTCTTTCTGGTGGTGCACAAAGCCTGAACCAAAAACTTGCTGATTGAATGAATTTCTTGTTTTAATGCTTCAGTTGATTTGTCATATAGATGGCCTTTGAACCTGCTTTTGTAGTCAATGATGCTGATTGATAGCTATTTTGTGCTGTAAAGGCGTACTAACAATAACAATAACGTTATTGTTAATGTATGAATCTTGTTCTACATTTTCACTACAATGAAAAGGTTTCTATTGTTTTAACGCATTGTCCTTGTTTTCAGAATCCAGTTTTTGGCATGTACATTATTCAGTATTTTATCTCAACTTGAACATCACCAAATATCATCCACTAGCCCTTTTAATGAACCACACCAGTTTCAAGTAAAGATAGTTTTCTTATGGCTTTGTTTGTTTTTTTTTTTAGAATATAAGTACTTGGTTTTGTAATTTGTAGTGACTGTCAAACTCATTGCATGAAGGTGAATTCTATGCTGCCCTAATGATTGTATCCGAATATTTTGATCATGTGATATTCATTTTTGTTATTGTTTTTGCAATTATAGGGATTAATCTCTGAAGGACGTGAAAATATTGATCCAGATGCCCTTCCTTTTGCAAGAAATTTGAAAGAAATGGATCGTCTAGGACTGAGAGAAGGAGCAAGCCTTGTGGAAGTGGTTTGTGAGAATATTGCATTAGAGGCTAATATGAATTATGAAAGCCATGATACGGAATAAATCGAATTTTTTAAAAAATCTTTTAGTTATTTCTTCAGTTGTTGTTATCTGTTTTTCTAGGACAGCATTTGAATATAAACTTAATAAATTGTCACAACTCATGAGCCACCTCTCTTTTTCTGTTGTCTATAATCGTAAACCCAACTCCTAATATAAGTTTCTCTGGCTTCTGTTTGATGTATTTAGAGAAAATTGCACACATAACAAACACACGTTAGTTTACAACTTTGAAGTTTTTCTTTCTTTATTAAGTAGACAGATGAAATTAAAAATTATTCTGGGATTGTGTATCATATAAATGCAAAGCATAAGAAAAATTAATATAGCAAAGCTCTCCAATCTCTCGCTTTATGTATTAGGGTTAGTTTAATATTTTACAGTCCACTATAATTCTTTTAAATTTTCCAGTTTTTAGATGGGTAACTACTGGACTGCTTGCTTCTTACTTTCTTACTTACTGAACTTTGGTAACAGGTCAAGCAAGTGAAGCCCGATGTCCTCCTAGGATTATCAGCTGTTGGAGGACTGTTCTCAAAAGAGGTATACAGTATGACTCTTTGATTTCATTATTCATTGCATGCTTATTTCATTAAGATTGTTGAATTAATATGGCATTATCTATACTTGAACTATATAAGAAAATAAAGAATTATTTTATTGATAACATTCACACCAATTACATTCTCATCATCTCTATTTATAATAACCAAATCCTTTAAAATAAGAGAATAAAAATATGTTGAAATGAATAGGAAGATTTTGAAGATATTGAGAATATTTTCATCCTAATAATTTGCTATTTACAACACTCCTCCTCAAGTTCGTAAATGAATATCAATTATTCCCAGCTAGCCTACAAGATCTTAGAATCTTCTTTGAGGAAGCCCTTTAGTGAAAATGTCCACTATCTAAAAACATGTAGGAACATGGGTTCTAACCGCTAACCTTGTCAAGATTATCTTTGATGAAATAGTTGTCAATTCCAACATGTTTGGTCTTATCATATTGGACTGAAATATAGGCAATGCTTGTGATTGACTTGTTATTATAGTACAGTTGCATAAGGATGTCAACCTTTATTTAAGGTCATCAAGTATGATCTTCATCCATAGTCCTTTACACAGACCTTGAGCAAGGACCCATAATTCAGTTTCTACACTATAACGAAACTCTCTTGGCTTTTTTACTTCTCCAGATCCCCAACTTTCTCCAAGAAACATATGGTACCCAAAACTAGATATAGTCTACATCAATATACATCTTCAAGGACAAAGTGTTATTTTTTATGAAGAGTAATCCCTTTCCTTGGCTTGTCTTCAAGTATTGAAAAATTTGTCAACTGCTTGCACTTGTCTTTTGTTGGGATCATTCATAGATTGACATACCACACTAATTGCATAAGCAATGTCTGATCTCGTATGTGATAAATAAATAAGTTTTGCTATAGACATGGATGACTCTAAAAATGATAACATTTGTACCATTTGTTATTAGGATGATAACTAATAAATCTTTTAAGGGCTCTAGGATTTAATTTACTGACACTAGGAAAGTATAGGGAACAAAACAAAAACAAACTGATTAAGGCTAATGTTATCAAACCTAATTCTTTTGATGTTTTTTCCAAATTTATTTTAAACAAGATGAAAAAAATTAACTAATATTTGAGAGGCCTCAAATATACTTCTCATAATATATGTCCGTGTGACATGAGCACAATCGTCAATAAAATTAATAAACCATTTTTTCTCAAGAAGTAAATTCTAAAGCAGGTCCTCAAACATTAGAGTGAATCAAGTCAAATGGGAAATTACTCTTTGTACCAAGATGGATAAGATGCACAACGATAAATATCACATTGAAAGACTCAACAGACTATCTAGTGAACAAATGCGGGAACAAGGATTTTATACGGTTGAATCAGAGGTGCCCAAGTCTTTTATGATGGAGCCATATATGGGAAATGTCCCATGTTTTTGATATTGCTTGTTGGCTTATGACCTTTCTTTTGTTTTGGCTTTTGGATTCCAACATATACAACCTACACTGCTCCTTAGCAATTAAAATCGTCTTTCTCATGACAAGGTCTTGAAATACACAACAAAGAAAAAGTTATTGATCAATTCAAATCCTCTGTATGTTTTTCTTATCGTTGGTTAGTCGTGTGACATAGAAAACATCTTTTAGTACGATAGATGATTCTAAAATTATATTCCTAGATCCACGTATGGGTACATTACCACTGTTTGCAGCTATAATGAGTTATTCTCTACTCATTTTGACTACAAATTGAAGAAATCAGGAAATGGAGTCATGTGATTAGTGGCTCCTGAGTCAAGAATCCAAACACCTTGAGACAAAGGGCTAATAGTATTAAATGTACTCTTACATTTGATGGGTAGGGTATACGATGTACAGGACTTAGTCATTGATTCAATCATTTTCTCAAACGATAAGAGGTTCTTCTTTATAATCTTTCATACCAGACATCGAAAAAACACAAAACAAAGTCCTAACAAAGATTCCACTTGTTGCTTTTATTCATAACAAAGAGAATTTGTTTGGCAAGAGAACCAACAAATCCATATCTACTCAAACCAAATTTAAAAGAGACGTCACCACCCTTTGGAATGTGCTCAAGAGGTTCGGACAACCTTGTCTATGGCGGTGGCGAGTAGGCTTTCCAAGCAAGGCGCATGAGCAACACGCGTCAATACTTGTGGTGGCGTGTGACTGTGTGTCACAACTATGTTGATGATGCAATTGTCAGTGTTGTGTCCGTAAGAGTGGGGTACACCTTTCTAGCCCACCACTAACCTCAACGATGAAGGCAAACAATGATAGTTCCTTTGTTAACAAGGCAGTGGAAGCAGCACTCCCAAAACTGGGTTCTCTAATACCAACTGGAGCTATGTAAGAAAATAAAAGATTATTTTATTGATAGCAATCCAACCACTTACATTCTTATCATCATTATTTCTAATAATCAAATCCTTTTGGGGAATAAAAATACGTTAAATTAAATAGGAAGATTTTGCAGATATTCTTTTCCTAATTACTATTCAGATATTAGGAATACTTTTATCCTACTAATCTATTATTTGCAACATCCATTTTCTATCATCCCATGTTTGTATGAAAAATGAAAGAATTTGAAAGGATAGTTCTATGTCCCACTCCGAGAGAATCATGATATGCATACTGTTTTATGCTGCTTCCATTGATCTATTGGCCAATGTTGTTTGGTTCCTTTTATTGAGCTTTTAAAATCTTCATCCCTTTCATAGTAGCACAACCACTTGTATTCTTTGTATAAACTAAAGAAAAATTCAAGTAAAAACTAGCCTATTATTTCATGCTTTCCTAGACATAGATGTTTATGTTATAGTTCTTTCTTCAACATACCAATGACGGGCATCATGACCTTCAGGTATTAGAAGCCCTCAAGGGTTCAACGTCACCCAGACCAGCCATATTTGCCATGTCAAATCCTACCAAGAATGGTATGTATTTTTTTTTTCTTAATTGAGATATGCTGTGGAAGTGAAAAACATGGATTTATAATAATTTGTATTCCACTTCCCTCATTTTTTGACAGCTGAATGCACCCCTGAAGAAGCATTCTCCATTTTGGGTGACAACCTTATTTTTGCAAGTGGAAGTCCATTCAGTAATGTGGATCTTGGTATAAGTTTGCAAATCCCCCACGGAATCTTTGTATATTAAATGTTTATAATCTAGTGTTGGTGACATGAAAAGTCGAAATAAAACTATTTGATTGTTGCTTGCTGGAAACTTAAGAACCAAGATGATTTTCTATAAACTCATTTCATACAGGCAGACTAGGATACCTAGTGTTATTAGAGCAGTATTCTTTCTTTTCTGTCTGAAGAGTAGGGAACCAAATTCCAAAAAATAGGCACACATTCAAACTCTTTGTTAATGTTTATTCTGGGTGGAAATTTTTTCCATTTTAAAGTAAATGTATATTTAGTTCATTTAATTATTCATTTGGTTCCTATAGTTACAAAAACTTTTGCTTTTAATCTCTATGTAAAAGCATCTCCTTTTAGTCCCACACTTACATGTTTAATCCCTTTTAGTCTCTTAGCACATCCTTTAATAGCTATCATCCTCAATCAAATTAAGTATACTTGGATAATGCTAGAAGTGATTCTAATCCTCTGCAAAACACTCTCAAATTGTCTAAATATGGTTCAGATTACTTTGATGTTCCTACTGTTTACATATCCATTGTCCTGGCTCTTCATTGTATTACTATCACACGCCATGTGCAGTGAACAAGGTGTGTCAGTTCATGGTTCAAACCTCAGTCTACCACTGGATTGTTATAAAAAGAATTCTGAGATATCTCAGAGGGACTCTAGATCTTGGTCATCTTTTCCAATCCATCATTGCCACCTCTCTTACCTTGCAAGCTTACTCAGATGCTGGCTGGGCTTCTGACTTGGATGATAGAAAATCTACTTTAGGTGCTTGTTTATTTTTGGATCCCAACCTCATGTTAGGGTGGATTAAAAAGCAAGCACCTGTTGCCAAATCAATAGCTGAAGCAAAATATCAAAGCCTAGTATTGGCAACTTCTGAAGTTCTTTGGTTCAATCTCTTCTTTCTGAACTCCAGATTCATATTCCTACTCTGGTAATTTACTGTGATAATCAAAGCACAATTTCCTTAAGTCATAACCCAGTGCTGCATTGAAGAACAGAACATATGAAGGTAGATATCCTTTTTGTCAGAGAAAGAGTTCTCAACAAGTCTTTAATTCTTGTTTACCTACCTGCTGATATTGCTGATATTCTCACCAAGCCACTATCTAAGTCTCAATTTGCTTCTTTTCGAGACCAACTCAAGGTTTTGAGTTTGTCACAAGCCCGAGCTTGTGGGGGAGTAACAGAGTACCTGAATAAAACCTCTGTTTTCGTAAAACTGAGTGACATGTGCCACATTAGCGAAGTGGTTAGTTTTGTTGAGTTTAGTCCCACATCGTTGAAGCTTGCGTTACAGGCTTCATTGTTGTATTATATAATATTATCTGTTACCTTCTGACCTAAGAAAAGCAATAACAGGTAAATTCTTTAAATACTTCATTGACAGGTGATTGTGGTAGAAAATGGGGAAAGAAATCTTATGCCTCTACTTATACCAGATACTTTTAAATAAGAAAGAATTTGTCCTTATAAAAATTAGATAAGCCAATTTTTAAGTATTTAATAACAGGTTATCAAGGTAGAAAATGGGGAAAGAAAACTTATGTCTCTACTTATACTAGACTTTGTCCTTATGAAATCCTTAGCAGTAATCTTGATACAGTTTGACAATCACTACACTTATTAAGCTAACCAAAATTAAGGATTTGGTTTCTTTTTCTAACTTTTCATTACTTTTCAAATTTCGAGCGAGTTTGTTTCTTTGGGTATAAATCAAGCCTTCTACTTTATTTAAACTATTAAAATTTATATTTGTTCTACAATGTTCAAACTGTATATAAATGTATTTTACATTGGTTAAGTACTTTGTGGGTACAAAAAAAATCTTTTATTATCCTTTTTCTCTTAGTCTCAGTTAAGGGGAACTCAGAATGACAATTTCTTGTAATCATGCAGGAAATGGTCATATTGGGCACTGCAACCAGGGAAACAACATGTACCTCTTTCCAGGGTTAGTTTACATACACTTCATAGCTACGATATTTTATAATATACAGTTAATGTTAGTTTAAATATATTCTTTTGTTCCAGAATTGGTCTCGGAACTCTTCTCTCAGGTGCTAGGATGATCTCTGATGGCATGCTACAGGCTGCGGCTGAGCGGTATGTTTTACTAGATTTATTAATTTCTGAAAATACTTCTACTATAAATTACTTCAAATCCAAAATAAATGGGGTCATCAAACTGTGATAATGTAGTTAAATGTGATGAATGGGAGTGTACGATAAATATAGATTGACTGTATAATAAATATAGATTTAGTTTTAAGAAATTCCCTAAAATTAAGGGATTGGGATTAGGAGCTTATTTAGTAGATTTTCTACTTATTTGAAGTCTTTTATTTCAGGAGATTTATTTCTTTTAATTAGGATTATGTTTACCTTTAAATACTCGTGTACTGTTTTGTTTTGGAATCAAGGAAAATAATTTCACAATTATTTTCTACTGCCTGCACGATTTCTCCCATCATCTCATGAATCATCACTTACTAAAGTTTAAGATGTTGATTTAAGACACATGACTGACATAAATGTTTTTATTTACAACACACCCTGCATGGGTTTTAAGTGTGGATAATATATGGCCCTCCTAATCTTGCATTGTACTTTAACTTGTATTTAGAAGAACAAGGGGTCATCAAGGGTCTACCTCTAGACCATGTGGTCGTAGAGTGTAGGCACGTTAATGGTTTATATATTTCTAACACCATCTTTGGAATAGAGAAACCTTCCATTCGGATAAATCTCGTTGGAAGTTGAAAGCACCCTCTAAGGTCAAGTTCTGTTTATATACAACAGTTTGAAAGGATTAGTGAAAAAACACTGAGGATGGTACCATGTTGAGAAAAGAGAAACCAATAAAGAATATAATGAATTCTATTTGTTATGTGCACATGAGTATTCTTATTTATAATGAAGAAAAGATACAATAGTGAGAAACAAAATCAATATCTAATGATGAGAAATACTTGGTAAGATATTTTTCCTATCAAATCATATGATATCTCCCTATGTAATGTAATCAAATCAAATCATATCTCCTATTTAATGTAATCAAATCATATCTCTAATATAATTGTATTATATCTATAACAAATACCAATGACGGATTGGATGTTTGTATTCTACTTAAGGTCATTTCTCTTTGTATGTATGTTATGAGTGGAGGTGCTAGCTTTGAATTAGTTCCTCATTTCTTCTTACATTGTTGCTCTGTCGTTTCTTTATGTAATTCTTTGTTTGGCATTATATTGGACAATGTTGCCAACTTTTTACGAGTAGCGTTCCTGGTTGTGGTAGAAGTACATAAATTTTTGTTACGATAAACAATTTGTGCTACCCTTAAAATGCATTTGGTAGAAGATAATCCTTTCATCTTTAAAGAGATTTCTCTGAACGAGTAGCTACTTTGAATAATATACCGGATTTGGCTTTTACTTAGTGTAAAACACATGATCTTAGGGGGGTTTACAGGGTTTTCACTCCTTCCACCATGTGGCATTGGGTAGCTTTGCTTCATTGAAATGTCCTTTGTTCTCGGTTTTTTTTTTTTTTTTTTTTTTTTATTTTAATTAGGACTTTTTTTTTTTTTTTTTTTATTTTTTTTTTTCTTTTTTTTTTTTTTGGTTTTTTTTTTTTTTTTTAAATTTCTTTTTTTTTTGTTTTTTTTTTTTTTTTTTTTTTATACTTTAAGTAGGACCTTTTTTCACTTTCCTCATAAGTCAGTCTCTCCTCTTTGTATAAATGAGTTTATTAATTTTCAAAATATCAAAGCACCACACCGAAAGCGTTTGTCCCCTTTGAGTGACAAAGATGAAGCAATTGATAAAGAAGATGCATATGCATGTTATGTCTTTTGAGACCCGGCCATATTAAATTTGAGATTTAAACGATTATTTTTTCAAGCTTCAGTCTTACGTTAGAAATAATGATTTAGGCATCCTAACATTTTTGTTGTCATTCGTAATTATTGATTCGTGCATGAGTTTATTCATCCCAAAATGTTGAGGTCTTTCCTTGATTTTGACTCTTTTTTTGTCCTGCCTAATATCACTGGAAACTGAAGTCTGGCTACATATATGAGTGACGAGGAGGTCCTCAAAGGGATTATTTTCCCTTCAACATCCAGGTACAAATGATCATTTTCTTTGCTGTTTGTAGGCTTTAAGAGATAGTTCTAAAGGAGCAGAATCTTTCTCAAAACTAATTCATATTTTTGTAGAATTCGAGATATTACAGAGAAGGTTGCCGCAGCTGTTATAAAAGAAGCGTTGGAGGAGGACCTAGCTGAAGGACATCATGGAATGGATGCTAGGGAGCTAAAGAAACTTAGCGAAGTAAGTTTTGTTTGCTTGGAATATTTAACATTTTCTTTATAAGTGTAGGAGGAAATAACATCGTAATCTATACTATATTGTGGTTGGAATTAACTTTTCATGAGAACACCCTTTGCAAGGGTCCAGACGGAACTGTTTACGGTTGGTCAGATTAGGTTTACGTGTTACGAAAACAAAATCTGTAACTATCTTGTCTAGTGTTTGTGAGATTGGTTTGTCTGCATTCTGATTTACGACTACCTCCTAGTAACAAAAAATGGGAAAATGTGACTTACCTCCTGATAAACCAAATGGGACATTTACTAGTGTATGAAAGATTGATTTGTCTGCATTGAGGATCTTGAAGTTCCATAGGTTCTGATCTGAATTTTAGTTGACTCTACCTGTTACCATTATTTCTGTGGCTTCCATTGTTTTCTGGTAATCATCATAGTTGTTTTATACTTTCTTCAAATGCATCAATGTTCCCTTATCATAATCTGAATTGAGCTGAAAGCTTTGCATGCCTGCACAAACCATATCATAAAAGTAGTTTCTTCTCATCCAACATCAAATGCAAGTATTTATATATCAAAACTTCAAAGTTATGGAATTTTTTTATGGGAATTGCAGGATGAAATCGCAGAATATGTGAAGAATAACATGTGGAATCCAGAGTACCCTACATTAGTTTACAAGAAAGAATGAGCAACCTGCAGTGTTTTTGATAACTTCAATTTCCCTCACGTGCATCTACGCTTTAATCAGGTTAGCAGAGTCCTGCTTAGGGTGGAATCAACCATGCAGGATTAGTTGATTTAAATTGTAAAACATTATCGCTTTACTTTTTCCGAAAGTCTAGCAAACTTATATTTTTTTGTATATGATACTTCTGAATAAAAATGAAAAACCAAAATTAATCTACTTTTATTTGTGTCGTGTTATACTTCTGCATAACTTGCTTGGGTTTATAACTAAATTTATGGAGTGACTGTTTGCTAACTTACTCGAAGTGATTTGCATTTAGAAACCTCTATTTCAAATGTAAAGTTATAGTAAAATCTAGCCTTAATTTTTTTATTTAACATTAAAGTTATATTTTATTTCCACATTTACTCAAAAGAGAAATACTAACAACACATGTTTAATACACATTCTATGTTGATTGAAATTTAATAATTATTAAAAACTATAAAATCAAAAGAAAGAGTCGTCGAATAAGAAGTGTTGTTAATATCTTAACATAATTTCACATTAAGCACAACAAAAAATTGTAATGGGAAGCGTCTATGATGCAGAAAGAAACAAAGAGCATGACGTTTGATAGTTACGTGTTTGTAGAGGCTACAACATTGCATTTGATGTCCAATAATTCACATGTTTTGGTCTTACAATTTTGTCGAAGACACGTGAATTCCGAATTTGGTTCTACAATATGTGGAAGACGTCATTCGTGAAATTTCCTCATTCTGTTACGACAGAGGAGTCAACAATGTTCTACACTTTAAGCATGGCCAAGCACAACGACTCGTGCTACTGTCATGTCACTGTCATTATGTCACAACTCTTTTCTGAAGTTGTGCACTATATACTCCTCATGGTGTGTACTTAACTTACATGACATTATAAAAGAAAATCACTTTTTGGTCTTAGTTTTGGAACTATGTTATGTGTAATTTATATTTGGTCTTTTCTAAGAGGTTACTATATAATAAATCAATTACAATCTACTGCAATTTTTAAACAATTTTAAAACAGAGAGCATTATAGAAGATGTGATACACTAAAACAAGTTAAAATCGAATGCAAGTGAGGAAACCACAGAATATGAAATGATATAGAACAAAAGAAACATACTCATTTTCTTTTGTTGCGTATGAACGGGAATATTAAAATTTGAACAAAAAATGAAATTTGAATTGTTTTAAGTAGGGTTTTTAAAATATTTTATTCGAATAAATTAATTCAAGTTTCTCAAATTTTAAATTCTTAGTTCAGACAGTGTGATTTAATTTTTACTTTAAGCAAAAGAAATATATATATATATATATATATATATATATATATATATATATATATATATATATATATATATATTTTTTTTTTTA
>Ga0099825_1000927_pt1 | contig 34992 bp, 12 predicted proteins | sample SiratroredBW_FD_76838 | JGI IMG/M metagenome (GOLD analysis project Ga0099825, IMG submission 76838) | Root nodule microbial communities of legume samples collected from California, USA - Siratro red BW | ecosystem: Host-associated > Plants > Roots > Nodule | place: USA: California | collected...
ATATATATATATATATATATATATATATATATATATATATATATATATATATATTAAACGAATTGTTTTTCAAATAAAACGAAAAAAAATACAAAATAATAAAAGATAAGTGTTTTAAATTATTTGTTTACGCGATGAAATTAATATATATAACAAAATTAAAAAATATAAAATTAAAAAAATACAGTTAAAGATAAAAAAAACAATTGACAAACTAAGTAAAACACTCAAATTTTTAATCTTAAATCCTAAATTATAAAGTTTAAAACCTTAATCTCTGTATCCTAAATTCTGTGATATCGGATTAACTCATTTCACTTTATTTTTTACAGGCTAACATGGATCGGGCCAAAGCAAACTTGATTAGCCCGTTATGTCAATCCTATACTATATCATGACTTATTTAATTATTCTCTTTAATTTATATCAGTAAAATACATTTAATTATTCTCTTTTTCCAGTCACACGGATTGAATTTTAATTTTGAAAACCTACCATAATAAATATATAAATTCACAATTGATTATATTAATTTAAGTTATTTATTTATTTATTTTTAATTGATGAGAAAAAAATCCCACTCTAAAATTATGACATTTTTTTACTATAATTATCCCCACATTCAGTAGTGGAAAATATGCCAATTGCATTTAATTACCTGCATGTCAAAATCAGTTAAGGTTGAAAATAATGGTTTGTCCCTTTAGGGATTGGTCAGTAGACCGCCCCACAAAAATGAAAAAATAAATTCAATTTTATAAAATTAATTCAAAATGATAAATTTAATCAAAATGTTTTAGTAAGTTAATCAGAATAAAAAAATTATTTTTATTAAAGAAATTTAGTTTATAAAATAAGTCAACGATATTAGCAAATATATTTTATTTTTTTAAAAACACCAAAAAGTTAAAAATTTAGTCGGGTTAACAAGTTTGGCTAAATAACCTAACAAATTAAATCACTGTCTTATCATTTTTTGTGATTGGGTAGAACCATCAGACTCAATTTATTTTTCAAGCATTAGGAGGTACGAAGCATTGACATGCAATATTGTTTTAAAAATTTGGTTTGATATTTAATTTTTTATTTAGATGTAGTTTACCAGTTATATTAGAAACCAAACTAAAATAAGGAATAGAAACTTATTTCAAAAGTTACACCAGTATTTAGTTGATAATAGCATGAGATTGTCTGCATAAATTAGCCTATTGTTGAATTTGATGCATTTTAATTTTGAGCGGAAAGGAATTTTATACCCAGTAAACTATTCTTACAAAACCTATTATATTCCTATTAAGATTTATTACTCTTTTTTTTAAGTAATAAAAAAATTTTTTTTTAGTAGTTATACTTAAAAGAGTTAACATTTTTTGTATCTTTGCACATAACAATTTTAATTTCTTTAATCTTGCATTAGAGAGTAAATAAATTTAAAATTATATTCATAAAAATAAAAATTATATAAAGAGGTGGATTTAAACGATAATAAATTGTAATTATGAAAACTAACTGAATAGTTAAAGAAAATTACATGCATTATGCCTTCTTAAATTATCCTTACATCATTTCTTTTTTTTTACCGATATATTTTCCTTTCGTGATATTCACTTTTATCTTATTTATTTTTATATTATTTTCTACATAAAATAACTTATTTATTTGGTTTTATTAATATTTTTCTTTCAAAAGTATAGGGAACTTATTTTCTAAAGTCTAAAAGGCTTGTCTTCCATACAATAAAAAAAAAATATAAATAAAATATATACCGTAAAAATAAAGGCTATAAAATAATCGACAGGTAGATCAGAACATTAACTATCCAAGATAAATCCAAAAAGCACTAGATTATCCTAAAAGCATATTTTATCCTTAAAATGACATAAAATCCATGTAGAAAAAAAAACATATTTTATTACCTAAAAAAGTTTCTTATTTCATAAACTTATATATGTAATATCCTCATTTTTATTAACGATTTACTTTTGATATATCTTTATTTCCACTAATATTTTTTTTTTAAGTATCACACAAGAAAGTATCATGATGAGAATATGATACCTCGATTATGTATATAAAAGAGAAAAAGAAGCATCAATAGAAACAATTATGGGACTAAGCCAACCTATTTCTACTAATCATTTATAAAATTACGATTGCATAACTCAATTTGATGACAAGGTTAAGTGAGTTTCTTTAGCCTTAGTGACTTTGGAGGAAGTTTGATTTCAACGCATCTTCTTCAAACAGTATTGACATATTGGAGTAAATTTATGAAAGATGGTAAATAATATATTATGAACTGCATGACAACCCTAAAATGCTTTAAATTCTGTTTTAATTGTTCATAATGAAAACAAAACATATGGTTGATTTGAGGATGTACACATACACTATTGAGTGTTGTTACTTTCATATTTGGGCATTTGTGAATCATGTACTAACTTAAACATCATTAGTTATATACATAAGTTTATCATTAATATATTATTTTAAAAACTCCTTAATATTGTCAACATTTGTTTAAATAAGTAACATATTATGTTATAATATAATTGGTTATCCTAAGATGTTTGAGTTTTTACAAATAAGATAGACTCTTATATAATCACTTATTTTGTATTATAATTAATTGATAATTAATTATCTTAAAATATATATTATTATATGATAGATGTTGAAAATACCACTTGTCCATGTAATCAACTATTACTTGAAATAATTGATTTAATTGGTTTCATAACGAATTTTTGGATTTATTTAATAACAAAATGATTGATTATAATTTATAATAATATATTAACAAGAATGTTTATAGAACTCGAAGTTATGAAAATAAGTTTACATCATGTTTATCCTTTGGGATACTGTAGAGATATTGTAAAATTTAATATGAAATAAATCGTTCTTAATTTAATACCGACATTTTTCATGTTCAAGAACATTTATTTTATCAGCACCTCAATAAAGAAAATTTACTTCCACTTGATACAAAACTCACTTAAAATATTCATAATATATTAGTTAATGATTGGATGGTTAAAATCAAAATTACTTATAGAGATACTAATACTTAGTAATGTTTTCCTTGGAGCTAAAAGTAGTAATAATAATGGTAAATGTTTTTCTATTTTCTCAAACGAAAATATGAACATTGCCTTTCTTAACTTAACAAAATTCATCTAATCTTACATTTTATTTACATCAAAATATAAAGTAGTCTATTATATTGCAACTAATAATAGAAAACAGTACAAACCACAAAACTCCAGTTATATTAATTAACATTAAAAATTTACATTATTAGTTTAATTTGGACTTCTGAAATTTATAAATTAGAATTGTATATGATACATAAAACCAATTACTGTTTCATTTGAATTAAATTAAGCTAAAATTTAAATTAATGTGATTGATTTAATTTGAATTGGTGAGAAAACTTTGACACAATGTTTGCATTAATACACAACATTTATTTCTATATATAATACATCATGGTTGTCCTATGCTCTTAAAACGGACGGGTTTCCCCAATCCAGAATGACCCTTTACACTTTATTTCAACTCCTATGAACACTAACTTAAATCATCCAACAAAAATACAAAAATTATCATCTAAATTAGTTTATAAATTTAAATAACTTAACTATTATTAATTTTTATGTCAACTATTTTCTGGTTATTGTTTTTCTATAACTTTTTGTTTACGTGTGTTTTTATACAGGTTTTTTTTTTTTCTTTTATACCATTTTGCATATATTTTTTATATACCATTCCATGTTAATCACATTAACTCCATTTTATCCACCATTTTATCCACACACAGGTTCAACTTCACCCACAAGTAAAATTGAATTTATTGTTTGCACAACCACACATATCACATGAGTCCTGGACCCTTAATTTTAGTGTAATCGACCATTTGTCATTTTTTTCACCTCCTACCATGTAGTTAATTCTATTATTCTACATCTTTCCAATGCTCAGCAAGTCACTACAATATATTCTTGAAAATTTTCAAATTTCTGCATTTTTTCAACTTATAAATGTTTTTTTTATATTCCTTCATTCATTTTTAGTCTAATTTTTATATCTAAACCTATCTTTACCATATCATACAAAACTAATTTTTACTGTTGAAAATTATACAATACAATGTATGAGAACTCAGATAAAGATTGATTCAATTAATGTAAAATGAGTCTTATTCTAATTCAATTCTCAGCATGGACTCACATCTTACTCATTTTTACTATTCTGAAATATAACGTGGTATGCAATGTCACCTTTTTATTGAATGATTACAAGTTATACAAAATACATTATATTTCTTTTAATAACAATAAAAGTTTTATTTGCAAAACATGTCATTATGCCGAAAAAGATTTTTTTTTTTTCAATAATTCTCATACTTTACAATCTTTTGCACTTTTACAGATACAAGGAAAACATACTGCACACCTTCCATACAGTCATTTGGTATTTTCTCGTAACAGTAGCCAAAACGAGGAGAAGATAAATGGCAACGTGTTCATTTATTTCGCAAGAAAAGAAAAAAAGGTATAGATATTACATTCATCTACATTCCCCATATGCATATTACAGTTTAAAATTTAAAGTTTAAATGCATTCTATTAGCTGGAATAATCAATATTCAATTGAAAGAGTTTGAGCTTCTGAGTGAAATTAATAAATTTAAGGTTTTGGAATTGAGTAGGAGACAGTGAAGGAAGGGCAGAGGAAAGAAAGTGGAAACATGAGCAATAAATAGTGGAGCCCTTAACCAAAGGCTGTTGCACCAATCACATGATCCAATCTGGCCCACCTTATCACTTCCTTCATGGATCTTCTGCACTGCTTCCTCAACCAACCAGATCCATCACACAAACAAATAAATTATTAATATCGTAGTTAATTCATACGTGTATACGTACGTACAACTGTAAACGTGTACACTGTTCTTATTAGACATGCACACCAACGATAAACATTGTAGTGTTTTGTTGTACTAGAAGCAAATCGGGCCCATATAGACATACTCCATTATTTCTTGTCCCTGATTTCCAACTGTTTTCTCATATATATATAAAATACACAATACATATACAAGAAAATTATTTCTAAAAAATGGTACCGACACATTATACATAATAACTTGCCTCCTATATTAATTAGACCACCCCTTGCTCCAGAAATCAATTCATTGGCATCAATGCTTCGAGCAACAGAGCAGATTGTTGTGGAACATGGAATTAATGTACAGAGTTAAAACTCTAGCTTCTGTTCCTGCACTTTTCCACTGCTCTCGGTGCTGTCAATTCAATAATTATAAATTAATTACTTGATTAAGATAAGATAAGATCTTTTCTGGTTGATTTGAAAGTTGACTAAGATAACTCACCTAGCCCGATTGCCTCAGATCCTTTCATTATACGCAGGCGCTTGCAGGATTCCACGAACATTCTGAGAAATTAATGATGTTGGATTAATCTAAATAGAGGATAAAATAATGAGAAATGTAGAACAGATGAAGAGTAGACTCACTCCCAGGGTACGTCACCCACGAGCATCCAATCTCCGTCTTTGTCTTCATAGGTTGGAACATAATCAGAGCCGTTGAGAAAATCAATCAACTTGGTCTCGTTCATGAAGTCTTTCATCATGCCTTGGGATTCACACTTGTCAATGGTGAACGAACTGAACATTTTTGCCAGTGAATCCGACAGCTCTTGATAGCTCTTGTACACCTTCAAATCTACCTTACGTAGATAGGGAGCACCGTCCATGCTCACCTTAACAAAAGCTGCTCCCAGGTTCCCATGGTTGCTGCTACTTGTGCCACCTTTTACCCCCTCTTTGCTGTTACCCTTCTGAACATTGTTAACTATGTTCTTTCGGAATGACCTCACTGGTGGCCAACCCACCACTTGTGCCCTGAAAATTCACCACAATAATAAACTACATCAACAAAGTACCATGCATGTATCGTAACTAATCTGCAAGCTGAACTAATTTGACGGTCAAGGCACGGAAATAATTGTGAAGAGGCGTGTGGTTTGAGACTTGGAATTCCCTTTGGTTTTAATTTAATAAAAAAAGTTGTGGCTAAGTTGAGGCATATAATAATTGCTTGTGTTGGGCACATGCTTTTGGAATTAATATTAATGTTAGGCGATGGGACAGGGGCGTGGACTATCCTTTTCCTTTTTGGCCTTTGCTGGTTTGAGTGAGAAATTGTTGGGTAGTTGAGAAAAGGTAAGATTCCATGTGTCCTGTCCTTTTCCTCTGTCTACCCGACAACGAACCATGCCATCCGCAAAAGCAATCCACACCCTCTTCTCCTCCATCACTCCTTACTTTTTCTTGCTTAAGATCTCCACGACACTTTCCCTTTCCTCCAACTCATCTCACTAACCTAATTACTTTCACACTCTCCTTTTTACTTTCTTACTTTCTACCAAAAACCAAACCACAAACAAAATCATCCTTACGCATCATACTCATCCATGCCCAATAGAATATAATATAAACATCAACTTCTGATCTGTCTATAATTATTAATTAACTTGTACCAAATTTGAAAGCAGCCTATGTTATATTTTAAAATCAAGACTTTCATCAGCTAAACTAAAAGGGATGTTAAACCAGAAACAATCCTAACCCCCTATGATTTTCCTTGGTAATTCTAAACAAGTATAAGTTACCACCTCATATAGCAAGTTCCATCATAGAGTTAGGTAGTAACACCACTTTTTCATTATCTGTCTTACCAGTATTATTATCCATCACTGCCAAACGAAACGGCCTTTTGTATCATTATTTTCCACATGCATTAATTAAACACAAGCATACTATAATAAAAGCAGCAACAAAAAGGAAAAATCGTTATATAACGTGAGGAATCATTCCCATGTAATAATTATTATTTTAATTCAGATAAAGAAACCTAAGAGCATGTGACATGAAAACTGTGATTGAGTTCATGTTGTTTCAGACCATACAATTATTTTTCATGAAATAGGTAAAGTAAGTGTTTAAATGAAGGATTGAAAAGGAAGGAGGAGAAAGAAACTAACTTTGCAGGTGGCTTTGCTGGGTCCTTAACAGGAGGAGAAGAAGAAGGTGTGGTAATGTTAGCAGCAGCAGAAGCGTTGTTCTCTTTGTCAGAAGAGGGTGAGGCGGAGACATTGTTTGAGGTTGAGGAAAGGTTAAGCTTCAAATCCACGCTAGCACTGCTTGTATCGGAAAACCCTCTCTTCCCGGTAAAGGAAGCGTTTCTGATGAGCGTGGACTCGCCGTCGTTTGCACTCAGCGGCAGCCCGAGTCGCAACTCGGTTTCTTCAAAATCGATCATCTTGTACTTGTCACGCTCTGCCTCCATAGCACTAGTCATCAATCAGCTAATTAATTAATTATATAATTAATTAATTGGGTATTAAACAGGGCACGAACAACCTCGGGAATTCAGAGTCAGTTGATGTCGGAACAGAGGTGCGTTTGATTGGGTTTCAGAAACCTAAATACTATGTCTGATGTGTGAGTGGGAAGGAGAATTGGAAGAAAGAGGGAGTGTGTGGAATAAGGTTTTGGTGATATATGTTGAGAGTGTGGTGTGCTGCAGCGACATCGGACGGTGGATATGATCCCACGTGTCATAGATTCTGATGGTTGGATTTTCCGCTGGTTGTCGGGTGATGACGTCATGGATGATGTCATAAAAATGGGAATAATTGAGTTTGGTTTAGGGTTGCCTTTCGTTTTTTTTTCCAGGCTCCACACACACACCAATTATTAATTCTATTTTGCTAAACATGGTAAAGCACAAAAATATTTGGTGAAAACATAATAAAACATTGGTTCAATCACTTCCAATAAGTGTCACCACCACACACTAAAAATGGGAGAAACAAAGAAAAAGAGGAATGGGAGATGGAGCTTCACTGAAGAAGAAAAGAAAAAAGAGAGAGGGAGGTAAAAAAGTTGTTTGTGTCAAAAGAAAGATAAAGAAAAATTCACGAAGTGGCTTGAATATCACTTAATAGCATTAGTTATAGCAAATACAGTAATACCTTTTGTTTACTTTTGAATTAAGGAAAAAAAAAAAAAGCTTGGGAGAAAGTGAGAAATAAGCAAAAGCATTAAAGCGATGATCAAACAGTGATTTATAGTTAAAAATAATTTTTTATTTTTTAATTATTTGATGTAAATGACCTAGCTATTGCTTACTATTAAAATATTTTCTCAAAGCTTATAAAATAGATGTTTTTCAGAATGACCAGATCTACTTACCCATTAATACTTTTTAAAAACATCAGCTTACTGACGGACAAATCGTGTCTAATTACGACATATTTACGTCTATCACTTTGGCTTGTTGTTAATTCAATTTTCTTTTGTAATATATTTTAAATTATCCAAAAGTTTGAATTTCAGTTGTATGCATGTTAATATTTAAAAAAAAATTTGTTGTTCTTAATAATATATGTAAACACGACTATGCTCTATAGAAAATAGAATTAGTGTTGGTAGAACTAAAGAGTTTTACTTTTATGAGTTCTTAAATAATGATTTGATTACTAATTTTTATCAAAAAATAAAATTTTAATTTTAATTATAAAGTTTAAGTTACGTATGTTTGGATTTTAACTCTATTGAGATAGTATCACTAGTAGAAAAATAGTCTTTATTGTCGTGTTTCAAACTAAAGTTGACCCAAAAGATGTTGAAAATAACGTCAGTTAAACAATCAACATAGTGAAGATCATCACCACGTCGGTTAAGACCAGGAAACCAACGTGGTGCTTCACTCTATGACGTCGGTTGGAAGCTCCACAACCGATGTTATAGGGTTGTTTTTTAAAAAAAATCAGAAAATAAAATTCAAAAATTTCCAAAATCATTTTGATAAATCTCCAATAAATACAAACAACAACCACATCAATTTTCATAACTTTTTGACAAGTATAAATAGATGGAATAGTGGGCTAAAATCTAAAAAATTGAAAAAATAATAATAAAAAGATAGGGTAAACGATAGAATTTTGGAAAAAAGATTGTCAAATCCTCTCTGGGGATGGCCGAGGAGCTTCATTACGTAATTTCAAGAAACTTTCATTTTTTGAGCATCTTAATCCGAGTTTTCTATCAAAAGTTATGACCATTTGAAGTTTTTCCGTCCAAAAAAGTTTGAAACCCTAAATCCATGATACATACATCCAGAAAGTATTCCAAGCATACAAAGATAAGAAAACATACCTCTTGCAAATAATGTGAACAAAACCAGTGAACGGAAATCAACCCAAACGAAATCTATCAAAACAAAAAAATGCAAAAATGGAGTGAATGAAACCACAAAAGACAATGAGAGATGGGGGAGAACAACACGCGAGGGAGGAGAACACCGTGTACCAGTGAAAATATGAGCAAGAAAGCGAGACAAAATGTAAGAGAGAATACGTGAGAGAGAAAAAGGCAATGTGAGCGAAGAGATAAACTTTGAAGCAAAAGCGCGCACAAGAGTGAAAATGAGTGAGGGAGGCAAAGTGTAAAAGTAAAAACAGTGAAGGTTGAAACACCATGTCGGTTATGGGCTTCTAACCGACGTGGTGCATAGCCTGAAATCCCCAATTTTAATTATGATGGCCCACCACATCAATTAGAAGCCCAGAACTGATGTGGTACAAACCCTAATTTCACTCAGCTTTTTCCTCAATTTACTCAGCGTGACCATGACGTCGCTTGGAGTCCCATAACTGACGTGGTTGGACATACCACGTCGGTTTGTAGCTCTTAACCGACGTGGTGCTCTCCAGCCATTTGAAAATTTTTAAATTTTAAATTTTTATTTTTTTGCTGATATATCAATTACAGTTGTTTTGTTTAACCGACGTTGTGTACATATCACAACTTCAGTTTTGGTCTAACCGACGTTATGTATGTTGATTTATTTAAAAAATGTCATCGTGTTTTTGACAATGTCGATTTTTGATTTAACCGACATTATATTGACGACGTAGAAGTTCTTTTTTTCTGCTAGTATATTATTAAAGTTTATCATAATATTTAATTATTTATTTTAAAATTCGCTATCATGATTTTTTTTTAAATCTTAAATAAATATATAAAAAAATATACATTTAAATTTCCTGTAAGGTAGAATCATTTGGACTGAAATATCTCTTAACCTGTTAATATTATTTTCATTTTTTACTCGTAAAAAAATATATAAAATTATTGAAAATATCGGAACCTATGCAAATGACAATTATGCATAATCCATATCTTAGAACTCTTTCTGTAATCAAACAAAATTTATTCACTTCTAAAGTTAATTAAATACTGAATTTAAACAATTACTACGAGCTCTTAAAATTGACTATTGTAGATGTAATCAAAATAATACAATAATTAAATAAATAAATCCTTCAAATAAATAATAAAAAACAAGAATTATGAACGTCAATTAAAGATCTTAACTGTAACCATAAAAAGAAACAATCAATTGTAAATAGAGGTCTTCAAACTCACGTTCTAACGTGAAAAGGTTCCCAAAACTCTTAAGCCGAAATAATTTATAACATAAATATGAACACATTTAACTAGACCAAATAAACTGTGATGATGGTAAGTGTATCGTAACAGGATTATTCCGATTTTATATTTTTAATAAGAATTATATTAATCGCTATCATATTCTTTACAAACATTATATTAAGGGTTGCATATATAGCCTAATATGATATAGGTATGTTTGAGTCTTTAAATAGGTGATTAATAACCAATAACCAAAATGTAACAGTTAATCATTTTATTAGTATATAATTATAGGGTTTTCATTTTTAGATTTGACATGTGTATCCTCACACAAAGTAATGTAATAAAAAAAAAAAATAAGTGATGAATATTGTAATGGAAGATTCTGTAGAAGAAAGAAAAGGAGGGAGGGATAAGGGTTAAGTAAAAATATAATATATATTGTGTGGTATTAAATCTTTTTCAATCTTTTATCATACTTATCCTTTCTCCACTTTGCGTGGCCGCCATCTAAAGCGGTCCCCTAGGGAGGGTCCAACCACTGTTCTTGTCAAAAGCTTCACTGTTCCCAGCCATGCTTCCAAACACCATTACTTTAATACCCATTCACCAATCCACCTTCAACCCTAGTATCAACATTCAATAATTACTACACCACCTACAGTGCCAAAGTCTTCACTTTTTATTTGCTTCTATCATTTCAATCAAATACTACTTCTGGGAGTGCGACTTTATGCATATCTTGTTTCTCCCCATAATTATTCACGTGAATAAATGTATGCCCTTATGATATTTAATTAGGTAAAATTCTCTCTAAGATAATGATCATGACTTTGGGAGGATTTCATCATGAAACACAAAGTAAATCTTATCTAAATCGCAATTGGGTTTTACCAAAATTAAATATTTTGTTCTGTAAGTAGTAATGCTCACTTTACACAGTTAAGAACTGACTTACAATATATCTCAAGTAACAGAGAGAGAGCTAAAAAAATGAAACAGATAATTGATAAGACTTGAGTTGCAGCTGATAGTGACTGGTGACACCACATGGTTCACAAGTTCACAATTGGAACCAGAGCATACCTTGCTGGACAGTGTTCTGCATATTGAACATTTGAAATAGCCTATTTTTGTTCGATAAAAGCAAAGAAGGAAACTACATACACTGTTAATTGATCATGTTTTAAGAATTTTCATTTTCAGCATGGTAGATCTGCAAGGTTTGGGGGCGAAACACAATGCTCTCACTCAGATGTTGCTTTCCTTCCTTTCCTTGTTTGTCCTTAACTTTCTTTTGCATGCATTCAAAAAAAGTTAACCTAAATGATGTGAAAATAGCTATGTCTCTCAAAATGACAAATGACACAATAGTGATTTTCTCTAAAATCTTCTCAATTTAACATTAAACAATTAATTAATTCATTAATCAACTCGAAGCCATTTGAAATATATAAATTTATTTAGTTTTATTTTATATTTCTCTTTAAAATTCTCTAATTTTCAATATTTTTGTTTATAGTCAGTTTAGTTCTAAGTTTAGTGAAAGGTCCTTACAAGTATTCCAAGATTCAAGTTAGTTAATTATCTAAGTATTATAGCGTAGTTTAGATTAGAATTCCAAAACTCAAGTTAGTTAATTATTCAAGTATTATAGCGTAGTTTGGATTGAAATAGCATTATGTTATATTTTTTATTCACCTTTTTATTTATAGGATTCTGAATAGGTTTTTGGATGTGTGGACCAGACACTTAAACTGTTGAAGACTTTTAATTTACTGCGTGTTTTATATCTATTTTGTTAGTAAGGTGTGAGCTGAGCAGGAAAGTTATTTTTTTTATATATGTTAAGATCTTGGTCAGCTTTTGAGACTAAAGTATTCAATTATTATCATGGATAATCAGTAGGTCGGCCTTACATAACAATTATAGATTGAATTAATCGGTCAATCATTTTTATAATAAGTCTGATAATTAAATATGAGTGTAATTATTGAAAAGTGGCCATAGTTTTTTTATTCATGGAGTATAATTTTATATCACAATATTCAAAATAAATAAAATTTTTCTATTCCTATAAATTGTATTGTATTTTTGTTTGTACTCAGTTTAGTTCTAAGTTTAGTGAAAGGTCCTTACAATTATTCCAAGACCCAAGTTAGTTAATTATCCAAGTATTATAGCCTACTTTGAATTAGAATTCCAAGACTCAAGTTATATTTTTGATTCATCTTCTTATTTATAGGATTCTGAATAGGTTTTTGGATGTGTGGACCAGACACTTAAATTGTTAAAGATCTTTAATTTGTTGTGTGCTCTATATCTGTTTTGTTAGTAACGTGTGAGCTGAGCAAAAAAGTTGTTTGTATATATGTTAAGATCTTGGTCAGCTTTTGAGACTAAACTATTTAGTTATTATCATGGATAATCAGTACGTGGGTCTTACATAGTAATTATAGATTAAATTAATCGATCGATTATTTTTATAATAAGTATGATAATTAAAAATAAGTTTAATAATTGAATATGAGTGTAATTATTAAAAAGTGGCCATAGTTTTTTATTCATAAAATATAATTTTATATCACAATTTTCAAAATAAATTAAATTTTTCTATTCCTATAAATTATATTGTATGTATGATCATTTCATTATAAAAAAGTTGTATCACTATATATCATATTACATCTTAATACGACTTTAATATAATGCAATAAAAAAAAAGGTCGTGTCAAGTTAGGACAAAATCATACCACTTTAATAAGACTTACCTATTTTTACAATAAAAAAAAATCATCTTAAAGTACAAAATTGTACCATATTCGGAAAAATACCGGTGGCCATGCCCTTAAAACGAGGGCCATAGCATATAAATGCTACAACTTACGAAATCAAATGCAGATGCATGCATTGCACCAACCAAAACCCTAAGGGACCAATAAGACAGTTACTGTAAGCGTGGAAAAGTGGAGGTGTGAGGAAGAGCAGCCAAGAAACAAGAAGAGAGAAAATGACACGAACGATGATGATGATGATGCAGTTACTGGAAGCAGAAGCAGGTAGGAGAGTGAGGCCCAAACCCAATGGGCTGTCAAGCCCCCTCGTGTGTTCATGGCATGGGCCCATCTACAACATCCCTATCTGTCTTCTCAATATCCCAGGCCCCACACCTCTGCATTCAATTCAATTTTCAGACTCCTTTATCCCACCACACGTGTGCCATTTATGACCTGATGTTGATTTTTTGTACTCTGTTCTTCCTTTTATCTGCCTTCTTCTGATTCATTTCCTTATCCATGTTAAAATACTGTATTTTAATTTATCCATTTTCAATCTCTTTACTAGTCCTTCATACACAAATCAATTACAGATAATCAACACACTTTCATAATAAATTATAAATATATTATAATTCTGTTGTTATTTTACTAAAATAGATCAATTTTAAATTTTTTTAGAGATGTAAGTAAATTGTGTTTGAAAATACAACGTTTTTTTTTTATTTTTTATTTTGAAGTTGTACTTATAAAAAATTTAATTGTGATAAAATTTTGAAAATAGAAATCGTCTCTTAATTTTTTTATATTTTTAGAAAAATCACATGATTTTAATTTTTTTTATAATTATACTCCTAAGCACGACTTTGATAACTTTTATATTCTTTTACGAAGTCGTGTGTTGAAGCATAGTCTTAGGTTAATTGTATTTTTTAAAATTCTTTTAAAGATTGTGTTATGAAGATCTTTTGAAACTTTTTAAAAATAACGTATTTTGCAAATTTTTAAAAAAATTTAATCGATGCTTTTTGTTTTAATAACTGTTTTTTTTTCATTTTTTAAAACATTTTTATTATTTTAAAAAAATGAGTATATTGATTTTAATTTTAAATTAATATTTGTATTTAACTTAATTTGTGAAATTAAAAATAATAAGATTGTGGTACAAAACAAATAAAAATGCTAAACACTTGTACAGAAGAAGAAAAACATTAAAATGATAATTAATTTTGAACATTGATATTTAAGGTAACAAAAAGAAGTATTTATTATTCTTTGAAAACTTACATCACAAGTTGGTTTTCTATATTTTCGCTATTATGGCTCATCTCGAGTACCAATTTTGAGTTCAGACATTATTATTGTTTTTATTTTTGTTTTTTTCGTCTTCATTTCCATAATGGAAAAATATTGTGAGTTTATGACCATACGTGGGTGACATTAGATGTTAATGGTGATGTTATTACAGCAGTTATAAAGATATTTGATAACTAAAACTAAATTTGGTTGAGAAAAAAATATAATGTATGTGTAAGAAACTTGTTAATGTAAAGACAATGCATACATGTTGTAATGATGATTCACATTATTGTGTTAATTGAAAAATATATTGATCTATGTATTGTTGTGAATGTTGGAAGAATAACGTATTGATAAAAAAAGGTAGATTGTGATTGAAGTTACTCTGTCTATTAATTGTAAATTAAAAGACATGATTATATATATTTGAAATAAAACTTAGATGATTGGTTGTCTGATTGCTAGTTGCAGCATCATGTCCAACTTTTTTTATTTAAATTATTTATATAATTTTTGTTAAAATTAGTGGTCTATTTATTATTTTTATTTCCTAAATTACATTGAATTAACAATGTTAATTTAACGAATTAACAACATTTGCATAAAAAAAACAAGTGCTTACAAATTAGCTACAAATACTAATTTATAATTAAAATCAATATGTCTATTTTCAATTTTTCAAAAAAAAACAGTAAATTTTTTAAACAAAAAATGGTTTTTAAATTCTTTTAAAAAATACAACTAACCGAAACCTCAGCACGCGATTTCATAATATATATATATATATATATTGTGTTATAACGGAAAATGACGAGTACAAACTCTTTGTATAAATATATTTTAAACTTAATTTAAATACTGTGATGTATTTTATTTATACATTCGTGTACATTTAAAAATTGAAAACCTGGTATTTTACTTTAATTTTTAGTATTATAAATCTATAATATGATTTGTATCAGCTTATGTATTATTTAATTAATATTACTATTTTATTAATATCAATTTAATTACTAGTCAACATTAAATTACTGCCTTATCTAGTTCAATGATTTAAAAACATTGGGATATACAATCTTGATCTGTCTTTAATTACACCTACGGGGATAAAAGAGGAAATCTACAAAACTCTTTTTTGTGTTTTGGAAACCTTTAACTGTTCAAAAACTTGTAAGCCGCCCACATACAAAACATGGGCCAGTTAGAGGCCCAACACGTCGTTTAAGATTTGATTAAATGTGGGCTATTGTAAGAGGACAAAACCGGGAGAAATTATTCCTCCACTTCCATACCCTCTTCTTACACTCTCATAAAAATAATTTAATTATCAAAGTACCTATATTAAAATAATCAAAATGATTTTGAGGTGTTATTCAGTTTGTTATTTGCAAAATGATAACTTAATAGTGCTTCATCTAATTTATATTTAAAATAAAAATTAATCGGATGGAATGTCATTCGGTTGTCAAACTCCTCAATCAGTCAAAGTCACTGCTAATAAATATCGGCTTATCTATGACTTATTTTAAGCTTTAATTTGAAATTTGAATGATGGACAACAGATAAAAGTTATGAAGGTGAATGAGATAGAGGACAATAGTAACTTTTCTAATTTTAAAGTAAAGGTATATATATATAATTTCATATTTTCATGTACAAAAGAAGATATGGGGTGGAGGAAGAATTCATCCAAAACCCAAAAGTAATTGATAACATACTTCTCTTCTTTCATCCAATCCATTGCGTTAGTTTGTGATTTGATAAAGCATATATATTTTTAGGTTTAACTGACTAATACACTGAATTCATTAATACAAATATTGACATTAAATATAACGTTAGATTTTATTTTAAAAGTTTGAAGAGATTTTAGAAATAAATAAAAGTATTTCAGAAACATTGGAGAAAGTGTCTTAAATTATGTAAGACATTATTATATAAAGTGATACAGTTCTAAAGTAATACTATATAGAGAATAATTTGCTCGAAAGAAAATGAAAAATACAATTTGATATTACATTTGAGATTAGTAAAAGAATTTGTTAAAAAAAATAAAAATCTCTCATTCCATCTCAACTTTAATTAGTATGCCTTATCAAAGTAAAATACATATTTTTCTTCGTCGGCATCAAAGTAAAATACATATGAAAAATTAAAATAGAAACCTCATAATTACATAATTAATTAATTTATAATTTAACAAGTTATTGATAAAATTACAATGTTTCATGTTTTTCTTGGTTGATACTAGATATGACATTAAATATAATTTGTATACAATGTATTTTCATGATAGATTGTTTTACACATAAGAAAAGAGATTGATATTCATTTTATATGTTAAATTAAATAGATGTAGATAATTAATGGCGGAGTAACATAAATAATATTTTTCAACAGTTTAATATGTTTATCTAAGATATTATAAGTTGATATTCCTTCATTATGTGTTGAATTATGTATAATATACATATTTAAGGTCTACACTATTGTTTTGTCATGCCATGTCGTGTCAGTATAAAGTTATTCTCTTTTAGTAGACTGTATATAGAAATGAATTAGTTATAGAGGATAATTTTATTGTCAATATTTGAAATAAGGTAAAAATAATATTTATGAATTTAAACTATTTGTTTAGGGTTTAAGATTTATTTTATCAAAAGTACGTAGTTGTTATGAAAAAGTGAAAAAAAAAAAATTATATGTAAACATAGAATTTGCATTTGGAAAGAAAAGTTGTCTAACATATTGAATGTGGATTCTTACTGTTAAGATTTAGAAAACCTCCTTAAATTTGTATTTAAATGTTTCCGTTATTTGTAAAGTATTAAAATCTTTAATCTTTCTCTGTTATGCATTTTAGAAAATGCTAACTAGAATTGGTAAGGACTAAATATACATATTGACAAATATAAATCAATACTTTATAAGGATTTATTAAGATATACTAATTGTCATAACACATGAAACCATCATATATATTAAAAATGGTCTTCTAAGGTTGGAAGGGTAAAGTGATTTAAAAGGTGAGAGTGACATTTGAGAAATATAAACAGTGAAACAAATGCTAACATCTGGAAAACAGTATGTGAGAGAAGTGATGATAAATAGTATATTTTTAATGTGTTTTATATGGACATGTTGCTACTATTCTTTCCATAAAATAACTAAAAGGTATTATCAAATACACTATAAATTGTTAAATAAGAATTTTAGGAAAATGTACCTTTGTGAATGAGGTTATAGTTTCATACAAATGAAAACATGAAAGTAACTCTTGAAGTGCACACTGGTTGGATTAGATACGCTAATAGAAAGAAGTGAATTATTTTCCAATATTTTTTATTTGTTTGCAGTTCTTCTGCTACAACAATCACATCCAAACCACATCGGTAGAAAAAATAATAATTATTGCATAGGTAACAATTAATATTGTATAAACAAAAAAGTGATGATACTTTAAAGATAGAAATTTTACAGAATTAGCGTAAAGAGTACAAATTTTAGGCAGGGTTAGTGTATTATGATAACGACAACTACCAAAGTTTGTTTTATTATAAATAAACATTGGAAGTTGGATTTTATATTTTACAAAAATTTTCAACTTCTATTTTTAATTTTCTCTTCATAATGTTACTATCTAATTTTTAAATATTTGTTGTTTGATCAATTTTGACATAATTTTGATCTCTTGGTTTTTAATTATTCATATTTTTATTCAATTTTTTATTTAATTATCTATTTTTTTCACTTGAACATATCATAACAATACCGAAGAAAAATGCATTATCCTCCTTCTTTGTATATAGAATTGAAAGGGTAGCAATTACAATAGCTTTTTACAAAATATAAGTTGAGAGTGATTTAGTATATTTTTAAAATTAAAAACTAAATATATGATTATACACAATGAAGAAAAAAAGTATACAAAAATAGATTTAGAAATCAAAACTACAAGTAATTTAAAAATAAATTTGTAGAAAAAAATCAGGGATCAAATACAAAATTTGACATCACATTGTTTTCATCACTTTATAGGGTCTATAAAGTAATAATTGAAAATTTTCATGTCATTAGTTTTTCATTATATTTTCTTATTAAATTTGTATCTATTATTTGTTGACCGAGTTACTTATAATAATATTACATATGCTTATTAAATTTTAAATCACAAGCAACTAATTTGTAATTTTCTTGCATGACTTTTTAAATGTCTATAATTAATTTTTATATTTAAATTTTTTTATTTTCACAACAGTTAAGAGTTACCACTTAAATCGGTGGAGGATATGGTGAGGTTTATTTATAATTTATTGATAAAAAAAATTATGGTATTTTTTTTTCCGCCTTTTTAAGCTATCATAACTTGACTGTACTAAGCAAGTTAAATTGTAAAATTTGTTTATCTATATCGCATTGGTAATTTTCGCACTTTATAGAACTGACACGGTAATAATTGGAAATTTTCATGTCATTAGTTCTTTATTACATAAAAAAATTACATTTTTATGTATTATTTGTTGACTGGGTTAGCTATAACCATATTGCATATGCTTGTTAAATTTTAAATCACAAACAACCAATTTGTAATTTTCTTGCATAACTTTTTAAATGTCTATATTTAAAATTTTATATTTTCACAACAATTAAGAGTTATCACTTAAGATGGGTGGAGGGTATAGTGAGGTTTATTTATAATCTATTGATAAAAAAAATTTATGATATTTTTTCTTTATATTTTTTTTCACACTTTTAAGTTACGTGAAACTTGACTATACTAAACAAGTTAAATTGTAAAAATTGTCTATTTTAATCCCATTCTTATTTTATAGAGCCCACACAGTAATAATTGGAATTTTCCATGTCATTAGTTCTCTGTTACTTTTATTTATTAAATTTTTATCTATTGTTTTATTAAATTTTAAATCATAAACAACCAATTTGTAATTTTATTACATGACTTTTTAAATGTCTATAATTAATGCCTATATTTTTTATTTTCACAACAATTAAGAGTTATAACTTAACATCCTTTAAGGGTATAGTGAGGTTTATTTATAATCTATTGATAAGAAAATTATGGTATTTTTTCTTTATATTTTTTCCGCTCTCTTTTTAAGTTACCAGAACTTAACTATACTAAGCAAGTTAAATTGTGAAATTTGTCTATATTTATCATATTTGAAATTTCCACACTTTATGGAGCCCACACAGCAATAATTGAAAATTTTCATGTCATTAGTTATCTATTATATATTTTTTATTAAGTTTTTATCTATTATTTGTTGACTGAGTTAGTTATAAAAATATTGCATATGTTTATTAAATTTTAAATCACAAACAACCAATTTGTAATTTTTTTCATGACTTTAATTAATATCTATATTTATTCATTTTTTCATAATAATTATGGGTTATGACTTAACATCAGTGGAGGATACTACAACTGAGATTTATTTACAATCTGCTGATAAAAAAAAATTATGATATTTTCTTTTTCTATATTTTTTTTTCACACTTTTAAATTACCAGAACTTAACTATACTAAACAATTTAAATTATGAAATTTGTCTGTCTTCGTCACATTGAAACAGGTTACAAAGATGGGACTTTAAATTTTGATAAACATTTTAAGTGACAACTTTTGAGTTTACTCCGAGAACTCTTCAGAAATAAATTTACACCTATTTTATTTCACAAAGTTTCTGTAAAGTTTTAAATCCTCAAAATAAATTTTATTCAATCCATTTTTTCATAGATTAACTTTTGTAGACAAGAGCAAAATATATTATCTTTGTATCATCATTCTTATTTCTATGATAATATAAATTTTGGTTCTTCAGCTCAAAGTAATGTATTAGGTTGCGATCAAGAATAATCGTTAATTTTTTCCAAAGCACATGATTATTTATATATATATTTTTTTAAATTTGGAACTAAATAAAATAGTTTTTGGCAAAAAAAAATGATTCCGAAATGATTGATGATTGGAGAAATAGGAAGAGCGAGGGAAATATAAATAGAATGAAAGACAAGATGAATATTTGTTCATTGATAGCATATAACATAGACGAAAGTAACGATCCCAAATTGGTGGGCGCTTTGAGATTGAGGAGTCAAGGGCTTTAGAAGAAAAGGAAAGAAAGAATAACGCATTTTTGTGAACCAACGAACAATATATTTAAGTGAGAGAGAGAACCAAACGAACCTTAGCCCTGACCCAGAGTGAGACTAGTGAAAAGTGTGTGTGCGCGAGAGGGAAAGAGAGAGGAATCGGGAACGGGCTTCGTCGTTTTCGTTCCATTTCTTAGTCTTCTTGTTCTTGTTCCTGTCCGAATAACAATTTCCCTCTTTCTCACAAAACCCTAGTTTCGATGCTGCTCTCATAAAACAAATAGATCGGAACAACCCTAACAAACCACAACTTCCAATGGCTGCGGAGTTAGGGCAACAGACGGTGGAGCTCTCCACGCTCGTCACACGCGCCGCTCACGATTCATACGCCTCGCTCAAAGAACTCGTCGATAAATGCAGGTCCTCCGAATTGTCCGACACCGACAAGAAGATTAGCATCCTCAAATTCCTCAGCAAGACTCAGCAGCGCATGATCCGTCTCAATGTCCTCTCCAAGTGGTGCCAGCAGGTGATTCAATTTCTCTCGAACCTTCCCGCTTCATTTCGTTATTGTTATGGAATTTGCTTTGTTGATTTTAATTTATTGTTTTTTTTTTTGCAGGTTCCTTTGATACAGCACTGCCAGCAACTGGCTTCCACTGTTTCCAATCACGACATGTGTTTCACGCAAGCTGCAGACTCGCTATTCTTCATGCACGAGGGGCTTCAACAGGCGCGTGCTCCCGTGTATGATGTTCCTTCCGCGATTGATATTCTTCTCACTGGAAGTTACCAGCGTCTGCCGAAATGTGTAGAGGATATGGGGACTCAGTATGCTTTGACCGAGGATCAGCAGAAGCCCGCTTTGAAGAAATTGGACACGCTTGTTCGCTCCAAATTGCTTCAGGTTTCGATTCCCAAGGAATTTTCTGATATTAAGGTTTCTGATGGTACCGCAATGCTTAGGGTGGATGGGGAGTTCAAGGTTTTGATAACGCTTGGGTATAGAGGACACTTGTCTTTGTGGAGGATATTGCATTTGGAACTGCTTGTTGGGGAGAAAAATAAGCCTGTGAAGTTGGAGGAAATGCGGCGGCACGTGCTTGGAGATGATTTGGAGAGGCGAATGGCGGCGGCAGAGAATCCATTTTCGGTGTTGTATTCGGTTCTTCATGAGCTGTGCGTTGCACTTGTCATGGACACGGTGATAAGGCAAGTGCAGGTTCTTCGACAGGGGAGGTGGAAGGATGCAATTCGGTTTGAGCTCATATCTGAGGGTCATGGAGCGAGTTCTAGCTCTGTTCAGAACACAGATGGGGAATCTGATTCGTCTGCCCTGCGAACTCCTGGCTTGAAAATTGTGTACTGGTTGGATTTTGATAAGAATACTAATGTGTCTGAATCGGGTACGTGCCCATTTATTAAAATTGAACCTGGGTCAGATCTTCAGATAAAGTGCCTCCACAGCAGCTTTGTCATAGACCCCTTGACAGGCAAGGAGGCAGAGTTTGTTTTGGACCAGAGTTGTATTGATGTTGAGAGGTTGCTGCTAAGAGCTATTTGTTGCAACAGATATACTCGGCTGCTTGAAATTAAAACAGAACTGGCGAAAAATGTTCAGGTCTGTCGAACTGCAGATGATGTTGTGCTCCAGTGCCGAATGGGTGAACCTGATACTGAATATAAGCAGGTTGGTTTACATTTAAACCTTCTCTTCTTGGGAGTTTGGAGGTTTCAATTTTTTCTGTTGCATTGAAATTTAGTATGTTCGGTAAGGATTAAATCTGGATGATTATTTTGGGGTTTTGATTTATTTGCATGTCTTGTGTCAGTCCTTTCAAGGTTTGACTTTGTTAACATCGGTTAAGTTTTAAAAGATAGATAGATTCTCAGATCCTGGATATTTAATTTTTTTAGGGTTTTGTTTTATGTTCTTGTTTGGTGTCAGTCCTTTCTGGTCAAAAGAATATCAATCTTGATTCAGCATTATCTGCGGAAGACTGTTGTTGTTGAGATTCCATGTCATCTTTAGTGCAAATGTAGTCCTTATAAGGCTTGAGTAGTCCTCAACTCCAGAAAATTGGCTTGTAAGGACAGAACTGCCAAAGCCTTCTAAGGACTGCATTGGCCTCATCTTAGGTAAATGTATGTTCTCAAGACCCCCATGCTGATATGTACATGTTTTCCTGTGAAAAACTATTCACATTTGCGACATGCAAACTATTATAGATTCATTTCTGAATCTTGATACCTTTCCATGGATCTCATGCATGTAATCTTATGCCCTACCTTCTTCCATTCACTCTAGCACGGGGTTTTAAATCTGAGTTCTGCTTCTGTGTGTAGAAGGATGATAAGTGTTGCAGCAAGGACTATGAGGGCCACGAGGTGTTGTGTGTGCGTGCCTATGGCTCTTCCTTTTTTACTCTTGGAATTAATATCAGGTACCCGACTTGCATTTTTCTAATCTATTGCATTTTAATTGGTGGGATTTTCTAAATCCATTCCTCTGCGTTGCTATTCAGGAATGGCCGTTTTCTTCTTCAATCTTCACAAAACATAGTGGTTTCTTCAGCCTTAATAGAATGTGAAGAAGCTTTGAATCAGGGATCTATGACTGCAGCTGAGGTTTTCATAAGCCTGAGAAGCAAAAGTATATTACACTTATTTGCTTCTATTGGAAGGGTTTTAGGCTTGGAGGTATATTTACCTGTTTTCTCGCCTTTGGACTGTCTTCTAGCATATTATTTGGGTTTCAGGATTACCTTAAAGTCTAAGACCTATGGATCATTTGGGATTCTTGCAGGTATATGAGCATGGATTCAATATAGTTAAAATACCCAAGGATGTTTCAAATGGTTCAGCTATGCTAGTGATGGGATTTCCAGACTGTGGAAGCTCGTACTTCCTGCTGATGCAGCTTGATAAGGATTTTAAACCCTTGTTTAAGTTGTTGGAGACTCAGCCTGACCCATCTGGAACGGATAATTTATCTGGTGGTGACCTTAATCAGGTGCTGCGGATGAAGAAAATTGATATAGGACAAATGCAGGTTCATGAGGATGAAATGAATTTAAGCCTGGTTGACTGGGCAAAATTACGTTCTGTTATGCCCAATGCCATTGGTCCAAATCAAACATCTGGACATGAGTTCTTTTCTGATATTCGCCTTGAGAATTCCGTACAGATTGCAAGAGGTCATCCATCAGGTTTTTCATCACTTGTTGACGAAGTGTTTGGACTTGAGAAAGGGTCTTCAGCAGCTCCATTGTCTGTTCAAAATCTTTCTTCGTCTGGGAATACATCACTTCCTTCTCAATATGGATCTGTCCCCATGAACATACATAGTTTAAAGACTGGAAGCCCGTCACCGAAGTGGGAAGGAGGAATGCAGATGCAACAGGTTAATAATGTAACAAAAGCTTCTGGTGCTACTGGTCTCTATAGTGGTTCTTTATTTTCATCTGGCAGTGTGAAGGGCCCAGTTCAGTCCAGTTCTGTTGGCTCTGTACCAACAGGACAAATAAGGAACACTGCTGGGAAAAAGCTGTCTGCTTCCAAGTCTGAACAGGATTTGGCCTCTCCAAAATCTCCACATTCAGTTGACATTAGTTCCTCCGTTGCAATTGATGAAGAACAGCTAAGAGTGTTGAATGACACTTCTAATGAGGCTTTATCTGGAAGTCGATCATCCCGATTGTTATCTCCTCCACGACCAACTGGCTCTCGAATGTCCATACCCAATTCCAGACCTAATGGACCTCAAGTTGATTCATTTAAGGTTGTTGGATCTAGTTCATGTGCCACAACTCCCGTATGTAAGATACTTCCTTTGCGTCTTCATCTTTTTCCTGTAGAGTTTATTCATGCTGTTCTTTATTTTATTTTTTTCATTGTGCAATATCTGACTGGACAAATGAATGTTTGCAGCCCAAACACTTGAATCCACAGTTAGCTATATGGCAGGAGAAGATGTCACCTCAAAAAATGATAAGAAATCCAGAAAGCGAACAGCTTCAGATATGTTGGCCTTGATTCCATCTCTTCAAGGTGTTGAGAACAACCCAGGAATCTGCAAGAGAAGAAAAACTTCAGATTCATCTGGCTGTCAACTGTCTTTGCCACAGGGTGCCACGTCTGCTGACATGATACACAAAACTGAAGGGTACAGTTATGGAAGTTTAATCGCCGAAGTGAATAAAGGGACTGTTCCATCTAGCATTTACATTGCGGCTCTTCTTGATGTGGTCAGGCATTGTTCACTTTGCATTAAGCATGCTAGACTAACCAGCCAGATGGATGCATTAGACATCTCGTATGTTGAAGAAGTGGGTTTGAGAAGTGGATCATCTAACATTTGGTTTCGACTTCCTCTTGCTAGAGGTGACTCATGGCAACATATATGTTTGCGACTTGGAAGACCTGGTTGCATGTATTGGGATGTTAAAATAAATGATCAACACTTCAGGGATTTATGGGAGCTGCAGAAAGGGAGCAATAATACACCATGGGGTTCAGGTGTTCGAATTGCTAATACATCTGACATAGATTCACATATACATTATGATCCAGATGGTGTTGTTTTGAGTTATCAATCTGTTGAGGTAGATAGTATAAAGAAATTAGTGGCTGATATTCAAAGGCTTGCCAATGCAAGGACATTTGCCCTTGGAATGAGGAAATTACTTGGCGTAAGAGCAGAGGAGAAGTCAGATGAGCTTGTTACAAGTACTGACAGCAAAATACCAAGTGCCAAGGTTGCTTCAGATACCGCAGACAAACTATCTGAGCAGATGAGAAGAGCATTCAGAATTGAGGCAGTTGGATTGATGAGCTTGTGGTTTAGCTTTGGTTCAAGTGTCCTTGCTCGTTTTGTTGTTGAATGGGAATCTGGTAAAGAGGGTTGCACAATGCATGTATCTCCGGATCAACTTTGGCCTCATACCAAGGTTTGCTAATTTCTCTTCAACTGATTTCTGCTATCCATTTCTTATTTTTTTTTTCTTCCATTGTGCTCATTTTGGCATCATTAATAGACTTTTATTTCCCTATTGTGCTTCATATTTTGATGATTTGATAAAACATTTTATGCATGGCACATTATTCCGTCATGATTGCTGGCTTTGATCTATTTTCACCATGTCTGTTTTTAACTCATTGTTCTTGGACTTTCTCCCCTATCATGAGAATTAACATGCATGATGCCACTAAAGTATTGTTCTCTTTTGACTGTAGTTGGTCCATTGACTGATTACTGTGGGACATCATTTTTTCTTTTGCTTGTTCAGTTGGCTATGCAATATAATCATGAAAATGCGTTGCATTAATTTTATTGTTATGGTTATTTCTGCTGTTGTATGAAGGATATTTCTGTGGTGATAAGAAACCAATTCCTTACTTAATGTTGTCTTCTGTATAGATGTATCTAATATTTTGCCCTTGGTATGTTCCCAAGATAAATTTCTGTCCTATATATTTACTAGACGCTTGTATTTCTGTGCAGTTTCTGGAAGATTTCATAAATGGAGCTGAAGTTTCATCGCTTTTGGATTGCATTCGGCTGACTGCAGGGCCATTGCATGCTCTGGCGGCTGCAACCAGGCCAGCTAGAGCTGGTCCTGTTCCAGGGGTTGCAGCTGCTCTATCTTCCATTCCTAAACAGGCTGGTGGTTATATGTCATCGCAGGGACTTCTGCTTGGGAATTCAACAACTAATGTTGGTCAGCCCACACCCGGTCCTGGGGCAAACACAATCATGCCTACTGCAAGTGGTAACCAGACCCTTTCAATGTTAGCTGCTGCTGGGCGTGGTGGTCCAGGCATTGTTCCTAGTTCACTTTTGCCCATTGATGTATCTGTTGTGCTCCGGGGTCCATATTGGATACGAATCATGTACAGGAAACAGTTTGCAGTTGACATGCGTTGCTTTGCAGGAGATCAGGTGTGGTTGCAGCCTGCAACACCTCCTAAAGAGGGTCGTCTTTCAGGAGGGTCATTACCGTGCCCCCAGTTTCGGCCTTTTATCATGGAACATGTTGCCCAGGAATTGAATGGATTGGATCCCAGTTTCACGGGACAACAGGCAGGTGGACTGACAAATTCAAATAATCCAAACCCTGGTTCAGGATCCCAGATGATGGCTACAAATGGAAATAGAATAAATCTTCCAATTTCTGCCGCAATGTCTAGGACAGGAAATCAAGTAGCCAGTTTAAACCGCGTGGGAAATGCTTTAGCAGGCTCTTCAAACTTAGCTTTGATGACATCACCTGTCTCTCTGCGGAGGCCACCTGGGGCAGTTGTCCCAGCACATGTCAGAGGCGAGCTTAACACAGCTATTATTGGTCTTGGTGACGATGGAGGATATGGAGGTGGTTGGGTTCCTCTCGTTGCACTTAAGAAGGTTTTGAGAGGCATTCTCAAGTATCTTGGAGTGTTGTGGCTTTTTGCCCAGTTACCTGATCTTTTGAAAGAGATCCTGGGATCTATTTTGAAGGAAAATGAAGGTACACTTTTAAATTTGGACCCTGAGCAGCCTGCCTTGCGTTTTTTTGTTGGGTAAGTATCTAGAACCCTTCTTCTGTTACTCCAAATTTTTTCTGTCTAGATTTTTTTATTTACACACTTCTGTTATAATTTTGCATTCCTTCTTGATACACCGACTTTTGCTATATATTTTCCCTTCCTGCTTAAAGGGGGATAATTGCAGTTGTGATATTATGGAATCGGTGCTTGATTTTATTCCTCCTTTTTCTTTTTCAACGTATTCCTTTCTTCTCTGTTTGTTTTGTTGCCCTGTTACCTTGAGTGATTTGGGCTGGTGAGTTGTTGCACAATAAATTCTTCGATTTTGGATTAGGATGTAATATAAGATGCCTTTATTTTTTTATTTCTTAATTTGAGCATGGTACGTGAAGTTGATTATTCCATGTTAGTTAATATTATGCATACTGATACTTGACGACTTGTTATCTATATTTTGCAAAAAAGGGAAAAAGGTTTATTACATTTTGTTCATTTCATTATTATGAGAGTTCAAATTAAAAAGAAATGGAAGGAGTATTTCTTAATAGTTAAAATAACTAGTTAAGTCTTAGGGAAACAAACCACAGAAAAATGTATGGGCCTTACATATTTTTTTTACTTTATTATTGTAGTAGTATGTAGGAAGTTTTTAGTTAGGAATAGGTGTCGGCTCACTCATGTTCAACTGCATCCGAGATTTGTTTGGGCTTAAAAAATTACGACACAGTTGAAGGTGTGTATGACAAGTGTCGTGTCCAAAAAGTGTTGGACATGTCTACACACTATTCTGCAGAGATGATGGTGTCAGACTAAAATATATAGGTGGGATGTTAACCTCATTTTACAAACTAGTTTCGTACTATCAAGTTAAACATAAATCTGTATTTTAAAAAATAACTAAGGTGCTACACGTTCAATATCACAGTGAGAAATCAAATCTAAAGCCATGTGCGTGAAAAGCAGTGTGACGGGGTCTTATTTGCTTATGCACTATAAATTACAGGGTAATGTAGCAATTTAAACTAAAGTCGTATACGGTGAAACTAAGACTAAAGTTGTAACCAATCCTAAACAGGAAAACACTTTTAGGTCTTCTCAGGTCTTAAATGTTTGGTATTCTTCTTCTAGTTATTAACACTAAACTGAAATGCTGTCTTTTCATTTTTCTGCAGAGGATATGTATTTGCTGTCAGTGTCCACAGAGTTCAGCTTCTACTTCAGGTATTGAGTGTGAAACGATTTCACCAGCAGCAGCAGCAACAACAGCAAAATTCAAATCCTGCACCAGAAGAATTAAGTCAATCTGAAATAAGTGAAATATGTGACTACTTCAGCCGTCGTGTGGCATCAGAACCCTATGATGCATCTCGTGTTGCATCATTCATAACTATGCTCACTTTACCTGTATCAGTACTGAGAGAATTCTTGAAATTAATTGCTTGGAAAAAAGGATTATCCCAGACACAAGTTGGAGATGTTGTTTCTGCTCAAAAACCACGAATTGAGTTATGTCTTGAAAATCATTCTGGTTTGAACGTTGATGACAACTCTGAGAGCTCATCTGCATTCAGGAGCAACATCCATTATGATCGTGTTCATAATTCTGTTGATTTTGCGCTCACTGTTGTTCTTGATTCTTCTCACGTCCCTCATGTTAATGCTGCTGGTGGTGCTGCATGGTTGCCATACTGTGTTTCGGTAAGATTGAGATATTCATTTGGTGAAAGTTCTAATGTATCATTTGTTGCCATGAATGGTAGCCATGGTGGTAGGGCCTGTTGGTTGCGTGTTGATGATTGGGAGAAATGCAAACAGAGGGTGGCACGAGCGGTGGAGGTTAATGGGAGCTCAGCAGCAGATGTAAGTCAAGGTAGGTTGAAATTAGTTGCGGATAGTGTGCAAAGAAATCTGCATATGTGCATTCAAGGGCTGAGAGATGGTAATGGGGTCACAGCCAGCTCTGGAGCAACGTGATTATTTTGTTAATATCAATAGAAGTAGTCATATCCACTACATATATGTGTTGGGTTAGTGCTGTCAATATTGCATTTTAGTTTATATTGGTGCCATGCTGAGTTAAGCATGTCCCCGCCATCTTAGCACGTTTCTTCTGCTCCATAGGTTATGCAGTTCTATTGGAGATGAGCTTTGCTGTAATGGGGAAAGTGCACAGAGGTGGTTACGGATAATTTTGATAAAATTAATTTTGATAGTGAAGCTTAGATTTGCGGGCGCCAATTTTAGATTACTGACCAAATATATATATAACGAGTATTCCAAGTTTCTCAGATTATCTAGGTTGTACAATATCTTTGCTGATAGTGTAATATCATGGCATAACTTTTTGGCTGGGGCGCTATTGTACAGATGACATCAAATGAATTAGTGAAGAATTTTTTTTATGCTCCATCTCTGACAATGAACACTTGCATGTTATTGAGAGAACTTGCGATCTATTTAATTTTGAATTGATCTTTCCTCGATGCTCTCTTTCTCAACCGGTAATGTGTATCCTTGTGACCGTTGAAATGGCTCAAGGACACTTGAATTTATAGGTTATTTGGACCATACTAGTTTTAACATGGAAAAAATAGTATTTTTTCTGTATTTGGAAGTATTAAAAACTGTTTGGAAGACAATTTTAGTTAGTTAAGATTCTACCCATTCTAATGGTTCGGTAAACCGAAATTTGAATGAGGATTCAGTTGAATATGTATTGTTTATCAACAATATAGGAAGAGATTTATTTATTGTTTGGGTGAGGAAGAATAAAAGTGACAAGATAGTCTTTTTTTTCCCTAGTGTTTGAACATATAGAAAACGAGACGAATGAGAAAAAAAAAAGTCATTATATGAAGAGAAATGAAGACAATATAAGTTGACACATTTTTTAAATGCCCTTTTATTTTTTACTGATTTTTTTTTGAAGTTCTAAGTTTATGATAAAAAATTTCAAAATTACACTAACATAAGGTGTATTTGTTAACTTCCACAGTTGATATAGAATTTCAATTCACACAGAAAATCGTTGTGGCGAATAAAGAACGGATGAACAATGTGAATCGCAAAAATTCTTCACTTGAATCGCAACAAAACCCACTTAGTTTTGTAATAATCCGCATTTTTGTCATTTCATGCACCATGAATTTGGCATTATTTATATGCATCAAGCGCGACCGTAAAGGGAAGCGAAAATTAGTTCATACCAGTTAAAACTCCACCATGACTGAAACTCGTCATATCATGCTTTTCATTAGCATTAAAGAAACATTCATGCATTTTTCGTTAACATTTAAAATCACAAGTTAATATGAAAACCAATTTGACCTATAAAATTTCTTTCATGAATCAAAATGACATTTTACTCGTATAGACAACAAATGAAAGAAATTCTACTGGCGTTTGGATTTGATCCCATTCCTCAACCTAAACGTGAGAAAGTAAAAGTACATTCAGAGTGAGAATAATGTTACTCTAAAGGACACGACGGATTACCAAGGAAGATGGAGTGAAGAAAATGGAACATGGAACAATACAAACCAAAACTAGTACCCCTCTCCTGATATCTTTTATTTGAAAGCTTGGTCTGATGATTTAAGTAACGAAAACTCAAAATTCCAGAAACACTAAACTAACAGATCTTAAAGAAGAATAGTTTTTTTTTTTTTAAAGGGATAATAATGTCATGGTGATCATTTGATACCTACTTATCAAATCTAGTCTACAATCTCATACACTCTCCTTAGAACTAGACAACTCATTGTCCAACTTCTCCTGTTCACCGATGGCAGCAGGTTTCTCAGAAGAGTCCCCTTCCGTGGACTCAGGATCCTTCTTAAGCTCCGACTCAAATTCCTTTGCTGCCTACAATATTCATAAAATACAATAACCAACAATAAAAAAGAGTAACACATCACAACATATCTTTAACAATTAAGTTAAGTCAAACCCAGAATCCAAATAATTGGTGTTATTTTCTTCCTACAAAACCTTCTCCAACATATCCTACATTATGAAACCCATTCAGCTACTTGAATTAGATGTCTTCTCTCTTCATCACATTGTAATTTCCCCCTTCAAGTTCATTAATTTAAGTTTGGCTTTAACACAATCCAAAAATTAGCTAGCTAAAGAGTGAGTGTTGTTTGCCATATATAGACACACAAACACACATACTATTCCAATTATTGTATCATTTGTGAAGGCAAATCTCCAACACACCCAGTGATGAGACTAGAAATATGAAGTATAAAATTAACAGATTTGGATATTTATAAGAAATCCAATCAATACCAGGTGATTGAAACAGCCAAGATTAACTACTACTAAGATAATAGAATTTGAATCTAAGTCTACTTCAATCCAAAATCTAATTCAAGAAGGGGAAACACTTACCTGTTGAAAGCTCTTCACAGTTTTGCCGATGCTTCGACCCACTTCGGGCAATTTCTTGGGCCCAAAAACGAGGGCTGCCACGCCGGCAATAACGACGAGTTCTGGCACGCCCAATCCAAAAATGGCGTTGCAAGTGAGGCCTCTGTTTCTTCTTCTCCCAGCCTTAACGCTCACTGCCCTTACCCTTCCAGCTCCTGAACTCAACAACTTGGGGTTTCCAAAACACAAAGACGAAGAGGAACCCAACCCAATTGCGGCTTTTGGGATTGAACTCGAAGACCAAACGCAGCTCATCATCCTCATCTCCATCTCCTCTCTCTCTCTCTCTTCCTCTGTGGCTACTATTTTTTAGATAATTTCGAAATTAGATAATAACCTAAAACCCTAATGAAGAAAACAAAAGCATTGACCTCATGGAAATTCGCTGTTCAAAAAATAAAAAATAAAAATTGACCACATGGAAATGCAAACAAACAACAATAACAACCTCTTCCTTACTTCCTTGCGTCGGGTCTATCCATCACGTGTGAAATTTTATTTACAGTATTTTAATTTTTTCCCCTTTTTTTTTAGGGCTTGCTAGCTACCGACATCAAAGCTACGTAATGATCAATAAATTAAGTCACCAATCTGAACTAAAAATTTTGGGGCAGCTCTGTAACAATGGAGAAAACATTTGAGAGAGAATTAGAATTTTCTTTTCTGTGCTTTCATGGAGTTTTAGAAACCGGCTAAAGTAACTTTTAGTTTGGATTAAAATATATTTTTTTTATCTTTATACAAAATTTTGTTTTTTTAATATCCATTTTAAATCTTCCGTTTTCTAAACTGAGGCTATTAATCACTGTTTTCAATTTTATTACATGATTTTGAATAGTTTTTTTTATTGATTTAAAATGTAAAAATTGTTTCATTGTATTACGTATACATATACAAATGCCATACACACGATGAAAATGGCATGAAAAATAAATCACTCAAGTAATTGAAAATTTAAGATAGAAACATTCCTATAACAAATAAAATTATATATATAAAAAAAACAATGCTGAACAGTACTTTCTTTCTTGGACTGATGAATCCCAAACTCAAGCAATTTAAGGAGTCTTCTTTTCTTATTAAAATATATATTTGGAGATCAAGTTTCTCATCCCTTTATCAATGATTACACTGTTAATATAATCATGGTCTTTACTAATTTCTATATAACACAATTAAGTCTCTTCCTTTTCTCCCTCTATCCACCAAACACAGGTTAATTATTTGTTAAACAGATTCTGAGTCTGACAGTCTGAAAAGTAGATACTGTGTAATGATTGCATCGTTGAACGAGTGGATTGTATCGGACACATTAAGAACACAATTTAAAGAAACACTATGTAATCTCTTGTCACCATCATGTCTATCTAACTAATATATGTTACACATTAGCCATGCATTAAGATTTGAAGGGGTCCACAGAAAAAAGAAAAACAAGAGTATCCATGCTCAATATGATTCACATGCATCAAATTGATTTACAAGAAGTCATCAAGAATTTACTGTTACTTTTTACAACTAGCAGAAACAAGAGTTTTAGAATAGTTTCCTCATGAAACCATAATGTAATTTAGCTACTGTGTTATTGCTCTCCGCGTGAATCTTCATCACCACGAATCCGCTTCTGAAGATGTTCCAAGCTAGCAACTCTATGCAGGGAAGTTGCTCCCCCAGTTTTGTTCCCACCTGCCACTGCCGTAACGTTCTGCTGCACAGTTTTGATTGAAGAAATGCCTCCGAACCCATTGGTAGAAGGGGCTTGACAAAGTTGATGTTTTGGTTCTTCTTGCACAGGAACAGCAGCACCAGCTGATGTCTCAGAAGGACTTTCATCAAACAATGGTATTTCCATTGATGACATTGACATCTCAGTCATGGCATGAAACATCGGGTTCAAACCAGAAATTCTTTTCACTGTCTCTTCAGCCATCTTCACCTAAAAAGGAAATGATCATTGTCAATACTCATAAACCAATATTACAGTATTGCTTTCCTTTCACTTGGTTTCTCTTCTATAAAGTTCAGACCCTGATTGGTCTCCTATACCTAGACACCAAAAACAAGGAAAAATTATTACATGGTCCGAGATCATCATAGTCCCAATAGCATGAAACCTAGTCCGATGTTATTAGTTTTTTCTCCTAGATTTAAAAACTTAGATGTGTAGGACTATAGAGTGTACCAGAGTTCTGTAACGGTTTTGTCCTAAACACAGACATTTAATCTTAGAGGGTTAGAAAAGAATATATATTTAAACTGTTTTGGGCTTCGAGTAGTATGTGATGTGGGATTATTGAGTATACCGAAACTTATTAGCAAAACAATGTAGGTTTCCTCTTGAACAGGTTTGACCTGAGGGCTAGTATATACTTACAGCAAGGATTTACCTTAGCTCTTAATGTTTCAACATCGGCTTTCAATACTCTGTTGTCAACTGCAGCAGTGCTGTATCTCTGGCTCACATCCGTTAAGCGCTTTAACAAAGAAGAATTTTCACCTCTTAATTGGGAGACCTAAGATAGAATATATATGGTCAGAATGTATATAACTCTTTGAGGGAATTATACAGAGACATGAAAAAGAAACATGCACACCTGTGTCTCCAGCTCAGTTAAATGAGCCTGCTTTCTTCTTCTTGAGCGTCTGGCAGACTCCCTATTAGAAAGCATCCTAAAACACAAGTTTGTTAGGCTTTAACTAAACAAGGTAGAACTTGTACCTGAAATGAGCAAAATTAACGTCTTCCAATAAGGGAAGATATACAAAGAATATGTTTAGGAAGAAACAATAAAATCCATATTTGTAAGTTGGACCACTAAGCCAAAAATAATCGCTTTGAGAGTAATACTTGTGAAACCTTTCTTTGTAACAGTACAAATGAATTTTCATGAGTTAGGCTATCTAAACTGAACTGAATGTCCATGCAGCTACATCAAAAGGTTGTGCAAAATTTATAAAAATAATAGTCCAAGTCCCAGTGATTCCACTTCAAAGATGTAATATGATGTTGGAAATAGTTTCTAAACATTTGGTTTATATATCAGGACATGATAGTACAATAAACTCCTTGAGACCGGAAGTATTAATGCTTTCTGTGCTAAACATAGCCATTTCTGAGACTATTGTAAAACTAATAGTCAGTGTCATTTCACTTTAAAGAACTAATTTGGCACTGGAAGCTGTTTGTCTGGCGGGCAAAACATTTGGTGTATTGATCAGACATGCTAAATAGACCAAATTGTTATATTAGTGTAAGTAAATTTTTTTACTTTATCAGGACATAATATTGCATTTAACTCCTTCAGGCCTGAAG
>Ga0099825_1000930_pt1 | contig 34975 bp, 32 predicted proteins | sample SiratroredBW_FD_76838 | JGI IMG/M metagenome (GOLD analysis project Ga0099825, IMG submission 76838) | Root nodule microbial communities of legume samples collected from California, USA - Siratro red BW | ecosystem: Host-associated > Plants > Roots > Nodule | place: USA: California | collected...
ATGTTGATGATGTTTACATATGTCTGATCATGAAACTAAGAATAATAAAAAATATAACACATAATATGATATGATATACATATGGATTTTATTGGATATCCAAGTGAGTTTAAGTTTCACATTGGATAGAAATAAGTAAGTTGAGCAATATATAAAAAGAAGACTCATAAACCTATTGTCTTAAGGTTTTGAGTTGAAAGTGGTGTCATTCTCTTATGTGATTTGTCTTATTTTCTCATTTTTACGAGATTTCTCTAGTTATGTCCCCTCAGATTCTCCCAACAGAGTCTTATATACTTATGTTTTCACATTATTCAAAAAAAAATTGTAAATGAAGATAATTACAGAAATTTATTTATAATTATAAAGCATAATCAAATTCATAATTTTTTGTAATAAATATTTCTAAATTAATAAAAAATTATATATTTTATATACAGAAACAACCATTTCTATTAGTTTATTGGAATATTAAATAATTGATATAGTCATATAACAGTTTTATTCAAATTAATTTAAATATAACAGTCCTCTAATCACTGTTACAATATTATATTCAGAAATTATTATTACTGTAAAAGTTATATATACTTAAAGAGATTTTTATTTATCACCTTGTATACAAATTTCTCAAATTCTTGGTCAATGGATGTTTCTCATGCTATTGTTTAGTGTGGCAATAAAATAAATGGGTTTTTAAAATGTTTTTAATTAAATGAAAAAAAGTTATAGTCATAGTTTGTGAAAATAATTTCCTTTTAATATTAGCGTGCGCGTAGTTTTCAATTTAAAAGCTCAAAAGTATGCTGAGGAAAAAATTCATATTTATTTTTCAGGTGAGCATGATTTTAAATTGAGTTCTAATATACTTTTATCTTGAAAATAATGTTATTTTTAAAACTCTTTTCCATGTAATAGATAAATCTTATTCCAAACTTATATTTAATATTTGTATCTTAACATTATTATCTAAGATTGTAGAAAATAAATAAAGACTATTCCACTTGCCTGTTTTTAGTATTTTGAAAGTCAATAGTCAAGATTATTCACGGGATCTTACTATTTTGTAAGTAAAGTCAAGAGTCAAGGTTATATATGAAGTTCACGGATTGGATAAAAGAAAATGAAACTTCATTAATATTTTATATTGAATCACTTAACTATTATAATATATATATAATATGATAGTTTCAGCCCTTAATACTTTTAATCCATTACAAAAACTACCCACTCTAGTAATATTGCATTAAAAGTGAACATTGGATTCCATCCACACTTTAATTAATGAAGATGAATATGAAAGAAAACAACATAAATGAATATATAATGATGAAAAACATAAAATATATAAACTTTTGACAGTAATTATTGCGTAGCCTTGCACAAAGTGCATAAAAGTGTTTTCCATGTGAATCATGTATACCTAATAGTATGAACCATCCTACCAGTTATCTAAATTGCAATAAATCTTTAAATATATATAAAAGAGATTATAATTGGAATAACTTCATTATGATCAATTTATTGTAAAATTTTTATTAAGAAAGATTGAGAAAATTTATCACTAATAAAGTAGAAGTTGTTCACGATATTATTTTTAACTCATATATTAGAGTTTATTATTTATGAGTTTTTTTTCTTATTTATTATTTATGATCATTTCTTTTTCTCATGTATCACGCAACATTCTCATTTTTATTAAATATGAAAATTTCAATCAGTGACGAGGTTTAGTGATATATAAAAAGATTCTGATCCTTTCATTTTTTTTACATATATATATAAATAAAAATATATTTTATATATTTAGAAAGCCAAAGTTTTTGTATATTTATAAAAAAATATTACTCTCAACATATTTTCTAAAAAAATCAATACACATTTGTATTTCTAACAAGATGGAGATCTTGGTGTTGATAATGTAGTCTGAAATATTGTAAATTTAAATATTACTCTGTAGTTTGAGCAACATGTTGCAGCAAATGAACTGATATATGCCTTTCATTCTAGACATTTGATTCAAAGGCCACAAGTTTTAAATTGCACTTCATTTTTGACCTATGGACCAGTCTATATATGTCCAATATAGATTGTTCTATTCAGATCGCAAACATTCTAATTATTATATGAAAACAAAGTAATCACTGAAGAAACTTATATTTTCTTCAAGACAATGACATTTTGTTTCATATATGGTCAATAATTGGGGGGGGACAAGGGTGATTTCCTTCACACTAGTCTACCTCCAAAATAGTGATATATTTTCGGTTAACATTTTCTAAAGTATTATTGCTATTTTTATAAACCTATTTCTTAATCATGATTAAGATTTATTTTTATTAGGACTATGACTATGCTTCACAATAGTACATATAGATTATAAATTTTGCGGGTCATAAAAAGACAGTTAGTTAATTAATTACCATATGCTGTTTTTATAGCAAATTAAATGATCATGATTAAAAGTCTTTATCTGGGGTGATGTTTATTGGATCTTGGGTTGATGGATATATGAGGCATATATAAGGAACATATAATCAGTCAAAGAAGTTCTTAGAATATTTATACTAATTAAAACAGCTCTTAATCAATACAATCTTGACCTAATTAACTTGTGGAAGAATCTTCATCTTTACACCTGTAATTAGGTTTTAACATCAAACTGATTAGAAAAATAATCCAAAATTAAATCTATCAAAATCATTTTTTTTTAATTTTTAGATCAATTTTTTCCTTCGCCATTGGTGGTTTCAATGAATTTTTAAATTTAATTGCAATTTGAATAGAAAAAAATCACTGCGTGGATAAGTAAGTTTGAAATTATTCCTCAACTTTCTCAAGTTAAAGCAGAGATTTTTTTTATGCGAGTTTCTTAAATATTTTATCATTATTATTTAAGAAACAAACTTTAAGGGAAACTCATGCTTTTATTTATGAAAAATCTGAATACATTTTTTATACAATAAATTTCTCTTAAAAGTTGAAAAATCTTGGTGTACTCACTATAAATATTATTAAAAAGTACCCAATAAACTTAAACACCCCATCTCAATTCTAAATTAAATATTGACAACAAACTACAATTCTGAGGACCCTTCAACATGCCAAAAGGTTAGGACTTTGTTTCTAAGAAGATAACAATTTTATAAACTCACATTATCATAAGGAAGTTATGAAAAAACACAGTCAAAACAACATTTCTCAAAAAAGACAAAAAAATGTCTTAAATCACAATCGAAATCTTGTAAAATTTTGAGACCAAATCGTTTAACAACATACTTTATTTATACTTTTACTTACAATAGCCGTCCTTATTCACACATCGTAATCATTTTTTGTTTGAAAGCAACGAATTATGTATAGATTATATGTAATGGATAATTAGATTAAGACCTGAATTATAAGATTAAAAATCTAATTTTTATTTAAATATTTATACTACAATACGTTCACATAACATAAAAATATAAATTTTATAAGACTCTTATATTAAAATAAAAACAACCAAAATGTTTTAAAAATTATACAAGCTCATAAAAAAATGAATTAAAATATCATGACATGACTCTAATATAATGTTCTAAATCCCACCAAAGAAAATGACCAATTAGAAAGGAGTTTTACCATCATCCATATGGATATTCATATTCCTATTCATAAACCCTTTTAACAAAGTTATCAATATATATATAATGATATATAGTACACTAATAATTAAATTACTATAAGTAGTTTGACAAGAAAGATAGAAAAAAAACCTAAAAAATATTCGAAATAAAAATTGGAATTGATATTTATAAGGTTTAAAAGGCTCTGATAAAAAAAAAGCTGGGTTAATATAATTTTAGGAGAAAACAATATTTAACTTCCTTAAATCTTATATCAATTTCTAAAAACACACCTTAAATTTCACTTTAATCCTAATGAGCTCTTAAACTTTATTATGTTTAGAAATCCACATCCATCAACTTTAAATACTTAAACTTATCCATTTTTACAGTCACCTTGACCATTATAATTGATTCATAAAATTGATCCTTATTTTTATATCCTATCAGAGTTAAAATATTTATCATAAACATCAATAATTCATTAACTATTCCTTATTTTATTACCGTTAATTTCTTTAAATAATAAAAATTGAATTTTATAAATAAAATTAAAAAAGTTAAATTATTTGGATTAAAGAAAAATACGTGTAAAAAATGAAGAGTTTTTGGAAGATTAATTGAAATTAAGTAATTTTGTTAATATTTTGAGATTACAGGGATGAAAGTAAAGTGAAGAGAAGAGAAGCGAAGGGACCCCGCTAAAAGTGGCAGAGAGGAGAGTTGAATGCGCGAAAGCAAAGGGAAGAAGAAGAAGGTGGCGAAGTTACAGGAGGAGGTGTTGAACAATGTCGCGTCCTTTCCAAGAACCAATCGATCCTCATTCCACTTCTCACTTCGACTTCCACCTTCACCTTACGCACTCTTCCATCTTCTCCTTCCTTCTCCTCACGCCTCAGCCACGCCATCGCCATTCCCTTCCACACTCCTCTTTATGCTTCCTAAGCCCTCCAACGCTCTCCGCTTTACACCTCAATAATGGTACTCGCACTCCTTCACCTTAACCTACCTGCATTTCCGCTTTCTGCACCTTTCAATTACTCTCAATCCTTTCCTAATTTGTAACTGTCACGCAATTAATTCCTCGTAATTGCTTTATATCGTTCATTCACTTGCTTGTTAGCTTGTTATGCTGCTGCTGTTTGCGCGCCAAATAGTGTGATATGTCTCGTTTGGATGCTTGTATTTTAACCTGTGATGCACCGATAGTTCAATTTGTGTCACATATCGTATATTTGTATCCGATATTATAGATTGTAATACTACGAGGAAGAAGCTTGCATCGATTCGACGTCTTTTTTGGGGAGAGTTCAGTGATTGTTCTGGATGTGTATTCGAGGGACGGATAATATGTAGACATTGCCTCAGATTATTTTAAAATTTGCATTTAAGAATTTTATTAGATTTGTTTAACTCTAACGTGGACTGCATGCGTTCTGTGCTGGTTTTTGTATTCATAAGATGATGATTTGTTATATGCACCTGCAGGGGACTCCGGTGAATATTACTGTGGGTTCTCATGTCTGGGTTGAAGATCCAGAAGTATCTTGGATTGATGGACAGGTATCAAAAATCAAGGGAAAGGATGTTGAAATTGACACGACCAATGGAAAGAAGGTTTGTGCTTATTTGCGTTATTGAATAAGTTCCATACGGTACTAAATAGCCAAACATTTCACTTCGATTTCTTCTGTCACTCCCTTGTTGATATAAATGGGCGAATAGCTGTGATGAGAATGGTTAACTTCTCTGTTGTGCTCAGTCTGTGTTTATTGCACTGTCAGTCTGTATTTGTATCTGCACTACAGTTACATGCAGAAACAGAAAAGAAAGTGAAAGCACTGAACCTTAAGGAAGAGATCCAGGAATGAATATTCTTTATTTGTTCTTGACCTTCTCAGTTTTGGCTTGGTCTTAAATGGCCATCAGGATCTGTGGAAGGTCTTTTTTTTGGTCAGCAATCAAATTCCATGTTATATAGACTTGGTACAAGGAGTACCGACCCTTTTACATGAGGAAAAAGAAAGGAACCATAAAATTTACAAGAGCTTGCAACAACCTATACCATAACTCTAGAAAGACAAAAATATGCCCTTAGATTCTTCCTTAACTGCCCAATGTCATCTGTCGTTGCACAAAACCTCGAGAATAAGCATACAAATATAACCACAGTACCTTATATCCTTTGAAGGCAAAGGCATGTCCCAGGATCTATGGAATGTTATTGATGTTTACCTTCCTGGAAATATTGTAAAACCTGTTGAACTTGTAAGCTAAATTATGACCATGTCTCTTGTTTTCTTATCTTTTTTCTACTTTGATTGGGTTATCACTATTGGGGATTCTGTTCTGAAGTTAGACAAATATTTTTTTTATTATACTCGTCCATTAATTTTTTATGCATTCCTCTGTGGAGAAATTGTCTTTTCTATTGCCTGTTTTGATTGAAAAAAGGTGCAAAATATTGTAGTAAGGCAAAGAATCACTACCCATGTTTTTATTTTGATTATTTCTAGGTGGTCACAAAGTTATCAAAAATATATCCCAAAGATATGGAAGCTCCTGCTGGTGGAGTGGATGATATGACTAAGCTTTCCTATTTACATGAGCCCGGAGTCCTGCAGAACTTAAAAATTAGATATGAATTGAATGAAATATATGTATGTCTCTCTTTCCTTTAATATGATAAAATCCAGCATTGATTATTAGTCCAACAAGTTGTTACCTATTTTACTAATTGCCGTTGCAGACTTATACTGGTAATATTCTGATTGCAATAAATCCATTCCAAAGGCTACCTCATATTTATGATTCACACATGATGCAACAATACAAGGGAGCACCATTTGGAGAGTTAAGCCCTCATGTATTTGCCATTGCTGATGTTGCATATAGGTAATCTTATACGCTTCTATTTATCCAAGCTCTGATTCTTTCACTGAACCAATTTAGACTGATGAATTCATTAATACCAGGGCAATGATTCACGAAGGAAAAAGCAATTCAATTTTGGTCAGTGGGGAAAGTGGAGCTGGTAAAACTGAAACTACAAAAATGCTTATGAGATATCTTGCCTTCTTAGGTGGTAGGGCTGCCACTGAAGGACGAACCGTTGAGCAACAAGTTCTTGAAGTATGATTGAACAAATTACCCTTTTTTTAAGTCTAATAATTATTCATTATTTTATTTCATGCTATGATATTCACCCTTTCTTTTTGTCTTGAACTTTGACTCATTTAAGAGTTCTGTGTTAACTGATCTGAGTGCAGTCAAATCCAGTTCTGGAAGCATTTGGCAATGCTAAAACTGTCAGGAATAACAATTCCAGGCAAGTCTTACAGCTGGGAAGTAAATAAGCTTGTTTTACTTCTCTAAGAAACCCTGATGTATAGATTAATTTTGTTGTGCTTGTGACGTGGGAAATAAAGGATTGTTTGTGTTTCACTCTCCTCCATAACCTGATGTGATATAGTCTCCAATTTGTCTCATTGCAATCCCCCAGTTATCTATTACACTGCCAGAATATAATATGTTAATAACAACCATTAACTTAATTTCTGTTTATCAATTTTGCTTTCCATCATGAAACATTAACTGCAACATGATGCGTATTTAAGATCAATTTCTTACCAATAATTTAGTTTCAATTTCTCCTTTTCTTAATTGTGCAGTCGTTTTGGTAAATTTGTTGAGATCCAATTTGACAAGAGTGGTAGAATCTCGGGAGCCGCCATTCGAACATACCTTCTGGAGAGATCTCGGGTTTGCCAGATTAATGATCCTGAACGCAACTACCACTGCTTTTATTTTCTTTGCGCTGCACCACAGGAGGTTACTTGCTGCATAATTCACTTTTTGAGGGATTTGTTTTAATTATGTAAACTCATTGCAATGTTTGCTAACAGGAAATTGAAAAATACAAATTAGGAAATCCTAAAACGTTTCATTACCTTAACCAGTCAAAATGCTATGAACTGGCTGATATAAGTGATTCTCGTGAGTATCTTGCTACCAGGAGAGCTATGGATATTGTTGGAATAAGCCAAAAAGAGCAGGTATTTCTTTTGCATGAACATGAATTTAGCTTCTTTTTGGCTAGAAATGGAAAAATTATCCTCCCAGTTCTTACCCCTCTACTTCTCTTTGTCCTTTTTCTGTAAGGAAGCAATTTTCAGAGTTGTTGCTGCGATTCTTCATATTGGGAATATTGATTTTGCAAAAGGCAAGGAAATTGATTCATCAGTTCCAAAAGATGATAAAGCCAAATTCCACTTAAAAACAACTGCTGAGCTTCTTATGTATGAATGCCACTGTATTGTTACTCCGCATACCCATATGATTTCAAAATGCCTTTAATATAATTGCCATCATTGGGTTTCCCGCTTTATTAGGTGCAATGCTGGTTCCTTGGAAGATGCATTGTGTAAGCGTGTCATGATCACCCCTGAGGAAGTTATAAAACGAAGCCTCGATCCCCAAAGTGCAGCAGTCAGCAGAGATGGCTTGGCAAAAACAATTTATTCTAGGCTCTTTGACTGGTAAGATGCTGAAAATGGAAAATGAGCCCATAAAATACAATAAGGTAAAGGATCTGGGATTCTGGTTTTGATCTTGGGTGCATTAATGTGGTGGTTAACAGGTTGGTGAACAAGATTAATAGTTCAATTGGACAAGACTCCAGTTCTAAATCTTTGATCGGGGTGCTTGATATCTATGGTTTTGAAAGCTTTAAAGCTAACAGGTAATATATAGTTCATAAGAAGAAATATGCCCATCCATACCAGTACTTCACATCGTCGAAGAGAGAAATGCTATTATTTATTAAAATTTATTGGAAATCACAACTTTTGGTGGGTTCTACTTTTCTTTTAACCAGTCTCTTTCCAGATTTAGGAGTGGGACCATCTAAAACTGTGATTTTCAATCAATTCAACCCAATAATAAAGAGTGTTGCTAACACTCCTCTTACTGAAAATGTTGAAAGCAAGTACCTCTGCTTGTTTTCAATTTTTTGTAACTTATTTTCAGCCTATCATGCTCTGCAGTTTTGAGCAGTTCTGCATTAATTTCACAAACGAGAAGTTGCAGCAACATTTCAATCAGGCAACATCTCAGACCATGATAAGCACTTAAATTTTCGTATGACCGTCTTTTCCCTGCTTAACGTACTTTTTGTGATGAATTCCAGCACGTGTTTAAGATGGAGCAAGAAGAATACACAAAGGAGCAGATCAATTGGAGCTACATTGAATTTGTTGACAACCAAGATGTTTTGGACCTTATTGAAAAGGTCTCCCTGTATTTCTTTTTCACTCTCTATATGGATGTTTAGTTTATTTTTAGTATCAAAGTAATCAACTTCTATGTTCCGAAACTTAAAGAAATAGAAAGCTATTGCTACTCTATTTTTGATACGCTTGTTGTCTTATTAAATTCCATTCCACAATCTATTCTGTGGACAATGCATTTCCTTTAAATAATGAAATTCTGCTAATCCCAATCGACATAGATCAACTAAAGATTTACATCTCAAGAGAAGGGATGCGAGTGAGGGTGAAGGTGAAAATAATTTTGGTTAAATGATTTGTTGCTTCGTTTGAACTGCATCACAAGAGCCCTATTGAGTATCTTTAAATTTACAATTAACTGCTGTTACTGATTGGTAGCACTTGGTTGTAATTTGGGTTATTTTACATTCAATCCCTTTTTCAGGTTATCATTCCAGTTTGTCTTCTTTTTGTACTAATCGCTTACATTGTTTATCATTTTTACAGAAACCTGGAGGAATAATTGCACTCCTTGATGAAGCTTGGTAAATTATCGTTTTGTCCCTTGAATTTCTTCATTAAAGGATGGAGACTACCTTGCTAGTTAATTTTTATCCCTTTCGTTGTGGTGACACGAACCAGCTTTTGTTCTATTGTTTTAAATCTAAACGTCTTTGATACAAAGATAGATAGCTCCTTTCTAACTTGCCCCACTTTTCTTGCAGTATGTTTCCGAAGTCCACACATGAAACCTTTGCAAACAAACTTTATCAAACATTTAAGAATCACAAACGCTTTATCAAGCCAAAATTATCTCGAACAGATTTCACTATTTCTCATTATGCTGGCGAGGTATTATTCGATCTCATAGCACCGACTTCGGCCAAAAATGAGAAATCTTTGTTTATTCATTTATACTGTAAAAAATTTGCAGGTGCACTATCAGTCTGATCAGTTTTTAGACAAAAACAAAGATTATGTGGTTGCTGAGCATCAAGATTTATTGAGTGCTTCCAAATGTCCATTTGTAGCAGGCCTTTTTCCTCCACTTCCAGAAGACACATCCAAATCTTCTAAATTTTCTTCAATTGGTTCTCGATTTAAGGTGTCATTCTTTTCGTGGGCTTCATTGTTTAGACTTATAGATTTAGTGAACAAGAAAAAAGCATCATGCATCAACATGCATCCATGTCAGGGCTTACAAATTGAACTTTAATATTATAATCAGGAAGCTAACAAACCATGCTTTCATATCCTGAATGGTGCAGTTGCAACTACAGCAATTAATGGAAACACTAAGCTCTACACAGCCTCATTACGTTAGATGTGTGAAACCGAACAACCTCCTCAAGCCTGCAATTTTTGAGAATTCCAATATTATGCAGCAACTTCGCTGTGGTGTGAGTATAGTTTGAAAATATAACTTGATATTCCTCCTTTACTTCACTCTGTGTGATGGTTAGTACAAAAGTATGGCCCTGGTATCTTCACATTTTCAACCTTGCTTTGGTGGTCTCTAATGCTTGCCCATACAGGGTGTTTTAGAGGCAATCAGAATCAGTTGTGCTGGCTACCCTACTCGCCGGGCTTTCTTTGAATTTATAAACCGATTTTCCCTTCTTGCTCCAGAGATCACAGAAATACAGTAAGAACACTTCTTCTATATCCTTTGTGCAAAAGGAGAAGGAAGTTTTGTCTTTACAACCAACCATTTGGTTCCAAATCTTTCGAGTGCTAAACTGCTGTTGTTTCACCTATGGGCAGTCATGATGAGAAGACTGTTTGCCAAAAGATTCTGGAAAAAGCAGGGCTTAAAGGATATCAGGTACTTCAAAATGTTAAACAGGAGTTATTGTTTCACTCTTGTTCTCTTTTTTAAATATCATTTGAAGCTTGTATGACCTTCGCAACAACTACAATTCATGGATATGGTATCATTAATATATAATACCTCTTTTTGGCTATGATTAAATAATGTCAACAATGGTATTGTACATTTACATAACATTTATATATGTATATTGTCATGCTCCACTCGCTTTTAATGCCACAAAGTTCATTTGGTGGCTGTCAATTGTGTAGATTGGACAAACAAAGGTATTCCTAAGAGCAGGTCAGATGGCTGAACTAGATGCACGGAGAGCTCAAATGCTTGCTAATGCAGCAAGAACTATTCAACGGCGAATACAAACATATCAAGCTCGTAAACATTATCTTGCACTACGCAAGAAGACTACAATTTTGCAGTCTCTTTGGAGAGGTGAAATATTATAAAAGGCATAACCTAAATAATTTTGTAGGATAGGTCAATATTGTATGGACTTCCCCAAATAGAATGGTGTGCCTAAGTTCATCTTACTGCTTAATCAGTCTCCTTTCTCTACAGATTTTTCACATTCATAATATGTTTGTAGGAAGACTTGCATTGAAATTCTATAACAACTTGAGAAGGGAGGCAGCTGCAGTGAAAATTCAGAAGAATATACGCAGATATCAATCTAGGAAAACCTATACTAAACTCAAAGCATCAGTACTTACTGTGCAAACAGCTTTAAGGGCAATTGCTTCCCTCAAGGAGTTCAGATTTAGGAAACAGACTAAGGCTTCCATCATTATTCAGGTCATAGTTCACTGCTATATGATTAGGAACATTGACAAGGGTTGTCAGTATTCAATATTTAAACTCTTGAAAAATTGCAGGCTCAGTGGCGGTGCCACAAAGCTGCTTCATATTATAAGAAGCTCAAGAAAGGTTCAATTGTCACACAATGCCGATGGAGGGGTCTCATGGCCAGGAGAGAACTTAGGAAATTGAAAATGGTAATTTCTATATTTTCCATTGTCTTTTTAACCATCCTGTCTTTTAACAGAATCCTGAGAAACAGGACAATGAAAATGCAAAAGCATCCAACCTATATAACTGAAGTCACACAAGGCAAAATATAATATCTGATGTTTTCTGTTACCAAAAGCAAGTTTCATAACATAAAGGTTTATAGTTTATACAGTTCATATATTTGTTTATCATCATTATTATCTTGATAAAGGGAAAACAAGATAAAATTGTCCTCTGTGCAACATAGAATTGGATTTTACCTTCATTTCTTATTGTAGGAGCCAAAAATTTCATTCTCATTCTATTTTCTATTTTAACTTCTTTTATTAGTCATATCTTTAATGCGAAATATGTGGTAGCCGTAAAATAAATCTTCTTGTGAACAGAAGAAAAGAATATCCCATCCACATGAAGTGAAACTCATGTGATGCTTCGTGGGCCCAATCCTTTTTCTTTTTGGTAGTTTTATGAATGATAAGATGAAACCAATTAAGCTGCTCCTATATGTCAATTTTTAATGTTAAAGTAGAACAAAGCCACAAATCTCAATTTGTTATTCCTAATTCTTTTATATCTCTCTTTCTACCCTCAGTTACGATTTGTGTCCATTTGATAGGCTGCAAGAGAAACTGGTGCACTTAAAGAGGCAAAGGACAAGCTTGAAAAAAGAGTGGAGGAACTCACTTGGCGTCTTCAACTAGAGAAGAGTTTAAGGGTGAGATATACGCTTTGCAGATACATAAATTTTGGAAGATCAATTTCAGCATAAGAGACAGCCCTAAAGAAAACTATTTGGAATCCTGTAGAGCAACCTAGAAGAGTCCAAAGCACAAGAGATAGCAAAACTGCAGAATTTACTGCAGGAGATGCAGAACAAAGTTGATGAAACCAATGCATTGCTTATAAAGGAGCGAGAGGCTGCAAAGAAAGCTATTGAAGAAGCACCTCCAGTTGTTAAAGAAACTCAGGTTATTATTGAAGACACTGAGAAGATTGAATCACTAACCGCGGAAATTGAGAGTCTAAAGGTAAGAAAAATTGGTTTTACAAATATTGTGTAGAGTGGTTCATCAATTGTTCTGCCTCTCTTACTATTCATTGGTTGTTTGGGACAAATTTTAATAAAATATAAAAAATGTGCATATTTTAGCAAGGCCCCGGAAAAATTTCAATGGGTGGATTATTCAGTGGGAAGATGCACGAAACCTAACTATACAAAACATCTAGGGTAGAAAGAGAAACAATATTAAAAACATGAACTGCACATAAAATGCTCTTTTTTCCTAGAATGCTCCTATTTCCAACTGACAATATATAGACCAACTACTACCCAGCTAAATTATGCATCTCATTAAAGAACTTTGCAGTACACTTCAGAGTTCAGCGTTTTCGTTCATATAATGAAAGTAGTTCCGATGGATCTTCAGTATAAAGGGGAGAAACAATATTTGTTCCCATTCGTTGATATGAGAAACGAAAGGTAAGTTGATATCATTGTGCATTCTCTTCACATAAGTACTTGACATTAACGAAATAGATTCACAATTGATGAACATCGGATAGTTGATGTAAAAAACTAATCACTGTAAAGTTTATAATATGTAAGAAAAGTATTAACTTGAAATGTATGTTTTGACCACATTTGATTCTTTATTTATAATCAGTAATGCAACAATTAAGGGATCAAATAAGGAGGTATAATACCTAATTTTCAGAGATACAATATTTCCATATATGTTTTTAACACATTCCTTCAAGACCCGTTGACCTTCAAATGTAGACAATGCTGGCCAACTTCACCAATTGATCATAGAGGGTTTTATACTGTATTGAAGCCCAATCATCCTAAAAGCTTTGGTTGTTAAGAGTCATTTAAATATTTTAATCTACATATTACTATACCTAGGAATATAAGTTTTGGAAAGTGTGGTTTTTAGGCCTAACTTGGCTTTGAGGAATATAAGTTTTGGAAAGTGTGGTCTTGGAAAGCCTGAGTTTTAGGCCTAATTCAATTTTACAAAACTTACTTGTAATATGAGGTTTGCATCCACTGATTTATATTATAATTTGGTCGTATCTTTGTTGATATGAAATCTCCAATAATAGGAATGATTAACTAAATGTTTATATGCCTAAGGAGCATACTTTCTTTTTAAGTTTATAGCACTGTAATTACGTTCTTTTATAATGGTTATCTCATCTAAATTTGATTTATCTTCTCAGACCTCCCTTGAGTCAGAGAAACAGAAAGCTGATGACTTTGAAATGAAATATAATGAGTCCCAAGCTTATTGTGAAGAAAAAAGTAAAATATTAGAAGACACGGAGAAGAAGGTTCGTCAGCTACAAGAATCTGTGACCAGGTGATTTTAATAATGAAAAATAAACTTAATGTCATTGTTCTTCCATGCTAATAACTTTGGATTAGAGTGTACCTAATTCTTTTTGGAGTTTCTTTTTCATGAGAAGTATGATAATAGTATTGGTAAAGTGATCGAACATCATTCTTTCTTTCTCTTCCTCCCTGAGTAAAATTAATTATTATTGTTCTTATTACTATTTTGGATAAATTTATAACTAGTTTGTAAAATCTTATCTTGAAAAATAATATATGAATGGTATGTACACTTAATTTGGTGAGATGAATGACCAAAATTTCATTTCTTTGATTAGGCTAGAAGAGAAGATTGCTAATTCAGAATCAGAGAATCAAGTTCTACGTCAACAAGCTGTATCGATGGCACCCAATAAGTTCCTCTCAGGACGCTCTAGATCAGTTGTACAGGTACTATTTGTAATGAATTTTATAAACTTAATAATAATACGAATGTAAAGATCGGATATGACATTTTCTTGTCTCTGTTTATAGCGACCGGATGGTGGACACATTGGAACCGAAGCAAAGTCAACTTCGGTAACTAAATTTATTTGAAGTCTGTTACTTGTATTTTGGCTGTGTATGAGGATTAAATCTCTGTTACTTGTCTTGGATATGTATTTGAGTATTTGACTTGTTTTCTTTTTCACTTGATAAACTGATCAGGATATGCATAGCGCATCAATGAACCACAGGGAACACACTGAAGTGGAGGATAAACCACAGAAGTCACTCAATGAGAAACAACAGGAGAACCAAGAGTTACTCATTAGATGCATTTCTCAAAACCTAGGGTTTGCTGGGAATAGACCAATTGCTGCTTGTATCATATACAAATGTCTCTTACATTGGAGATCATTTGAAGTGGACCGTACTAGCGTTTTTGATCGTCTAATCCAAACTATTGGTCACGCAGTTGAGGTGTAAAATGCTAAACTGGCGTGATAGTTATCACCTTGTTTTCCCCTTAGCATATTTATTGTCACTAATAAGTTGTATTTGACCTCAGACGCAGGATAATAATGATGTCTTGGCTTATTGGTTATCCAATGCCTCTACACTTGTCTTGTTACTACAGCGCACACTAAAGGCAAGTGGTGCGGCTGGAATGGCTCCTCAACGTCGTCGATCTTCATCAGGGAGTCTGTTCGGGAGGGTGACACATGTAAATACAACTTATTTAAACGGATTAAATCCAGTCGAGAAACTTTCCATCTTTAGACAAGTAAAGTCTTGTTACTTTTGTTTCAGAGTTTCCGAGGAACTCCAGCAGGAGTCACCCTGCCCCTAATCAATGGTAGCATGAGCGGTGTAGATACGTTAAAAGTTGAAGCCAAGTACCCTGCTCTCCTTTTCAAACAGCAGCTTACAGCTTATGTGGAAAAGATATATGGAATGATTCGAGATAACTTGAAGAAAGAAATTTCTCCCCTGCTTGGATTATGCATCCAGGTATAGCAATTTCTTCATTACTACCAAGTAAATTTATAAAGCTTTTCCTTTTCTGAATTGCCTTTTAAATTCACTGATTCAATATGTACTGTTTGAACATGATGAGATAGGCACCCAGAACATCCAGAGCGAGCTTGGTGAAGGGATCATCACGTTCAGTTGCAAACACTGAAGCCCAGAAAGCTTTGATTGCTCACTGGCAGGGGATAGTTAAGAGCCTTGGGAACTTCTTAAATACCTTGAAAGAAAATCATGTTAGTCCAACCTCGTTTTTCTTTATCCCTTTATCTTCTTTTTTAACTGGTGCTTTCTCACAACAAATATGTATTTATAATTAAATACATATTCTCCTTTTTGTCTCCAAAATTAGTCATATTTTTTTTTTCTAATTTCAAATAGGCTTAAAAATGTTTATTTAATGTAAAATAAGTAAGTTTTGATTTTGATTTTAAAAAATATTGTCTTCGATCTTTCTTTTTCTGTAATTTAAAATTACTATTATTTATCCCTAATATTGATGTTAAGATAAATAACATTTATTTTTAGAGATTTTGCAAAAAAATTTCAAAGCTTCACGTATCAGCATTATATCATATGCTAAGGGTCACTTAGATGATCATTTGACTTTTCAACCAAAAAAAATCATTTGTTTTTTTTAGAGTGATAAAAAAAATAAAGAAATTGTTTTAAGAATAAAAAAAATAAAAAAAAATTATTTTACGTAGATTGAAAACATATTTATGCCTTTCAAATATTATATAAAATGGAGCTAGTATATATCAGAAGTGTGCTACATCATTTTGTGATACTCGAGGAGGTAAATGTATTTTATCTTCATTATTTTGTGTTCATCTTTTCTTTGGTGAGCTATTATTATGCATGTATTATTTACTATTATTGGAGTAAAATATGTTCGTTCTGCTTAATCCATTCTCTGCTTCATTTTGGCAGGTTCCCCCATATTTGGTTCGTAAGGTGTTCACTCAAATTTTTTCTTTCATCAACGTCCAACTTTTTAACAGGTTAGTCGTTTCGACTTCAGTTGTATTGGGGTTCTTTTTGGTTCCAGAAATCTAATTCTCATTTTTATAATCTCGCATCTTCATTTTTCTTGTAGTCTTCTTCTAAGACGGGAGTGCTGCTCATTTAGTAATGGAGAATATGTGAAATCTGGTTTGGGTGAATTGGAGGATTGGTGCTGTGGCGCCACTGAGGAGGTGCGTTACTTTACAGTGCTGTTATACTTTGCCATTCTTTCTTCTAATAAGGTATAAAAACTAACCTCACCCCTCTTCCTTCTCTCTCGGGGATTCTCTCGGGGATGCAGTACTGTGGTTCGGCATGGGATGAGCTCAGACATATAAGACAGGCTATTGGATTTTTGGTACCTATCTTGCCTGTATCCATCTGCATGGTACTTGTTCTAATGGTCAGATAGTAAATTTTAAAAACTGGTGTTCCCTGCCAATAATTTATAGGTCATACATCAGAAACCAAGGAAAACGCTGAATGAAATAAGTCATGAACTCTGCCCAGTAAGTGAAACATCTTTCACTTTCTACTTAAAAATTTACTTTCTCGAATACCTAACATTCTTCACTATTTACAGGTCCTCAGCATACAGCAGCTATATCGGATTAGCACCATGTACTGGGATGACAAATATGGCACACATAGCGTATCCCCTGATGTATGTCTTTACATTAAACTATTACTCAAACTAGATTTAAAATCGTCTATGCCAGAAAGCCATGATAACTTCATATCGAAGACGTGCAGAAAAACTATGCTGAGCTTTGCCGTATTTATGTTTTCTTCTAGGTTATATCCAGTATGAGAGTGTTGATGACTGAAGATTCTAATAATGCAGTTAGTAATTCTTTCCTGTTGGATGATGATTCAAGGTAAGCCGGGTATTGTTCAAACATGAAATAATAGTTGTTCAGATTTTCATCTTGTTTTTTTAACGCTTCTTAATGTTTTATTTGACTCACATTTAATGTTCCATGAATGACCAATAATTCTCATAATTAGTTTAAACTAAAGCTATGACTAAGTGCAAAATAAATATGACAACTGATATAACCTTGTGGCGCCTCCAAGGGCTTAGCTTGGCAATAGCATTGCAGTGTGCTCCCTTCAATTCTACTCAGATATCAATTGCTAGGCTGTTGTTGATTATGACATTCGTAACTATTGACTTAAACCCCGTACAAAATGTTCGGGCTACCGGTTACCTACTGGTGGGCGAGTTGAGTTTTATATCACGTCCCTTTCCAGAATATAAAACTCACCCGGTAGAGACTAAACTGCAATTATCATGTTCCTGCATTTAACTACCAACTTACTTATGGCTGCTCATTGATTGGAGAGGTGTATTTACTTTTTACTGAATAAAATTTTATTTTGGTGAATATGATAGAATAAGACCAGAACTCTATATTAAAGGCTTCTAGTTATTATATTAAAAATTTGATTGTCATTTACCGTGTGGAAGCATATGCTTTGCAGCATTCCGTTTTCTGTGGATGATTTAGCGAAGTCGAAGGAACTGATCGATGTCTCTGATTTAGAGCCCCCACCACTATTACGTGAAAACACTGGCTTTAGTTTTCTGTTGCCACGCCCAGACGGACAGATTTCATAGCAGAATAGACTGAATGCCACTCTTACCATTGTCCAGACATCAAATCATATTCAGTTAGATTTTATTACGGGGAAACTGATATTTTTTTTTTTCTGCTTTGGTCTTCACAAAGAATATTGTATTCGTAAGAAATTTATCTCTTTGTAGTTTGAAAAGGGGATGACATAGTACAACTAACTTATGGGTGGGAGTCCAAAGCATAAAAGTCCTTTTCCATAAATATTTCCCCTTCCTTTTTATCCACATTTGTAACTCGTTGGTACCTTCTTTTTTTCATAGGATAAGATTTTGTACTTGATAGGAATTTCACCAACACCTCTATCAACAAAATACAATTGTTTATCGACTATATAGATTTACTTTTTCATTTTATTTTATTACTTTCGAGTTCTATTTTAACCTGTTACTGTTAAATGGATTTTGATATGTTATTTTAATAATAAGCCAAGAATAAGGGCCCATTAGTTCATGACATTACAAGTATCGATAGTTATATTTCGTATAATTTTTTAAAGTTCGCTTAGACTTCGATTGTTTGAAAAATTTATTTACTACAATAATTTATAATAAAAAAATAAACAAAATTACGGAACTAAAAATTAAGGTTAAAAAACATCGAGTAAGTGATGAATACTTATAATTTTACAATAATCTAAAGAGGTGGCTCTGTCTGTCCATCACGTCTCGCAATATCTTGTTATTCTTATAAAGAATTAGGCCTCTTCCATTTTATTCCCTTTATGCTTTTTCACTTGTTTACTTTAAAAAAATAGGCATGGGTTAAGAAATATAATTAATGTTTTTATCCTATAATGTTTGAACTTTCTAATATGACAGACATTAACCATTATTTCTCCTATAAGATAAAAATGTTAAATTTTAAAATAAGCATAGATGAGAACATGATTAAGAAAATAAAATCAACATTATCTTAAAGTTTTCTTTAACACAAAACAGCAATTTAAAAAAAGAAAAACAGAATTTGAAAACCTTGTGTATCTCCCCATTCCTTAGACGTTTTACCACTCATAATCATATTCTTACATTTATATGTAATGATAAAAACTTTTATATCGTACTCGTAATTTTGTCTATTTTTTTCCTATTATTTTCACTTCTCCAAACTAGAAAACATAAAATTACTTATTTTTTACTCTTGCATTTTTATCCATCCAAACGACATTTCTATTTTACTTTATTTTTCTCCTATTATTTATATCCTTATTATTTACTTTTCTATTTCCCTCTTAATTCAAACAAAGAACTCAGTTTAAAATTTGTTTTATAAAATATTTTTAAAAATTAAAGTAAAATTGAAAAAAAAAAAAATCCAGAACACCCTTAAATCTTTTAAGAGCCGAGTGTATGAGTAACAACAAATGCTTACCCTTACTTTCATACCTAGCACTAGAGGACCCCAAAAAGGATTGGGGCTTTTACTAGTTTTCATACCAGAAGTTCCAAAAGATCCCGAATCTGCACCAGCAGCATTCCTACAAATTTATATTAATTTCTTCTAGGGAAAGACTGGAGAACATGATAAAAAAAGGCAATATTTTTCATTGTTTAGATAAAACAGCAACCTACCAGCATGTATACCACCGAATCTATAAGAGAAGTGGAGGTCCTACTATGGCTAGACTTCAAAACGAACAAACATGCTAAAAGCTTAAGACCCGTTTACTTCTGTTTTCATTCTCTGTTCCATGTTTAATTTACAAAACTGTCGTTGTTTTAACAGTTTTCTGTAAAAAGCTTTCATAACAGGAAACAAATTGAAATTATAACGACAGTTTTGTCAATTAAAGTAAAAACATAAAATGAAAATAGAAGCAAATAAGCCCCTAAATTTCCCTTGTTTCATTTCATCACGACGCACAGGATGAGTGTGGCCAAGATGGTAGAAAGTAAGGAACTATTTTGCTAGATTCCCAGGAAATAGAACCTCCTCGACCCTGATAATTAACAATTTCCACCGTTTTGGTCTCTAGATCACACAGAAAAATGTTCCACCCTGACCTTATGAATACAGATGTAGAATTCCGTGGAAGGAATGACAGTAGCTGGGTTTCTTTAGAATGTGTGCTTAAAGATGGCATCTGCTTCCATAACACTTTAAAATTTAATCTCCACCTCGAAACCCACTTGTACTTCACACTAGTACAGTTGCAGTAGATGGATGAGTTGTTGGGTTCTGGTTCCTTCTCAAGGATCCATATCTCCACACCAAGGTTATTGCTCTGACCATACTGCAAAAGCCCATCCGATGACTCCCCAAGAACAGATTCCTCGTGCTCACGTGTTAACACCCCTGTTGGTAGTCTAATCAAAGCTATATACCTATCTCCAAGACGAGGATCATAAATGGCAAGCTTTCCCCATATTGCAAACCAGTGTACAATCCCTCCAACCACCATACCTGCTGTCCTAGGACGCAATGCAAAAGATGTAGAGCACATCAGAGTGGATTGCTTCCATTTTCCAGTCTTTGATGAGTAAGTCTCTATTGAGACAGTGTTCCGTTCCTTCAGCTTGCATTCACATCTTGCTCGGATCACCTTGTAGCATGTGTTACCATCATCAAGACATTCCTCAACAATCAATGCCATGCACAGAACTCTATAGAACTGGTGAGGTTCTGGGAGTTGATACTTTTGCTTGGAGACAGTGTTGTACACATAGTATGTCTTTGGATGGAGACCAGAAAGAACAATGTCTTTGGAACTATCAATGAAATACCCACAACGTTTGAGGATTCCAGAGTGTTTCAAATCATCACCCTCTCTACAAGTGGACAAGAAGGGAAGTGCAGGCTCCCAACGAGGGCGACGGTAGCCGTCCCTAGGTCTTCCAAGATATAAAAAGTTGCATACAAAAAACCCCACAAGTCTGAAACTTTGCCCCCATCGTTTCATGTAGCCTTGACGAAAAGAAGGATTGCATATCACTCTCAGCCATATTTTTGATACAATAATTAGTTTGGAGATAGTTGATGGTGGTACTCGAAGCAGGATCTCATGCAGGATGTCATCACAGCTAAGTGCAGATCCATTAACACTAATTCGTTTCATCCTCTCCATTCTTGTCAGGCAAGTTCTATTCTGCTAAGCACAAACAAACAGCATTTTCAGAAGAGCCAAAGAGAAGTACAGATATCTCTAAACTGATAATGGGATACATAAGTTCATTCTATGATGATACACTCATAAAAAAACAAATAACATAACCCCGTTTTCACCACTGGTCTAGAATCTGCAACAGATGTCAAATTCAAAACCATTTTATTAAGGGTTCCATATATCGGAGGAAAAACCTGAGGTCTACCCTGTACACGATTTTCATATGAATTAACATCGTTTTTTGCTTCCTGCATGTGGCTTTCTCAGTTAAAAGTGAAACATATTTATGATATTCAACTCATTTTCTACTTTTGTGAGGTTGATAAGTTACTAAACATAACTTGCAGGAGGCATTTCCTAATCAACAAGAACTAATCAAAAGTCCATTTCGTTTGATGAAACCCACATGCATTTAGTTAAAAAGTTTGAACAACAAATCTATCTCTTCTGCGAATAAATAAAATCTAAAATGGAAACCGAATAGCGCAGGATAATTGCATGCAAAGTTTGTCCGAAATTTACAAGAAACCAAAACGGAAATGAAAATGGAGATTGATTCACTCACTCATCAAATTTTGGGTTCCATAGCGGAGTGTTTGCCCTTGTCCATTGCTTTGATCGATGAAGCTAAAACAAATGAAGAACATTCTTTTCACACAAGAATCACTTTTATCGGTTGGGCTTTCACACTTAATGGTTGGGCTTAAATTGTGGATCTGTCTTGCAAATTGCATTCTGCACCCCCTGATTTGAAGCTACCTCCATGGAGGAGCTGAAATGTCAAACCTACCATTTGTTCAGATTTATAAAGATCCTATTCTAGAAAGGTTTTGCATTGTTGAAAACCTGTTTTTAATTTTTGTGTACAGTATCAAATACATTTCCGAATTTAGAAAATATATTTCAGAATGTATATTTTATAATAAATTTCTAGATTCATAAATATATTTTGAAATGTACATTTTATATTTTAAAGTGTACAATCTATAATATATCAGAATCCATAATATATTAGTGTATTTCCAAAATTTACTGCAGAGTGCAAAGGTCCAACATGATAGAATGGTCCCAAACCTCGTCATTGAATAAGAGTTGTTATCCCTAGGCTAACATATCCCGAATCTCCATAATTTTAACCTTATCTACCCTGTGATTTAGAATATTCCTTTTCAGTTCTGGATATATAATTTGAAAGACTTTCTGATCATACGATCCGGAAAGTGAGACGTGATACTTTGGTATTTTAAAATATATAATTCAGAAGATCAAATTTTATTATAAATGATATATATATATATATAAATTTATATTTTAAATTGTGTAATCTAAAATAAAAAATACAAATAATATATTCTGAATTCTAATGAATTTCGAAATTTAATTTCAAATCAAAAAGTACATTTTGTAGTATAAATCTGAATTGTATTTTATAAATCTAAACCAAGGATACTTTTGTCTTTTCAACACCTTATAGGGGTGCAACTATGGGGCTGCAGAATGCAGTGGCCTTATCCCAGTTGAATTTGGGCCACAGTTGAAGGCATTGGTCAATATGACTCTCCATCCAAACTTCACTTATGGGTTCTATTTACATCACCTTTTTCCCTCTTTTTACTTCCCTATTATACTTTACATTCCGAAAACTAAAAAGAATAAAAAAATTTAAAATAATTGAAGGGTGGGAAAGTAAAAAAAATATTTTTTCTGTTACTTACCCCAATTACTATATTATATTGCAATCTCTCTTTTCTTTACTTTTTGATAGAAGAGTAAAATTAAATATATGGATAACATTTATTATGAAAGAAATATGTGATTTATATTTTAAAAAATAAATGATGGAGAAACCTTTGTACATACATTTAAATTGGCTTTATTTTAATTTAAATATTCTTTTATATAAATTAAAATAATGCTTTAGTTTTTATATAATGTTAATCTATATTTTTATAATATTAATCAATTAGAACTTCCATATTTGACTTTTTTAAAATTCTTAAAAATTAACCCCTTTTTCGATACATGGTAATATTAAGATAATTGATGATAAATGTAGTTTTAGAATTTATCAGTGGTTGATAACAGAACAAAATATTATATTGTCTATCTATTTAATGATGTATTTTTAAAATATTATATTAAGATAGTTTTGAAGCAAAAAAAAAATTATTCTATATTATTAACACATTATTATAGTTTTTTTGGGCAAGGAGATGGATAAATGGATTTGACAACGATTGAGTATGGCAAAAAAATAAAAATAAAAAAAAAATAGCAGCATATACTGCATGTAGTTTGGAATAAGCTTGGTAGAGTTTGGATTAATTTATAATCTAACTCAATAAAACATTACTAGAGTGGGTTAGTTTGGATTCACCAATTTCAGGATTGGGTAATTGAATTGACTAATTAAAAAGATCTTTTTTAAAACCCTAAAAATCAGAAAAATAAAGTACCCAGACATTAACATTTTTGTCATAAATTTTCTTGATAAAGAACTATACATTGAGATTTACAACAACATAAGTGAAAAAAAAAATTAAGTTGAATTGGACTTGTAACATAAATTGCAAGTAATTCATAAAATTTATAAATAAAACTTATCTAATACATGAATTGGACGATAAATATAAAAAATTCACATTAAAAATTTACCTAAAAGTTCAAACTCTCATTAGATTAATCAAAAGTTTTTTAGTCATGTCTACCTCTACCTCTTATTACATTACATGTAGTATAAACTTCTCAATTTTTTATTTATTTATTTGTATAAAAGTGCATGTCATCATTTTAAGTGTTCATGAAACATTTGTCTCGATTCACTCGTTTTCCAGCTATAATTTAACAGAATCCTTACCCAGTTGCCCAATTGGGTAATAGTATATTCCTTTCCTTTTATCTTCCAACAACAAACATGTACTATAAAATATGTTTGAAACACAAAGTCATTGGAATCAAAACAATTCATTATTAAATTCTCAGGCTTTACAGAAAAAAGCTATAGTCTAATTAAATGCAAAATAAATATAAATTTGTATTATATTTCCCTGAGAAATCTGTCCCTTTATAAATACAACCTTTAATCATCATATTCCTAATACATATAATCCTTCTTCCTTTTCTTTCTTCATCTTCAGGTTGAAGAAGATCATGAGGGTCTTGAGGTTGAAAACAACATCACTGTGGTGCAAGATCAAGAATCTTCTTCTGGGTACTATGTTGTTATTGGAGCCATGGCCAAATATAATACCACAAGATCAACAGTGACAGCAAGAAACCTGAGTAAATTATTGTGCATGGTGCACTCTAGGCAAGTCTGATGCTTGGCTTTTCATATATGTTGTGAAATAAGGATCCAGGATCATTTTCTGTTTTATTATATTTTCCAATTACAATATAATTCAACATATATGTACTTATATCTACATGTGCTATGATGTTTCTTCTCTTCCCGTTACATTCATTTTAACTTGTATCAAGTTCTTGTGTTTAACTTTGTTTCTCTTGTTGAATGTGAAATAGAATGCTGGATTCATGATATAGGGTTGTGGTGAGAGATCATGGTTTGGTGTTAATTATCTATATCCTCGTAATTTTAATGAGAAATAATTCTAACAAAAAGTTCAATTTCATTTATTTATTCAGTGTAGCTGTGTTCTGGTTATGGATAAATATTATTTTTTACTAGGTTGTGTGCTCTCATATTCTGTTGTTTTGGTTTTCTTGTACATTCATGTTTTATTCTGTGTTTTTAGGTATTGGATTTCATAAAACAAAAGTAAGGTGTTAGACATGGTTTGCTATTATTAGTATTTTTTTTTTCTGGTGTTAGAGTTAGTGCACTTTATATATATATATATATATATATATATATATATATATAATTTCTGAATTTTTTTCATTTTGATTTGACATAGTGGGTTTGCCACTTGGGTTTCACTTCTATAATTCAGCAACTATAGTGTGCACGGTTTGGTCTTGTTTCTTAATTAATATATTCCATAAGTGAATTTACCTTTTTCAGATATAGTTTTCACGAATATCAATATTTATTTATAAAGTAAATTGTTTGGTAGTGTCAGCTACATTACTTTTAGGATAAGATCATTTTGTCTAATCTTCCCTTCATTTGTCCATTACAATCAGTTTCGTTATTAAATATTAATTAATTGGTTAATTTCTTAACTACTTAGTTAATGTGTTAGTCACTCACTCTGTGGTTCCACTTGGAGGAAAGTGATGCCCACAACAAACAACAAAATGTGGTGTAAAGTTTAAACAGTTCATTAACTATTTTCTATTGATTTATGTGTGACTCATGATCTACAATTAATTAATTAACTTACACCATTTTATTTCAATTTAACCTAATTTAAAAGAAAATAATATCACTTAGCTATCTTGTATTCTTAAGTAATTTAAATAATGATAAAATCAAAACCAAACTCCTTGATGCAACTGAATCAAGTATTGAATTGGTTTTAGTTATTGGAATTTTAGAATTGATCCATACATTCAAATCAATGTGTGCTTGAATCATGTCTTAGGAGATTGCTTCTAAATTCTTTCTCGTGTTTGCTTAAATTTCAAAGCACTACAACCCAAATCGAAGACATTATGTATAACTTTTACGCTATTAATTGACATGAAAATTGTGTTTGTTTGATAACAGAATAACTAATACGTACTAACAATATAAAAATTCTTATCATATTATAATTTAATGGTAAAAATTACTTTAAAGTTATGTTAAAGATGAATTTTAATTAATTAACTGTGTTGATACATATCTATTAAACTCTTAATAATGTGCTAAACATGCACATTTTATGAGACAAAATTCAATGGCCAAACTTTGTTTCACATGTTTTTTCAAAGGTAGAGAGTTTTATCCTTGATTAAACCGTGTTTTCTATTCATTGAGTAAAAAGAGCCTAAGTGTATTTTTTTCAAAATTTATGGCTAGATTGAGAACAAAAAAAAAAAAACACGAATGAAACAAAATTCGAATAACGCAATAGAATACCTAAATTGATAATAAACTCAGTTAAAAGGAAATATTTTTAATAATATTAGTGAATATATATTTTTTCGCCTTCTGTTTATTTTCCATTGATTATCTTGTTTTGACTTGAGGTGGGAGTAGTTTGGAAGTGTTTGATTAATAAAATATAAGCAAATCACTTTGGAAGTGTTTGTCTCACTAAAGTTTAATTATAGATAATATTGATGAATTAGTCCTATGGTTTTGTAGTGAGAATTCCACTACCACTTGACTCATGTTCTACCTATTAGGGTTATACTTTTTTATGATACTATTAATCTTTTAGTAAACCATTTTATCTTTAAAAGTCACTAAAAGTAGTTAAAGCATGAAAAATCATATTTACCAATATATACACGCACATAAATAGGACATTTTTTATATTGTTTTATATTCATCAATTACTTTAACATAAACACTCCTACTTCAATACAAAATTCACAAGCTTTGAGTTAATTTATCAACTATTTTTATCAAAAACAAAATCTTAGAATAAAACTAAATGGCATGATCTATTGTTTTTTTAGTTTTTATTCTCATAATTAAGATAAAAGGAAGAAGAAAAGGGTAAATGATTAAGTTTTCCATTTGTAAATGCAAAGTAACTATACCCTAAAAATATATTGAACTGGAGATATTTAATAAAACTAATTGATATAATTACATAAATATTATTATATAAATAAAATATGTATTTTTTAATTAATATATTATATTATTATAATTTTAAATTTTTAAAATAATTAAATTGTTATTAAACTTTTTAATTTTTAATTTGTAAAAAATATACATGTTCTTTAATTTATTGAAATCATTTTATTTAAACTAGTTAATCTAATAAGTATTAAATATATTTTTTACTTATTTTTAGAAATTTAAATTTTTTATTTCTTAATTTAAGAATAATAAAACTGTATTAAAACAATAAAACATAATAAAAATGTATTAAAATAATATAAAAATATATTAAAATATATTAAAATATAAAGAATAAAAAATATATATATATTCAGATATAACAAACAATAATTTTAGAAAATTAAATAAACTAACTAAAGTAGGTTGTTAATCTTACCAAACATACAGTGACCCACACCACAACAATAAACGACTAATGTAGCAATTGATGTCCACACCCACCTTAACACAATGAAGAACAAGTTTTTAACCACGTCTGAGATTCTATTACGTGTGATTTCAATGGAATAAGGTTATCCTCTCAAAAATAACAATAATATTACAACAAAACCTGGCAGAATAGAATTACAATGGTAGAAGATGGACAAAAATTCCCTACGTACATTTTTCACAAAACCAAAGTTATGTAATCTGAAAAAGGGAATAGATTATGAACCATAGTTTACATCACTCACCACTTCCTACTGTCACAATCAACATAGGAAACACCAGTTGCTGTTTCGAGCAATGTCACGTTCATCAAACCCTTTAAGAAATGATCGGATAGCAAGATGTTCGGAAGCGTATGTCATGAAAGAACCCAGTATTATGCCACCAACAACCATCAAACCTAACCTGTTCAAAATAAATATGTAAATGCAATTTCAAGGCCTTTCCCTTTTGTCTGATTGAAGATAAGAGAAAAGTTTAGTTTTAGAAACAAAAACTCAAAACTTTCTCATTTTCTCTTCAGTTCAAAATTGACTGATAACAAAGACATGCCACTGGAAGAAAGCTAAGTTTTTTGCCATAACTATATTGGAAAACAAGTTACCTTGCAAACAAGGCAGTTATGCCAAAAAGACAAGGCAAAGATGGAGCTGCAATGGCCAAAAAAGCCATCCCTAAACCATAGTACCATGTAGTAACATCACAAGATGACACGGCTCGCTGATGACCTGTAAATAAAGAGAGAATATAGGTTCAATAAAAATATTATAATAGAAAAAAGTATCTCAGTATCAGAATTAAATGAAAAACAGAACCACAAAAGATGCTTCATTCTTGAAGAACATACGTTTTTCAGAATCATGATTGGACGACCCAGGATCTGACAAGGATGATGCTACTCGTGATCCCACTGTTTTTCCCCACTGATAAATCAAACTGAGATAACCTCCAAATAATATAAAGAAAATTGTGTATGTCCACTCATACATCAGAAGCAATCCAGTCCATGGCATCACTTGCCGAGGAACAATCAAGAGGGATAATCCTAGAGACACCACTGCAACCATAAAACAGATACAGACAGAAACACCACCCAAATAAGTAGGAACCTTGTTCTGAGCACCATTTAAGAGCTGCAAGACACCATAGAAACAAATCTTAGTATGTTAAAAACACACATAAATCTAAGCATTAAGTTCAACCAATTAGAGGATATGCATCCTCTCATTTGATCATTTGATGATATGGATAGTCAGTTATATAGACGTAGCTCCCTGTGCAGGAAAGAATGTCAGAGTTGGTGCCAGGGATTTGGGAGGAAGCCCCACAGGAAGGGCATTGTGTTTGTTTTGCATCAAATGATTTCATCATGTGAGGTCCTTGAATGGCAAGATCCAAATCCCCACCCAGAAGACAGAGAGAAAACCAACCTGATGGATTGAATTAGTAGTTGATGTCGAAATACTAGTATAAGTAAGTGGCCCGTTTGATCTAATCCTATAATAAAGGTGTCTGACTTGATCACATAGTGAGCTTCTACAGAATGAGCTGAAGTGTCCTTGATTCTACAGAAAATACAATGTTATGTGAGACTTACATAAAGCTGCGTGACCTTAATGCTAAGAGATTGAACAAGAATATCAAGCCATTATAGCTTACCTTCATAAATGAATGATACCATAAGAAAAGTAAGGCACATAAAGGTAGCAAAAAGAGAAATTTCACAAGAAAACTGTCTTTGGGATTTTGCCCCCCTCCAGTTCCAGGAAGGGATTCCTCAAGCTGTTCTCTTACATCCTAAAGCATACCACACAAGGTTAGAACAAACAAGTCAGTACACTTCTTATAACAAGTTTCAACTGGACAGTAGTAATTACTTAGACAAATGTAGTCTTTTATAATTATGACAATGAGGAAATTTTTTGTAATATAACATCAGAACAAAAAATTGACTTGCAAAATTACCTGCCAGACATCAACAGGTTTCAAAAGCCAAGAAGTCCACCAGTCCCACGGCTTAAGGGGGCCCAGTGTATAGTGAATCACACGGAGTTCCTTTTCGTCTACCATCCACTGGATAAATCAGCATGAAAGTTGGAATATTAGGTAATAGAATTGCAAGATGAAATACAGATTAATGCTCAGAGACATACATATATTCCGTATGTGAGCGAGTTGTAATAAAACTTCTACGTAATACTTGTTATTCAACGCTTGGTGCCGTTAAATAGGACAAAAACTAACTTACCCCAACGCCAAAAGGCTCCTCACTATACGAAGCTACGGGGGAAGGTCATTGAACATAATCCAAAATAGGACTTAGTGAAACAAAAATCTTAACAAGAAACTACTGATTTCTAAATGAAATAATTTTCACACGCCTATCACTAGTTTTAAAAATAAGTGCGAACATTTCAGAGTTGATTGCAAGCAAAATTTTCTACAAAACCACACATGCCTAAAAAGTAAGCTTCTAACTTAAGACAAGAAGAAAACTCTAAGATGATGACAAACCGATCAACACCTTGAGTCTTTGACCCATTAATAAGCTCAGATTAGCATGTGCTGATTCTTATGTTGGTTTTCCATTGGGAAAGAGCCCAACGTATGTTTTCCTACAAACAACTAGTTATTACTTTATTGTTTGCTTGGATGAGAATTTGTGCTAGTGGAAAACAAAAAACCGTAAAACTGCTACATAGCCAACAGTGAATTTTTTATTCTATAGAAGCACTAAATAAATTCTAGGTCAACATAATATAGGTCACTTGAATGCTATAACTTATTCCAATGATCACAAACAATATCTGCTGAAAAGACAGCACATATAAAACAAATCACATCTGGATAGGCATGAAACTGTAGTACAGGATAATCATTGATTTGTGAAATCAAACTTAGTATATCTTCCATCTCAACCGAACTCAAATGAGCAGATCCAGCATAATTAAGCTAACATGGGGAAAATATCTCTAATGCCTCACTGACTCAATCATCCCCTCGTTACCAATATTCTAGTACCTTATTAGCAAGCATGTAAAGACCGACATCAGCATTATACAGCGTGGATAATCGCTCCATTTCAGGAACCGGTCTGGATTTTAACTCATCAGGACTCAAATTCGGCTCAAAAACATGTGCATTGGGAAATCCAGAGAAATATGAATTGAGAAAACCTTGATCGCCTGCCAAAAAGAGAAAAACAGATAAAAACCATTGTTAAAAAGTTATCTGATTTAAATTATATAATTAAAACAAAAAGAAAATTCAAAAGAACAAAGTAATTGAATATAAAACTACCCAGAAATTGTTCTCACCTCCAGTGTAAGATGCAGTAGTTTTTATTTTGCTTATCATGTCATTAAAAACAGTTTGAGATGGCTCCACCACCATGACTCCCGAATTCAACCTCTCAGAATGCTTTAAATTTGCACAGAATTTCACACACTTGAAAAGATCGTCAATATTTTTAACCACAATAGTGTCTGCGTCAAGGTAAACAACTGCACATTCACATGCAACACATTCAGCATATGAACAGCCAATAAGCCACAAACTGTACCCCTTATAAGAGAGATTAAAACCAAAACCTAAACTGTATCTTCAAGTTTCAATTTGTTCAAAAGCAACTAACAACTAACTGAAAAATAAAAGAACCCTTTAACTAAATGCAAGAGCATATTAAACACTCCCATTTCAAAAGCAAGAACTTCATTTGAACAGCAACTTTCAAAATCATACTTGAGATGATTTTTCATTGATTGATAGTGTAAAAGCCTTTATTCAGGGAGTGCATGAAAATTAAACTCGAAACCTAAATGAGAATTATAAAGTCCATCCTTATTTCTACACTAAGATGATATACGCACACAAAGGCCCAAAGAAAAATGTTACCTTTCTTGTAGTCAGTCATGTTAAATATTTTTAGTTTTGTATAGACGCCCCAAAATCTCTTTGGACGCACTCGATTAGGATTCGCCAGTAAACTAATCATCTCCACTATCCACCCGTCAGCCTTCAACAAATTCAAACACAAATCCACCAAAATCAACAGTTAAAATCTCAAACCACACAAAAGAGTTAAAAATTTCAAATCTTGCGGAAGACCCATTAAGAAGAAGATGATGATTACCCGGAGAAGGCTTTTGGCATAATCAGAGACCCCATCGGAGACCAACACGACCATGTCCTTGCTGGATCCAGTGTTACGTATTGATTTTCCCAGAACTCGAACACCCAACAAGAATTCGTCTCCGTACAAAAGAGTGACGTATGCTTCATCCCTTCTCTTGGTCTTGGATCCTACACACCCTTCGAATTGAACACAAACTAAAACTATGCAAATGATCGAACATAACCACCACGTAACTCTATTTGGTTTCATTATAACTCGAATCCGATTCACCACCACCTTCTCTTTTTTCTTTTTTTCTGTTGGGCTCTGACTTGAATTTATTGTCGCGGGTTCCACAATGGTTGAAAGTTGAATTGAATTTTCCAGCTCTGCTATTCTCCGTCGTCTCTGACCAGAACTCTGGCTGTCTTCTCTGGCTGCGTGCGTGCGACTTCTGATCTGCTGCTGTGAGTTCCACGGCAAAACGCTGCCTCCCTCTCTATCATTTTCGTGGAAACCAAGAATAAATCACAATAAATTCTCAAAACCCTTATTCTATTGTTTGAGCCTCTGTTCTAGAATGTGAGGTACGAAAAAAAAAATTGGAAAGTAAATTAAAGAGAAAATAAAAAGATTTTTAATCTTTGTTTTCCAAAATTAAGAAAATATAGCTAAGAAAACTACAAGAAAAGAGATTGTTATACGTATTTTTTTTTTCTAAATATTCTTATAACTTCTCTATCATATGGTTAATTCCATACACCCACCATATCTTTAATTCCTCTCCGAGTATTAGTATTACATTCACCTCAATATGATGTAATTTAATTTCATTAGATATCAATTTGTATATTGATAGTGTCTTTATAATGATTAATTATATGATATTTTTTATAATGATTACTTATATGATACAAATTCTTTAACTTTTGAATTTCAGAGAATTTTCTACATATATTTCATCATCTACAGATATTTTATCGTCAGACTTCCTAACTATTACCAGAAAAGATACAGTTTGATTTTCTTCAGAATTAATCTTATTCATTTTAAAAAGGTTCTAGAATTTTTGGTAAGAACAATTTCAAACCGTGAAAAAAGTCATCAAATTTCATTTTAGATATAAAAAATGTCCAGCTCTAGTCTTTCAGAGGGAAACATCGGGCAAAATCTTCGTAAGTTCTCCTAACCTTAATCCCAATTGTGTTTTAACGTTTGTGTGTGTAGGACCGTGTAAAAGTAAAAGGGAAAGAAATACCTTAAACCTTATATCTTGCTTATTTATACAAATCTTGAACATCTTTTTGTGGTTTTTACTTTAGGTGGCGTGAGAAATATCTCTGGACAAATCACAGTAGAATTGCTACATTTAGTGGATTTTGAGTTGTGATTAAGTAAGCTAATGCATGAGGTTTATTTTCAGATAGAAGTTTCTTTCTTGATATATATGTTTTTGGAGCCTACTAATTTGATTTTAGTGATAGGGCCAATCGATTAGCCTTGCATAATAATCTGTGATTAAGTGACCGTATAAAAAATTATGTACTATCAATGTATTATTTAATTTGTAACTTATTTAAATAAGCACAAGAATCTTATGGATAATGGATAAGATGAAGTCTGTATTTAGATAGACCTTAAAAATAATTATTTATATTTATAATTCATTATTGTTATAATTAATTATAAAAATAAGATTAATATTTGAATATATTATCTGAAAAATGATTTTCAGATATTTTATTTTGATTTGTTTGACCTGTGAACAAAACTGTTTTTTTACGGTAAGATTTTAAAAATCAGCATGAAATCAATTATAGTGACTATTTGATATTTAAAATATTTTTGGTCATGCCTATATAAACATGAATACTCATTGTTCTTAATTTAATATTAATGGTTGAGATGAACCAAGAATACTTAACAATGGTTAGGACCTCTATCTCATATGCTGGTTCTGTAATGGCAATGGCCCCATCACCAAGATACATTGCTGCAACCATCTAAACAAAAATTTGAGTTAAAACAGAAAAAACTAGCCCTGTGGCTACTGCATGCTGTAGATCTGCAGAACCACCTTAAAGATTTTTTCGTCCTAATTGCCAAGTTAACTGATCAGCAGCTGCCATAGCACGAGATGCTGGACCGATGGAACCTTCATACCTGTGAAACTGAATGATGAGAATACGAAGAGAGTATTGACAATTCATGATAAACATGCTGAATTTGAATTATATGCTTACAGAGCAACCAAGATATATGCTGCTGTTTGCATAACAATAACACCTTCACCAGCAGGCTTTGATGTGTTTATACACCTTGCACTAAACCAGTTCTCATGAATTGATGTGACCAAGTCTGCCATCCAAATTTCCATTAGTAAAGTATAAGATAAACTACAATGCACCACATCAATGGTATATATGCTGCAATCCACCCCTGGAAATGGTAATTTTTCAAATTTCTATGCCAAGTGTATGCTAAAAATATCAACACAGCTTGTGTGTTATTTATGTTCTCCTAAAAGAGAGAAAATGTTGTAATAGAAACTTCCATCGCTTACAATTTTATTCACAGACAGCCATATATAATTATGCAGTAAGTACAATTCCATTTTTAAGTCTCCTCAACTAACTTTTTAAACCGCCAAAAGATGGCAGCATACAGTTCATAACTATATATGTACGAGTAGAACATAGTTTATTATCCCTCAACAATATACAGGCTGAAACAAGAATCAAGACCATACATGCTCCAAGAGTTATTGGACCATAACTCATATTAACTAGAGATGTTTCTAAAAGTGGAATTCTTCAGTTTCAGAAAATTCAAATGTCCTTATGGTAGAGGACATAAAAGAAGTTGAAAAACAGAAAGCAGCACCTCATTATTCAGGCAAACTAAAGACAGCTAAGTTTGAGCTTACACTGATTGGATCCAATAACGAAGAGCTCTGTCTGGAGTTTATTTTGTTTGATGAAGTCCATAAAGTGACTCAATTCAATGGGATTAGTTTTTATTCCTTCTTGTGCAGCACTGCCAGCATCAAATAACTCAACTGATAAATCCAATATTTCTAGAAATAAAAAAGAAAATCCCAGGTAAAGAAGTGCCATACAAAGCAAGCATGAAGTTTAGCAGGCAATGGGTACAAAATTTTCAGAACAAATATTTAAGTTTCTTCAACCACAGACAGTATTAAAAAGTAAAAAGAGATTTTCAAACAAAAAACACAGAACAACTTACAATGTCACAACAGATACTTTCCCATCATGAACAAAAATCACACCAGATAAAAAAAAAAAAAAAAAAAAAAAAAAAAAAAAAAAAAAAAAAAAAAAAAAAAAAAAAAAAAAAAAAAGAAAAAAAAAAAAAAAAAAAAA
>Ga0099825_1000938_pt1 | contig 34886 bp, 14 predicted proteins | sample SiratroredBW_FD_76838 | JGI IMG/M metagenome (GOLD analysis project Ga0099825, IMG submission 76838) | Root nodule microbial communities of legume samples collected from California, USA - Siratro red BW | ecosystem: Host-associated > Plants > Roots > Nodule | place: USA: California | collected...
AGATTTGATTCTATTGTATCTCCTAGGATCAAGGGATATTATCTTGTATTTTTTCATATATATATGGATATAGAGAGATTAATCTCTCAAGCAATTCAGCATAAACATAATCTGTTTTCAATAATAACGATTTCAAATTCTCGTCTCTCAACTGGGGACATCATTCCTCATTACTGAAAGACATGCTTAAAGCACTTCTCACAGGAACTCAAGTCATTTTCTTCCAGTAACATGAATGAAAATAACTTCGCTGAAACCATCTTGTCTTGGGATATGATAAAATGTTTATAGGCAAAAGGCAAGGTTTGTATGTGATTCTCCTTTGTGTTTTGCCAATGGTTCCATGTGATTCCCTTTGTATTCCACGCTCACACAAAACTTACTCTTAACAATTTAGTACTAGGTCCTTGAATCACTTAAGAATTTCATTAGTGTAAGAAAGTTTGCAAAGGTAAGTAACATTTACTTCAAATTTTATCCAAATTTTTGCCTTGAGAAACCACAAGCTTCCTCTGACATATTGCTATGAGGAACAATGAGCATTCATGGGTTTTAAAAACATAACAACATTGCATGTGTGGATCACAACTTCTCCACAAGTACGCTTTGTAATGTTTATATGATGGTTCTGTACATACACTCAATAGTCACATTGTAATTCATCCACAATTACAATAAATATTGATGATTTAAGTTCTACCTCTAATGATATGCTCTTTATATCTATGTCACCTACTACTTATAGCTTATGGTACTATCATTTCCATCACATCCACATCATGGGGCACTATGATTTGCAACGTTTCAGTTCCACACAAACTAATCTGAATTTAGCCTAGCATGCTAGAAAGGCACGACCAGTTGTCTCCCAACACCATCCTCATCTATTTATCAACTTCTCATCAAGCTCAGCTCACGGTTCATGGACATTGGGGACCAATCCCAGTTCCATCATCTTGTGGATATAACTATTTCACTTGCGTACATGCACCCACTTGGTTCACTCGGGTATTCCCATTTAAAAACAAATCTGACAAACTAATTAGGACTATTATACATATCTTTATTTAGATCTTGAATTATTTCGGTTTATTTGGTTTCTATATAGTTCCCTATCTAAATAAGATTTATATACCAGAATCCTTAATTTCAGATTCTGTTGTTATTGTTACTAATATTATTTATTAGGATAATTGATAATTATTAATTAAGGATCCTTTATTTTTAATTGGCTTAATTATGTTTTTAGTCTCTTGAAATTTGAGGTCAATTCGGTTTTGATCATTTACAAAAAGTTCATTTTAGTACCTCGAATTTAGTACTTAGAGACCAAAACCATATTTTGTTTTCAAATTTGAGGAATTAGAATGGTTTTCCTAAATTATGGGGGACCAAATTCAGGAACTAAAACCATAATTATTTTGAGAAAATATTTTAGTCTCTTAAGTTTAGTGCTTAGGGAATAAAAATGTTTTTTTTCATGTTTGAGAAACTAAAATGAATCTTTTGAAATTTGGAGAACCTAAATTGGATTCACTACAAATTTCAAGAACTCAAAACATATACGATCCAACTAATTAAGGACTTCTTTATTTTTATTTAATCAATTAAGACAATTGTTAGTTAATCCTATTAATTAGGGATATCTTTGTATGTGTTTTTAAAGGATGGGCTTAGTTTTCAAGAAAACCTTGTGTTGTTCAGGAGACTTGAGAAAAATAAAAAGAGAAAATATATTTTAAAGAGCTTGTACAAGTCTCTCTTAGGTTCTTATATTTATTAGAAATTATAGAATAATCTGAGATACAATGAAGGAGTGAAAAGTGTAGAAAACAAATAAAGGGCAGCTCTACAACCCTAGGTATAGATAGGTACAATTTCAAAATAACTTTTTAATAAAAGCATACTTTGAGCCTATTCTAACACTCTTCATGCCGGAATATCCATATTGTTTGCACCAAACCTGGAACGAATAAATTCAATCCAAGGCCCTCTCAAGGATTTTGTTAACACATTTGCAAGAAAATCATTGGATCTAACAAATTCGACAAACATTTCCTTGGACAACAACTTTTTTTGAATAAAATGAAAGTTGATTTTTATGTTTTTGGTCTTCCCATAGAACACAATATTGGAAACAATGAGGAGAGCTACTTCATTATCGCCATACATATTGTATGTACCAAACTTGAAACAAATAAATTCAATCTAAGGCCCTCTCAAGGATTCTGTTAACACATTTGCAAGAAAATCATTACATTTGACAAACTCAACAAACATTCCCTAGGACAACAACTTTTCTAGAATAACATGAAAGTTGATTTAATTTGTTTGGTCTTCGCTCATAACACGAGATTGGAAACAATGAAGAGAGCTACTTCATTATCACCATACATATTGTATGTATCAAACTTGGAATAAATAAATTCAATCTAAGGCCCTCTCGAGGATTTTGTTAACACATTTGCAAGTAGATCATGGATCCAACAAACAAAGCAGAAATTTCCCTGCACAACAACTTTTCTTGAATAAAATGAAAGTTGATTTCTGTGTGTTTGGTTTTCTCATAGAACACAAGATTGGAAACAATGACGAGAACTACTTCATTATCACCCTACATCATTAGTAGTATCTCACAATTTTAATTCTTGAAGGAATTGTTTTACTCACACAAGTTCACAAGTGATAGAAGTCATTGCCCTATATTCAAATTCAGTAGCTGATTGGGCAACTCTATTTTGTTTCTTACTTTTCCAAGAAACAATGTTTTGTCCACTAAAAACACAACAACCTATAGTAGAGTCTATAGTAGAGTCTATGATCCTGCCCAATCAACATCACAATACCTAGATATTTCAATATTCCATGTATCATCATATAACAAAACTCGTCCTCTAGACATTTTGAGGTATCTTTGAATACGAACTGACCAATCAACATCACAATACCTAGATATTTCAATATTCCATGTATCAGCATATAACAAAGCTCGTCCTCTAGACATTTTGAGGTATCTTTGAATACGAACTGACCAATCAACATCACAATACCTAGATATTTCAATATTCCATGTATCATCATATAACAAAACTCGTCCTCTAGACATTTTGAGGTATCTTTGAATACGAACGACAACCTTCCAATGATCAATACAAGGAATCTGCATGAATTAACTAACAAAACAACTGCAAAGGACAAATCAGGTCTACTAATAGTAAGATAAATAAGTTTTTCAACAAGCCTTCTATATCTTTCTATGTCAAAGAAAGATTCACTTTATTCCACCATTAATTTCTAACTTGGGTTAATAGGACTATTCATTACTCCATAGTCAATCATACTCGTCTCTTTGAGGATATCTACACCATATTTCCTTTCAAAAATTACAATACCTTCCTTTGTGAGAGTGGCATTCGTGCAAGCGTGGGAGCAGCTTTTCTTGAGAGCATGGGAGCAGTTGTCCTCTTGGCCTCGATGTTCCTCATAGTGGCGCCTCTCGCGTCATTTCTTGTTGTGCCTGTCGCAGCCTTGCAACAGTGCCTTTTGCAGCCTCATAGCGTTTCTTGCTCATTGCCCCGATGATCCTCTCATGTCATTTCTTGCTTGCAGCCTTGGAGTGGTGTGGCCTTGCGATGGTGCCTCTCATAACCTCATGGTGTTTCTTGCTCATGGCCTAATGGTGCTCTTCGTAATGCATCTTGCATCACCTCTCATGACAAACCTTGTGGAACCTCTAATGGCACACCTCATGACCTCTCAGGCACCTACCTCTATTTCTAGGTCATTATTTTTCCTTCTAAAGCCAAATTACTTAAGATAGCTCACCGCATTGCCTAAAAACATCAAGTAACCCATGCAAATGATTGCCTAAAATCTCTCATGATGATTGTCTCTTCCTTCGCTAAAATATGTTGCAAACCACTCTCCCTAACCGAAAAGTAGACTTCTCACTTTCTTCCAATCTCAATTATGACAACCTTGACTCTTAGGCTATAAAAAGGAGATTATTGCTTCACTTGAACTATGTAATAAAATAAAGAATTATTTTATTGATAACAATCACAAAAAATTACATTTTCATCAAACTCTCTAAAATAAGAAATAAAAATATGACAAAACCATCCTAATTATCCTTTATTTACTACACTCTCACTCAAGTTGGTAAATGGACATCGATCCTTTCCAACTTGCATAAGAGAGATCATGGAATCTGCCCTAAGGAAGCCCCTTAACGAAAATGTTTACTATCTAAAGCCCTATAGGAGCATGGGATATATCCACAAGACCTATGTCGAGATTGTTGATTTAGGAGAAAATATAGTTAATAAACTACAATAGGACATTGTAATCAATTACAAGTGTGTTGTTAGAAGTCGTTAGAAGATTCTAGAGATCTAATTGTAATCATTACTTTAGGGTTAAAGTTCTCTCTATATATATTGTTGTAGTGTTTCAAAGAACTATTTACTAGATTCCTCTCTCATTCAGTTTAATCCTTCTCAAGTTAGTATTAGAGCTCCTACTCTTGGCGGATCTACTTTCGCATTTCTTCATTGTTGTCTTAGTGTTGCTTCCCTTTCTTAGAGTTGCCTAAAGTGCTCCCAACCTATTTCACAATCGTCATCGTTTCCACCACCGGTGTCACTAGTGTTGGCCCCATCGCCATTGGAGCCTCCAATCAGATCTTCGGATCACACTAAGAGATTTGATGTAGCCACACACTTACACGTGCTTTTCAAGATCTTGACACTAGTAGGGTGATTGGATCTGTTAAGGAACGACGAGGTTGTATTGCCTTAAAGACTTGGGAATTAAGAATAATATTAGTAGATGACAGCTACCTCTTGTCCCTAGTTTGTGCTACATGGATTTTCTCATGAAAGAAAAAATTGATGTTTTCACCTTATTTGTCAGATTCTTCCTTACGACAACAACACAATTTGGAAAGTCAACTAAACACTTGCCTTCTGATAATGGGAGGGAATATGTAAATCGTGACATGTTTAAATTCATTTCCAAATATGATATTGTTAACGAATTCATGTGTGAATACACCATATCAAAATGACATTGCAGGAAGAGAAAATAGGCATCTTCTTGAAGTGACATGGGCACTTATCTTTTAAAATGTATGAACCTAAATCTTATTGGGGAGAGGTTGTCCTCACTGCTGCATATCTCATCAACTGATTACCCTCTCAGATTCTAGATGGCCTTAGTCCCATATCTCATCAACCGATTACCCTCTCAGATTCTAGATGGCCTTAGTCCCATTGAGTACACGTCTTCCTTCTTTCCATTTGTTTCTTTGCTTTCTAGCCTTCGTTGTGTTTTTCAATGTGTTGTGTTTGTTTCATATTCATAGTTAGTTTCATGGGAAGTTAGATCCTAGAGTTGTAAATGCATATTCATTGGTTATGCTTCTAATTAAAAGGGATATAATTATTACCATCCCTCGAGTCGAAGTTTTTTTATCTATATAGATGTAACTTTTGATGAAACTGAATTCTTTTACATGAGTCCTCAACTTCAGGGGAGAGTTATGTACAAGCTGAGTCTTTCAAATCTCTTGAGTCATATTTTTTTACTTTTATATAGGAACCATCTGATGCTGATAGTACTGCTTCTGGCACATCTTATATGGATGTCTTTGAAGTTGTTCCTAACAAGGGCAACTTTGTTCCCGAGTTAGGGTTAGCTCAAGAAATTAGTAGTCTAGAGAGTTTCTTCCACGTACAATATTGGAAGAGACAAAAGTAACTTAACCTGATCCAAGAGCTCCAATTGTCAAAACCAAGGATAAATGTTCCTTCTTCTAACACCCTTTAACCTTTGGAAAAATCCTTGAATAGTAATTGTGAACTTGTTCTTGATGACCTGCCCATTGCTTTGAGAAATTGAACTTGATACCAAGTATCCTATTTCTCATTGTGTCCACTAAACACCTTTCTATGTGGCACCAGAGTTTCCTCTTTGCCATTGATGTAGTTAGAGTCCCTACATCAATTCAAGAAGCATTGAAGAATGAGAATTGGGTTTAAGTCATGAATGAAGGGATGAGTGCCTTAGAAAAGAACCAAACATGCAAGATTGCTGACAAACCACAGGATAAAAACACAGCAAGATGGAGGCGGGTTTAAAATGTAAAGTATAAATCTAATGGCACATTGGATCTTTATAAAGCAAGATTAGTTGTTAAAAAGTATACTCTGATTATGAGGAGATATTCATTTTAATGGCTAAGATGAATACTATTAGAATAATTCTCTTATTGGGAGCTTATTTTAGTTGGGAATGGCAACAATTTCATGTGAAAAATGCTTTCTTACATGGACATCTAGAGGTAAAAGTCTACATAGAACTCCTCTAGGTTTTAGGTTTATTGAAAAAGGGAATAAAATATGCTAGTTTAAAAAAGCATTGTACTATCTCAAGTAGTTGTCCCAAACTTGGTATGGTAGACTCATTCACGTTATGATCTCGGCAGTATCAACAGAGTCAGGGTGACCATACCCTTTGTTCTTCAAACATTCCCTAGGAGGTATACTTACTTTTGGTTATGATCTCTAGTATCAACAGAGTTAGGGTGACCATATCCTCTGTTCATCAAACATTCCCTAAGAGGTATACTTTACTTTTGGTCTATGTTAATGACATGATTACTGCAAGAGATGATTAACATGAAAAACAAATCTTGAAAGAAAAGTTTGTTGTTCAACTTGAGATTAAGGATCTAAAAAATTAAAGTATCTCCTAAAAGATGTATGTTCTTGATCTTCTCAAAGAAAGAGGTAAATTTGATTGCAAGATCTCTAGAGTTTCCATAAAACAAAACCACAGAATTTGGAGTTATGAAGGTAGTTTTCCTGTGAACAAGGCCTAATATCAAAGAGTGGTCGGAAAGCTCATTTACATAGCTCACATCATACCTAACATAGCTTATGTTGAGAATGTAGTTAGTCAGTTCATGCATGATCCAAGGGAAAAACATTTACATACTGTGAACAAAATCCTTCAATATTTGAAAACAAGTCCAAGAAGGGGATTTTTGTTCAAGGGGAAATGAAAATTAAAAGTGGAGATGTTTACCGATGCAAATTATGCAAGGCATAGGCATGTCACATATAAGAGATCTATTTTAAGATATTTCATGTTAAGGTGCAAATTTGGTTGGAAAAATAACAAAGTAAATGTTGTTGCAAGATCTAATGTAGAAACTAAATTCCGAGCTATGGCATATAGGGTGTGTGAATTATTATGATTGAGAATTATCCTGAACTATCTTAAAGTGACATATGAAGAGTTTATGACTCTTTATTTTGATAACAAATTAGTTATTAGCATAACTCACAATCCAATTCAAAATATGATAGAACCATGTACATAGACATTAATTGATACTATTAGAGAAAAACTAGATAGTGGCCTTATCATATCTTCTTATGTCCCATCTGAGCTTCAATTAGCAGTCTTAAGAAGTCTTAAGAAGTGGACTTTAAATGTAATTCAACATTACAAAACTGACTTGTAAGGTAAACTTTGCATTCATTTATAAACTATTGAAAGGTCTTATGTTTAGTTAATGTGGGATCTCCAACACATTCCCCTAACACTAAGACTCTCGAACTCGTGTGTGGACTATTTAAGGGTGATCCGATAGCGAGCTGATGGCCTGATAGGCCTAACAATCTTGTTCAGATAGGCTCTGATACCATCTTAAGAAGTTGACTTTAAGCTTAACTCAATCTTACAAAACCAGCTTGTAAAGTAAAGTTTGCACCCACTTATAAACTATTGAAAAGCCTTCTCTTTACTCAATGTAAGATCTTCAAGAAGCAGATTTGTTTATAAAAGGTCTTTCCACTAAATGATTTCATGATCTCACATGCAAGCTGGAAATTATAGATGTCCATCCACCAGCTTGAGGGAAGTGTTGATTCAAGAAAAAATATAGTTCACCAGCTTGAGGGAAGTGTTGATTCAAGAAAAAATATAGTTCACCAGCTTGAGGGAAGTGTTGATTCAAGAAAAAATATAGTTCATACGCTACAAAAGGATTTTATAATTAATTAGAAATGTGTTGTTAGAAGTTATTAGAAGATTCTAGAGATTTATTTGTAGTCATTACTTCGGGGTTAGAGTTCTCTATATGTAGACACTGGTGTACTGCTTAACAGAATTAATTCAATAAAATCTTCTCTCGTTAAATTTTAATATATTTGGTTCAATTTCAATATATTTTATTTGGTTTTATCATGTCATTGGATTATAGGCAATGTTCATAACTGATTTTTTATCAAAGTAATTTCAATATATTTAGTTCTATCATGTCATATTGGATTATAGGCAATGTTCATATCTGACTTGTTATCAGAATAATTTCAATATATTTGGTTCTATCATGTCATATTGGATTACACACAATGTTTATAATTGACTTGTTATCAGAGTACAATTATATAGAGATGTCAACATTTATTTTTAAGGTTATTAAATATGATTTGGAAAGGGATTACAAGTATAACGTATAACTTTACAAATGTTAATGGAAAGATCACGTTTAACTGCCAAAGCCAAGGGTATGAAGAGTTAGCACTAGAAGCGAGTCATCTGGTGGACGATGAAAAGTCTACAAAGACTGTACACCTAAAGGGTGGGCGGAGACCGGAGATCTTTAAGTGCACTAGACACAACAAGAAGATTACATACAACTAGAATATTGACTTGGTTAGATGGAAATACAAGAGAAAAAAGACACTTAAAGTAAAGGGAAGAGATGACATCTATTAAAATAAAATAACAAATCAAAGAAAGAGAAAAACATTGTATCTTTTTTTGATCTAAAAGTCTAGAAGACTTATTTGTGTGACCTAGTAGATAATTTATTGAGATTAGGATTAAAATTATAAACAAAGAGGTAAGGAATGAAGAGATTCATGAGAAAACAAGATAGAATGAAGAATTTTGTTATTTAAAACCAATTATGACATACAATTAATGAGATAACACGTACTAAGAACAACATCATTTGAGAAACGTTGAGAGACCACACCATGGATTAAAATTGTTCAAATTGTTTTAGAAGATGTTTATTCTAAAACTCAGCACGCCATTTTGTCAAAGTGTATAAGCACATGAGATTTGGTTAAGGATGTCATAAGAAGCCATAAAATTTAACAAAAAAAATAGAAAAATAAAAGCATTATCACTGCACAAGACTCAAATCGAACCCTAATTGATTTTTAATTCCATTGTAAAAGATTAAAATATATAAAACTTAGAACAATTTTTTATTAAAACAAGTACATCTTGAATAATTATCAACAAAAATAACAAAATACTAAAATCTTAATTGGACTTAAGATGATTTGGTTTCCAAATATCAAGGTGAACTAAGACAAAAAGAGATAAAGCACGCTGTGAGAAACCACTAGAAAAATAACTATGACTGACAAACTTGATAACTCGAACAAACTTGAAACAAACTGCTGCATCTTAACAAGATTAGGATAACCCATTTGAGCATGAATGAGAGATGGAGAATCCATTACTGTCAACATGTGCAAATGCTTGTAAGTGATAAAGACCACAAGACTCACATCCAGCATCAATTATGCGTTCCAAACTTTGGTCATGTAAACAAGCAGAATCTTTAGTAAAAAACATGACACAATTAAGAAAACGGGTGAGACAACTAATGGATAATAAGTTAAATAGAGACCTTGAAACATAAAGAACACTATTAATGGATAAAGAAAGAAGAAGATAAATAGTACCAACACCATGTGATGAGACCCTGTAATCATTGTCCATGATAACAAAAGTAATGTGATCTATGACCCATACCATTTAAGGCATAACATGATCTATGACACATACCATTTAAGGCATAACACCTATCAACTTTAAAGCCCAACTTGTGACAATAGTTAAACTTGTATGCCCTTTGCCTGGCTTACAAGGGCGATTGTGATAATCACGCTAAGATATCAAAGCAGAAGAGTTATCAGTGAAACGTGGAAGTAAAATTAAGCACAAGTGAGTGTCCCAATCTCTAATCATTGACATGGGAATAATCATCAAGAAGTTCATGTAAAGCCAATAACATGAAAAACTTTAACCTTTGCTTGAGTTCTTAAGAAGGAGTGAAGGCAAGAGGCAATAACTCAATGAAATCATGAAAAAGAGTATGAACTTTATCCAAATATTCAACCTTTATATCATCAAGACGTCTGAGACAACAATATTGAGGAGATTTTGACAAATACCATAAAGACTTTGAGTATCATTGGTGTACAATAATTTGGCTTGTTCTCAAACTTCTGAACATGTCTCATAAGCACGAAATATTTGTTTTAGAGATGAGTGAATATTAAACTTAAGAATGATGCATAATTGAGCATTAATTTTCAATCAATGAGAAACCTCATTCTCAACAACATTAGCCACATTCAAGGTAAGATGATCAACATAATCTTGACTCTTAAGCCATAGATTAATCTTTTAAGCCCAATAACTAATTTCATCCAATTTGTCAATAGATAGATGAATATTGACATAATTAGTATAAAAGGACGGATCAAGCATAGTGGCAACAGAAAAGACCATAGATGAGAGAGCTGTGGCACGATTTGGAGAGACGTGTGAGGTTGTGTGGTAGCTCTAATTGCTACAATCTTTGCAACATGGTGGCCGCCTGGTTGCGACGATTTAAACAATGGCGTTGCCAATCCAAACAGTGGTGGCGGCGGAGAGACAGAAAAAAAAATAAAAAAATCATGGGTGAACAGTGGGTTGACCAGGAAAGTGAGGATTGTATCCTAACACTAGATATCATGTGAAAATAAAGTAAATAGAGGAATATGATTAATCCCTTGTGTATTATGAACACATAGGGCTATATATTTATAGATAAAAATCATATAAAACACATGGGCTACGCCAATTACATCTACCATAAAGATATTTTTCTCTTAATTATTGTTGAGATATTGAAGATATTTTTATCCTAATAATCCTCTATTGACAACAACTTATATTCAAAACACTGAAATATAAAAGATCATTCAATATTAAAGTAGAAGAATGAAGTAATTCTCTTCAATAAAAACAATGTTGTAATTTGTTAAAGTGATGCTTGAGACAGAAATGTAATTCAACTCACACTATGGCATCTTCTCCATACATGTTGCCAGAGATTCTTAAGTTCATTCCTCCGAATAGGTTTCACTAAAAAATCAACAGCACCTTTTGACAAACACTTAAAGACAATACCCATAGAATCATGAGACGACATCACTGCATGCATTTGAACATGTACAATTAAAGAAACACCATCATTGAAATATATTCTTAAATTTGGGACAAAGTATAACTTTGGTACACCACTTACTAATCACAGGGATATTATTCAGAGTTTTGTGGTTCATGATCTTGCACAAAAGACCTATTCCAGACAAAATAGGCATAGCTACCTCTGTTAAGACAAGACCAATGCAATTTTCTGGATCTTCTAGGATTTTCCATGCTTGAAGACCATTGGAAACAGCAGCAACTGTAATACATGAAGAAAATGGATTTTATGAATTATGGTGCTTGTTGTTTGAGCACCTACTTCTGGAGAGACAATTTGTTTCATATCAAAATAAATTAAATAGAAAGACACAATTAAAGTCACCCCAAGGCCAAAACCTGACTATTAATAGTTTTGTATGCAAAAAGACTGTAATTAACATCATTACTAGAAACTAGGAATCATTATCCTCACCTTTCATCTTAACATTTACCATAGACACAAGATTATTCCCTTCATGTATAAGATATCTATCATGCTTCAAGATAAAGTACAGAAAACATATCTCTCAAATAACCGCAGAACAGATTAAAATACATCAACTGAAAGGTTGTATACCAGTACTTGGGACCTCCCTAGTAGAAAAATAGCCAAGAATCATTCAACGGTATGAATAAACCAAGACTGTATAACAAATGCATAAAACATAGAACCCATAAAAAGTTGAAACTTACTGACTTTAGATATATCAAAAACCATACTTAATAGAGTTTTATATCTACAAGCTATTTTTTTCATCTCGGAAGATATCTCAATGTAGAATCAGTGCAAAATTAATCAATACTTAGTGGTTGAAAGTCCAACCTTAAATTTGTTAAAGAAAGCTACATGGTATAGCACATTTTTTTCCAGTAAGAAAAATATACCAAATTGGCATAAAAAATAAATCCTGTTTGTATAGACTTTTTTCCGTGGGAAACTCATAGTAAGCCTTAAAATGAAGGAAAAAGGAGTTAAGGGATAATAGGGGCTTGGGTATTATAGGGTGCCCGAGTACTGCATCAAGTAGTATGAATACACATTGGAGGAGTATTTAAGTACTTAATTCTCCCTTAACAGCTAGTTTCTAAGGGAGGGTCCCCCTAATGCTTGGAGGCTTATCAATTAGATTCAAAGCTAGATGCTGGAGTCTCAAAAATGGCTACTTATAAAGGGCCTGACCTGAAAGGTTGTATAGAGTTAGCTATCAAGACATTGACTCTCAGGTACAATGCTATGATAGGAGCTTGGGAAAGAATTTTATATCTCAATCAAATTGACAATATATATACATACACACACATATACATAGGTTGATACGAATGCATTCAAGCAATAATCATAAATACTAACACCTTACAATCATGATTTGAAATGTACAATATGATTTAACAAGCTATAAATTCATAGCATAAAATGAATCTAGAATGACTTTGAATCTCACACTACATGAATAAATTGGTTCAATTTCATATCATTGATCCAAATCATGTGAGTCAATGATTCGTTACTTTTTCTTTTTTTCTATTTCTTTTTCACCAGTTCTGAAGAAATAAATAGGAAATTCATATACGCTAAAATTTTTAAACGAAAAGGAATTGAAGCAAACTTGAAGTTATTTTATTATTAAATTACTTTACTTTTCGCTCATTCATTTAATGTGTGGACTCTATTTGGATTTCATTGCTTCATTTCCATTCTTCCAAAATAGAGGCTTCACAAACACAAAGTTAACTATAATTTCATTTTATAAAACTTATGGTTAAGTTGTTTTATCTATTTTTGGTTTAAAATTATTACATTGAACACTATATATCATTTATATGATACTTAGAAAGTTAGTTTTTGTTGCTTTTGAATCTTACAATTCAATGCAAATTATGACTCAAAAAATATTGGCTTAGCATTAAATATTTGAACCTTGAATTATAATCCTGGTACTAAGGCATAATTGACCATAAATACAGCATAAATACCTTCGTAACCACAATTGCGTAACAGAGCACGCACAACATGGCGTGTTGACTCATCATCTTCCACCAGCAAAACTTTTATCGATCTCACAGGGAGAAATCTCTCCCAGCATATGACTGGCCCTTGAGGTTGTTGCTGTGAAACCTGCAAGCTCCCATTGATTTGAATCAGATCCCTCAACCCATTGTTTCCATCTTCAGTCAGCTTATTAAATCTTGTGTCATCTTCTGTTGATGATCCAGAACTTACCCCTCCATTGGCTACTCCACAATTGAGACTCTTTTTGTCAAAAATCATATGATTGTGTTCTGCCAAACCTCTCTTCCCTTTCCCAACATTATTGTTCATTGGACCAGCCTATATCAACCAAACTGAAAAAACATTGTGAGGAATTAACACACAAATGCAACACCGTCGTCAAGTGAATCATGGATTCCCCACATCTCAAGCACGTCAACTATCAATTTCTGCAAATAACAACCCTTTCCATCAGTCAAGTCAGTACTTTTATAATAATTCTGAAAAAAGAAAATACCCTATACCTGAGCATACTCCACAGGCCAAAACAAATTTATACCCACACAACTATCAAGGGAGTAAATCAGAAATTGCATACGATAATTGTTAAGAGACCTTACATAATAAAAACCTACACTTCGTAGTAAATGCAAAGTTGTGATTCAAAAAAGTTAAGATAAAAAATATAGATCCATACCTCCAAACTCCAGCCCCCAGACAGAAACGAAAAGCTCAAAAACAAAAATTCAAAGCAAATTTAATGAAATGGAACGACAACCTGTTCCTGCACCAAAGAACTCTTAAAGCTTTTGTCTCAGCACAAGGTAAACTTCCCATTCATACCGATATCCTGTTAAATTAATATAATAAGTAAACTTACTTAACAGCCTTATTCCTTACATAAATAGAGACAGTTCACAGATTATTTTACATGGAGATTTCAGCAGACTTCAGAAATTCGAATAGTTAGAGGCTTATTTAAAACGACAACATAAAACAAACAAAGTCCAAATCTACAATCTAAATATCTTTTTTCTTTACTTTCTTTTTTTAAAAGTGATTCCCGTCCAATTTGCATAACACCAGACAGATGCACTGCTTTTATTTACCATAAATTTGATGCAAAAATTACAATTACACTGAGACGCGTCGTAGATTATTTTACTCGAATATATTAACTCAGACCTCATAAATTAGGGAAGGAAACCAAATTCAAAGTAAAAAGGTTAATGTCTCTTACAAATATAGCAATGAAGATTCTACTTATCCACACCAAATAAAACACAAAAAAATCCACAAAGCACAATCTAAAACCGCCTTTTCAACCGCTTATTTGATTTTCAGTAAAACCAAAAGCAAGAGAGGCTTAAACAAATTCACAGGACCACGAAACCAACCTTCAGAGCTTCACTGACAAGAACCAAACCTCCATTTGCTAGCTCGATGCAGCAACTTGGAAAAAACAATCCAACGCACAAAAAATCAAAAACCGTAATAGTCAGAGCTCCAATCTCGTTTAGAAATTAAAGCAAAACAAAAATCACAACAGCAAAAAACAAAATCACAATCAAAGGAAGAAACTCAGCAACGTAGGTAACAAGGTTCTAACATTTCTCTGAAAGCTTTTCTTTTCTTTTCTTTTTCCTTTTCTTTTCGTTTCGAATTCCGCGAAAAACAATTTTCTATGGAAAACACTTGACTGGCAGAGAAATAGCGAAGCCAAAAGGTTAAGAGAGAGTGGGGGAGAAGATATTATTCTGGGCGCGCTGACGTGTACAAAATGAAGGCGTGAATGGCTCGGAACTCCACGTAGGATGCTGGGTCCGTGCCACGTGGCGCGTTGGAGACGCGTTGATTGCGTGACGTGGACAAAATCAAAAGCCGCGAGGTTATGTGCACCCTTCCGAATCCAATACGATCTTCTAGATCTGGATGCCACCACGTGGCTCACTCGCCTCGCGTATAAAGGTTCTCCCCTCAAACCCACAAGCCCCGAAACGACGTCGTTCAGTTCATACATTCATCAAAACGGAACCCCTCTAGTAAGGGCCTTCCTTCATATGCCTCTACTTTTTTCCAAATCTCATCTTTTTTTTATATTTCCAATTATCCAATTAGTACATGATTAGGTTACTCTTGTTTAAATATTCATAATAATAATTGTTCCAGTTCTTCTAAAAATAATATTTTTATTAATATTATTAAATATTATGTACCATGCTTATCTCGGAGGATTTTTGTCCTTATTGTGTTATTAATATGATAAGAAACCATAGTGCTGCTTGTATAAAGTAGGTTCTTTTATTTGATTAAGAGAACTTGAGCACACAAAAAAACTGTTATTAAGCCCTGATAAGATGTTATAAGGCCATTAAAATGAGATTAAGTGGTGGAAAACTATTTCAGTTTAACTAGTGATTTTGAATTGTGTTGAATATTGAATTAGTTGGATTGAAACATAATTATCTTTGGTAATATATGTGATTTATAAAAGAAAAAACCAATGATTGTAAGAGATGAGAAAAATGACAGAGGAGGTGATGTTACATTACTTTTACATTAGAGGAGGAGAATGAGAAGTACATATCTTCATTTATTCATATGGTCCTGAGGAATTTATCCTAGATTTGAAAGGAAGTTGCGTAGTTGAGGGAGTGTATATTACTGTTTTATGTGTCAATTGCTTTGTTTTATCGTTATTTTTATTGAATCTTCATCAGTTTTTAGGTTGCTATGAAAGAAATATGTTGGAATTGGACGATAATGTATGGCTGATTTTCTTATGAAAAAGATGTAAATTGTTCTATTAATTTTGGTGATACAAAATTAGGTTTAATTTTTACAAGGAATCAAAAATTATTTTGGACATGTCTACAATTACATTTCTCAATCATAGTATGTAAAAGAAACTGCTCTTTGAACCAGTGATAAATTATGCTATTACATTATTTGATATTAAATTTACATGGTTGATGCAGATTTGTACTTTTTGCTTGATATTGATTTATAACTTGAGCTGCTAAATATTGTGATTTTTCTAATATACCAGAAGCTCATCAGATGAATGAACCAGCTGTTTATTTTGCATCTTTGAAAAATCTTCATGTCTTTGTGAAGGAAAGAGGAAGAGAATGATAATAAAAGATAAATGAGTCATGGTTATGTTATGTTATGTGTGTGAGATGTCAGACAAATCCATCTGATATTTCTAGTATAGCATGCCAGTGGCTGAGAAGGTGGGAATCTTTTTTCACAAACAGAAATGATTGAAAATGGTTGAAATTAAGGAAGAGAAAACATCATAAAATAATTGATGATGCTGTGTCGGAATGTGCAGAACTTAGGTTTCACAGTCCAAACCATTAACTGTCATTATGGTGGTTTCTACATGCATAAAAATGAAACCCTAATCTTGTTTTGTCACTAATTTTGGAATCTAAAAAAGTTAATGTTGAAAAAGAAAAAGAGTGGAAAAATAACAAGACTCTACAAAAATCATGTTGGACCATTGGGATTCTTTTCTGAGTTAACTTCTTGCAGCAACATTTTCAATATCATGTGTCTACTTTACCAGAATAGAATATACTCTTGTTCATAAGATGTAACAAAACTCCAGAACCACATTTGCAGCAACTTTCCATAAGGGGAATCTAATTGTACTGGTGCATGAGACCACATCATGGATAAAGTTGGAAGCAACAAATAGTAAACAACCTTTAGATCTCACGCACGAGAAGTATGTCCCATGGAATTTTCTAGTGTATTATATCATGGTATAAACTATCTGATTCAGTTTCATAGAATAGTGATTTTCAACGTAACACTGGATAAGGTCTAACGTGCGAACCTCTCTAAGAAAGTGATCAAATTATATATGAACACTTGTGTGGATTTAACTCTTGGAGTGTGGAAGGGTGCTCTTTAGAATCCCTCTTTCACAAGTGATCTTCAAATAAAATTGCTTCACATGAAGAGGGTTAATTAGTAATACAATTTTTAACACATCTTTCATTAATACACTTTCTACTATCTAGTTAAAATTTGATGATAATTAAAGATTCAAAAGTATGGTTCCTTAAATAAGTAGGATAAAATAAAAATATTTAATCAGGCAAAAACGTATTTGATAAAATGTTGTTATCATTTATATGGAATTAGCTGGTATGTTAACGTACCTATCAACCAGACTAGAAAATAATTGTGATTTTAATATTCAAATGTTGTGTGTAAAAATCAAATAAATTAGGAAATAAAAGTTGAATTTAAGTGAACAAAATTTGGTTAGGAAATTTTTACTTAAATAACGGTGAATTTCAAAACGGATAACACTTTGCACTAAAATAATGAGGATAAAAAAATTAAAGAAAATACTCAGCCGAGTTTAATATATATATATATATATATATATATTAAATTTTCTCATTTTTATTGAGATTTAATGAAAATGATACTAAAAATCAAATTTTAAAATGTTCAAAATATGACATAGCAAAAATAAGATGAGTTGTGTTTTATTGATTCCACCTTAAAATTATTATTTTTATAAAAGTTGAGTTTAAATCATGTTCACTTGTTGAGAGAGAGAAAGATTGGACATTAGACCATTGGATTGAAGGAAGTATAAAACAAAGTGTATTGATTGTGTAGTGATAATATGATAAACTATTTAGTCCATATATTTATTAGACTGGTTGTCATAATTGTTTCTGTTATTTCTTTAATTTAAGTTATATAAATAGAAATTGTTTTGGACATAAACAATATATTATATTGAGTTATTGAGTTAATCTATTATCCTAAAAAATAGTTATGAAATAAAAATTAACTTAGAATTTAGTTTTAGAATAAATAAAATAATATCTATTTTTTTAACAAAAATTAGTAAATAAAAGTTAGTTATTTATTTTTTATTTTTATAACAACCACTAACTCTTTCTCTAAGAAGATATTTTATCTCTCTAAGAAGATATTTTGTTTTATTCTAATAAAAACTACCAATTATCTTTAAGAAGATATTTTGTTTATAAAAACTATCAATTATCTCTCTCTTTTAAAAACTATCAACTATCTCTCTCTCTTTTTTTTTTTAAGAAGATGTACAGTTTCACTCTTATAAAAACCAGTATCTCTCTAAAATAATTTCTCTTTAATTTTTTTCTACTTTCTCTCTAGATTTATGATCTCATAAGTTATCAGATTGACAATCAGAGAACATCCCTAAATTTCTAGCGTTGAGTAGATCAAGAGTGTTTGATCAAATTCTTGAAGAAAGTTAGGTTGTCTGTGATTTTAGAGTCTTTTGAGTATCTCTATTCTATAAAGGTAAGGGAAGCTAATTTGATTGTTTTTCATAAATATTTTAATTATTTGTTTATTAATGAATTGGATGAATGTTTATATCTTGTATGATGTAGTATCAATGTTTGTGAATGATGTGGTGTGTGATCAAGACATAGTATCTTCAGGAAAGGAGATATCCGTGTTGAGATTATTAGGATGTGCATTGTTTAGGGATTTAAAGAGGTATCCTGACTCTACTGGTACATTGGATTCATATAGATGAAGATTACCAGTTAGTGAAGAGTTGAAGGAGATTCATATGGTCCTGTCCGAGGTTTGAAATATGATCCCGATCGGAATAGGACATATGGATTAACTCTGTGCATATGGGATCCGAGGTTTGAAATATGAGCCCGATCGAAATAGACTGTTATGAGGTTTGAAATATGAGCCCGATCGGAACAGTTAGGTGGTATATGACAGGTGCACACCTCTGAGTCTAATTCAATGCACGAGTGTCTTCCAGAAGTAGAGAGTCTAGCGTCTTTGTTTGTGAGTCAGTGTATGTATGATGTGATATGAACTATGAAAGATTGAATTGTTGTTGTTTTGATGAGATAGAAATCCAATTTATGAAAATATATATTTTTTGAAACTCTCTAGCTTACTCTTCTTTTTGTGTGTTGTTTGTTTTGTTTTTAAAATTGCGATGATCGTGTATATTCCACATGAGCAGAGGATTTGATAGGTGGTGTGAGTCCTAAGTGAATCGTTGGAGAAGCTTTATTTTATTTTATTTTATTTTATTTTATTTTATTTTATTTTATTTTTAATTTTACAGAGATATTTTTATTAAATCTTATTTGGAAATGTATATTTTGAGATACATGGTGAATATATGAATTTTTATATTCAATTTTATTATATAATTTTTATGCAATAAAGTTTCTATTATATGAAAAATATGGGATGTTACAGTTAAATTGTGTATAAAATCTTCTAATGTTAATAAAAATGTTTTCTTTTAATTTTGTTATTGTGTTTTCTTACTTTTTATTTATGTGAATCTAATAATTGACAGTTGTTTGTGGAAATAAAAAACAAAGTCAAGAAGTTGGAGATATAGCCACCAAGTTTGACATAATCTTGATACAACACAAAAGTGTTTATGCTTTGAACGTTGAAATGAACATGCTAACATCTTTGTCTTAGAATTGTAGTTTATTGGAAATTCAGTTTGCGGTTTTATCTACTATCCAAGTAAACTATATCACACTCACACAGGGGGTGAAGGAGACACCATGATTGAAGCACTAGTAGAAAAAGAGCATTTATCGTCGGTTCTGAGAGGCCTTTATCGTTGAGTCCCGAACCAACGTTGACCCAAGAGATGTTGAAAATGATGTCGATTAAACAACTGACGTCATGTAATCTACCAGAACATCGGTTTGGACAAAAAAAAATGACGTGGTGCTTTGCTGAAATCCACAACACCACGTCGGTTTTAGCCAAACAACCGACGTGGTGTTGTCATTTTAAAAAAAAAAATATAAATTGATAAATCTATAATCGATACAAGAAAACACCATAAAAATTTTAAAATTTTTTAGCAATTGTAGATATGTGAAATCAAAGGCTACAATCTAAAAAAATAGATAAAAAATAACAAAAAGAAAAACCCTAGGCGATAGGATTTTGGAATTTTTGGAGGCCCGACCGCCTTTGGCATTTGGCCAGGGGCTTCGTTACCCCATTTCAAGCAACTTTCATTTTTGGAGCGTCTCAATCCGAGCTCTCTATCAAAAGTTATGACCATTTGAAGTTTTTTCGTCCAAAAGTTTTTGAAATCCTAAATCTATGATACAAACATCCAGAAAACATTCCAAGCATACAAAGATAAGAAAACATATCTTTTGTAGATAGTGAGGGCAAAACCAGTGAACGAAAATTGACGCAAACGAAATCTATTAAAACCAAAGAATGTAAAAATGGAATGAATGAAACCACAAAAGACAATGAGAACAAAAAAGGAGAACAACACACGAGGGAGAACACCACATACCAGTGAGAACATGAGCAAGAAAGCGAGACAGAATGTAAGAGAGAATGCGTGAGAGAGAAAATGATAATGTGAGCAAGAGAGAACTGTGAAGAAGCAGCGCGCACAAGAGCGAAAATTAGGGAGGGAGGCAAAAAATGTAAGAGGGAAAAAATGTAAGAGTAAAAACAGTGTGGCTGGCTGAGTTAAAACAGGCAGAACCACGTTGGTTAGAAACCCTATAACCGACATGGTGGGAACCCTAATTTTACCCAATTTTCACCAATGTTATCAGAGTGACCATGATGTCGATTGGACTACCAGAACCAACGTCATGGTAAAAAACACCACGTCGATTTAAAGCTCCCAACCAAAATGGTGACTCACCCGCCATTTTAAAATTTTGAATTTTTATTTTTTACTGATATATTTATGACGATTTTTTTTGTTTAACCTACGTTGTGTGCATATCACAATGTCGGTTTATGTCTAATCGACGTTATGGATGCTCATTTATTTACAGAAATACCACCGCATTTTTGACAATGTCATTTTTGCATTTAACCGTCTTCATACGCAGACGTTAAATCTCCTTTTTCTACTAATGAAGGAGATAATTGGATATGGGTATTGTGCATGACTGCACAAATATTCATTCTAATAGTTAAAGTGACAATCATCAAATATATTACAAGAGAATGAAACGCATAGATATTAAGTTTAGGGAGATTATGATCAAGAAGATAGCCTAGGAGAAGAATCCAACATACATGCTTACAAAGTCTTTACCAAGATCCAAGGTCATATAATGTTTGGAGCTAATTAATGTTTCATTTGAAGAGAAAGGAATATAAAGCTAGAAGTTATTTTATGATTTGGAGTCAGTGTGGAAAATTGTAATTATTAGTTTTGAATCATGTTCAGTAGTTGATCTGCTAAATATCTCAATTAGATCATAGATTGTGTGATGAAAGAAAAGAGAATATTAACTATTATAAATTTTCTAATAATGGTGTGATAGATAATATAATATAAACATATAAATATTTATTACACTTATTTATATATTTTCTTAATTTAAGTTTTATATTATATGTAAAAATGGTTATGAACATAGACTATAGAGTTATTGATTTAGATTTTTTATATAAACTCTTTCAATATTAATAATCGTTTTCTTCTAATTTTATTGTTATATTTTTTTTTACTTGTTATGGATATGAACCAAAAAAGTTTCTTATGCTTTGAGTTGAGATTATGGCATAAAACTAATTTTATATTATAAATACAAGGTATACATGGAGTATACAAACAAAAATTATACTTTTACCTTACCCTTAATATAGATATCATTGTGTTTTTACTGACTTAGGGTCAGAGAATCTTTTGTATGTGAACCTTTCCTCGTTGCGCCTACCACAACTCGTTTCCAAAGGGTCCGTCCTCATTTACCTCGGAAGGTTCGACACAGGGTAAGAACATTGGTGCCCACCGTAAAAACCTTGTTTCCTTATCCGTCAATTAGGGGCTTGTTCCGGTACACCCAATAGTCAAACATTGCTTAGAAGTCGAGGTCAAGGTATGTTTAAAACATCTTCCTCCCTTAACCCTTCAAAGCATCTTTTAAAAACAAAACCGTAACGAAAATCCAAACTCCATAACATATAATACCTCAATAATAAAAAGAAAATAATTAACACTTATTGTTTTATAAAACAATAAACAAATTAAAAAACTATAATCTCTAAAATGATAATGATTTTGAAGTAGAAAATTTACTTTCTAATGAGAATGGCTTAATACAAAAGATAAATAACCAAAGAGTTATTGAGTATATAATTATAACTAACAAAATCATTTAATGAGGAAATCTAATTAAGCACCTATTAAGTGATAGTAGTGACCTGTTTTTTTTAATCAAATGATCAACAAAAAGGTCTTTTATATGTTGAGTATTACTTGTGCACGATAAATGTGTATTAATATCAGGATTATGAAAACAAGTAGTAAAAATGAAATTATTTTTAATATATTGTCCCCTTAAATAATTAATAAAAGTAATATGTTTTTTCAATAAAAATTTTATTTGAATTCAAGAAAAAAAAAACAGGTTCTCGCTTTTTTATGAAAAATTTGAACAAAAATTATTATTAGAAAATATTGTTCTTTTCAAAGAAAAATTATTTTAAAGAAATATAAATATAAAATATTTTTACTTAAAATTCTTGTATACTTGTCCTTCTTATGTTTCACATGTTTCAGAGGAAAATGGGAGGATCGCGCAAAACGGAAAGGAAATTTCAAAAAGTTTAATTGTTCTTTCTTTTGGTGCAATGTGCAAGGAAAGAATAAAGGAGACCTTGAGTTCAATTTAAATTTAGTTTTTTTAACCGAAAAATAAACCTCTCATAAATATATTATTTTTATTTTTATTTTTATTTAAAATCTGTGTACGCTATTTTACATCTTTTCCTGTCTTTTTACTTTTTTTTCATATTAGAATAAAACGGAAAAATGTTATATTTCCTTTATATAAAAATAACATGAAAAATCGTTTCACTTTTATCCATTTTATTCATAAACCAAACTAAACCATTTAATATTATATTTCTTTTCAAAAAAATTAATGATCTATGAACAAAGATGGGAATTACGGAATATTAAGAAAACTAAGATCTAACATTTAAGTATTAACCAAATTACGGAAAAACCTGTTTTCCAGACAGAAAAATTAACATAAGAATTAATCATTATTTATATATTAATCTATAACAATATATAAAGATATTTTTAGAAAATATATAAAAATTTTATTTTCTAATATACTATATAATATTCTTTTTATCATCTCTTCAAAATAATTCAAGTTATTGATAAAATAAGTCTTTTAAATGATAAATTCAACAATCATATTAAACTATTGATAGTCACAATTCAATTAAAAGAGTCACATATATCCATGGATGACAATTTATTACTTATATCATTATGATATTTCTCAATCAAAATCTTTCTTATTGTTGTTATAATTAAAAGTCACTCTTTTAATAGGGTAAGAGACCACAAAATCTCTAATTTTGATATATTGGAAATCAATCCTTAACCTCCCACTTTTCTTCTAACTTATCAATAAATAGTGAAATTAAAAGGTATAATTAAAATTATCTTAAGTTTTTACTAAAACGATCTTAAAACATCATTAACGAGATCAACAACTAATATGATTTATATATATATATATATATGACTAAGAATATTTAATTTTCCATTACACTCTTCTCAATTTCTTTAACTTTCTAAGCTTTTTTTTTTTCTCTTCTATATTTTCTATTTATTATTTTCCTAACTAGTGGATTTCAAATTGTTTATATTTTAAATTTCTTAAATAATTTTTGAAATATAAACGAAATTAATATCAATAAATATATTAAATTTAATATACGTATTAATATGTAAATTAATAAAAATTATAACAGTAATTAAATTAACTTGGCAAGTTAAAATAACATGATAAAGTTACATACACATAGAAACACCAAAGCTTATGTTTCTCTTAAAATAATAATGAAATTGTTATTAACTGTTAAAAAATAGCAAAATGCATTATGATTGTAAAAATATGCCAACGATTAATCTAGCTGACACACTATATAAATATGGTTTGAATCACTAATTAATCAAGTTGATTATTTATATTAAAAAAATAAAAAAATGTATATATTTAATATAATATAATAAATTTAACTTGTAAGACCTGGCGTTAATGTTTAGTAGAGATGGTTTTAGAATAATAATGGTTGAAATTCTAATTCATATTTAATATACAAATTAGAATTCTTTAGTAGTTGATTTCATTTTATAAATTTTATGGCTGTTTTAAACATTTTTCTCGTATTTTTCTACACTTTTTTTTTTTTGTTTCAATCAAAACTTGTCTTGTAAAAGATAATAGAGAATGCAACATTCTCATCTCATCATATTTTTTTAGGTAAGTCTTTTATTCTCTCATATCTCAAAGTCTGATTTTGTTCTTGAACTTGCATGTAGGTGTTTTAAGGCTTGCGTATGAGATCTTAGTCGGTTAGATAAATTTTTGCCAATTTAAATTCGTACTAATATTTTCTGCTTGCGAATTTAATTTATTCTTAATAAGCTGTATAACCATTATCAATTCTTATGAGAGTATGTTTATTTATGGAATTCATTTGAATAAGCTGCATAATATTTATCAATTATAACGATGTTCAATAACTTTCAATGGGATTATATTTTAACTATCATTTAATCAAATCAAACAAAAATGTCACATTTATTATAGAGTATTCAAAGACAAAATCACCTATTAAATTCAAATAAACATCAATTAATACAAACGCTCTTTTAAAAATCACATTAAAAACAAGTATTGTTTTTGTTTAGTTTAATAATAAAAAGGTAAGTTGATGGTCATCTTCCAACAAACACCTCCTATACGTTTTATTGATGATCAACCATAATCACCACAAAAAAACTCAAATACTGGATGATTATTTGAATTCAAAATTTAAAAAATGAAAATGACAAACAAAATTTACACTAGAATCATAAAATTAAAAAATGTTTTCAATTTTAAGAACTTTTTTAAGGCTAATAAACCCTTTAGTGGTACATTTTAAAATTAACTATAAAAAGAAAAAAATATTTTACATCCTTTTACATAAAAAAAAAGTTATTGTACTTTTATTATTGTTATCGGAAACTTTTTTGCAAAAATATTGTAACTTGGATAAGGAAATAACTATAAAGACAAACATTACGTAAAGGATTATTGCTTATAACAAGTATTTTAGTAAAAAATTAAAATGTATACAAGTTTAGTAATTATGCATTGCATTACCCATAAAAACCACCATTTATATAAATTTTAAAGTAAATATGACAAAAACCAACATACATATTATAATACAATACAAAAACCATTTTACTATAACTTATTGTTTCTATTATACCAATATGACAATAATAAGTACACTATTTAATTTGCATATTTCTATAACATACCCTTTTATGTTTAGTGAATAGATAAATATAACATGCATGCATATATTTATGCGTATCATGTCAAATAAGAAAATGATAAGTAAGCTTCCTGTCATTCAATCCTACAACAATTATTAATATTAATTTTTCTAATAAATGTACACAGAGAATCAACATGTAAATTGCAACACATTATGAATTCATCTCTTCCAAAGTTGTGCTTTTACAAAAATAAAGGGTAAAGCAATAATCATCAATTAAAATAGAAGTCATTAATACTATAATAAAATTCTGTGTTGTAAAATAACTTCATTGAAATTATCAAAATTTTCCAAACAACAGCAGGTAATTTGCTTTCTGCCCCTCAATTTGAACTTCCACTCTCATGGTTTTCAAAATAACTATTTTATTTCTCTTTCAAGTGACTTGTGGATTATTTGTTTTGAAACACCTTCTAGAATTCATGAAATACTATTCATGTTTTCTAAAAGATAATAGGATTTCTAGAATAAAATTTCTATAACACATGAAATATATTTCAAAACAAATTTTTCAGAAAAAACTTTTCAAAATAATATTTTTTTTTCTATTCTTTGGTGGGGTATGCAGTAAAGGAGAAGAGGACAGGATAATTTAGTCAATACACCCAATTGTGAGAGTGCAGGTTAAAAAATGGGGGTGCAGGAAGTAATTGCCCAACAATTACCCCTCTCCAGTACATCTTCCGAAGTGAACTTCAGAATTTAATGGAGCCAAATTGCGCAAGTGGAAATAACAGGCTGGGACGTCCATAAGTCTTCAATTTGAAGGGTAAGATGGTTAACGAGCACTGAATCAGAATCCAAAGTTCAGATAACGCAACACAAGTGTCTTTAAATCTCAAAAGTGAAAGACAAATAACGAAACAACACTATTATTATAACCACCCAAAAATAAAAAACCACTATATTGTGGCTTATCTTCAATAACTTCTGTGTAACTACTATATTTGGATATTTATACAATGCAACGCCAATAAGACAACGGCTCAGGCCTTGGAAGCATATGCCCCTCTTATGCGTAACAAGCACCAACGCTTTGTGGGTACCATAATCCTCTCCAAGAAATAAAAAGGTCAAAGAAAGTTGTCGTCTCAGGACAACTGGAATGGGAGAACCTATCTCCCTCACCACTTCGATTACAGAATCACATGCTGCACTTGCAACTCCAAACCTAATAAAGCAATTTATAACATGTTTAATAGAATTAGAACTTTTAACACCCAATTCAGAACCTGAATAATGAAATTCCAAAGAAAAAACCATTTTGCCAAGGCCCGACCGAGGCTATTCCAACATCTGATCCTGGCTGAAGTTTAGAGACTCTCTCCATATGAGCTCCTTTATATCTTCTTCGTTGAGAGTTGTCTGTTCGAAATCAAAGACGAAAGGAGTTGGGCAAACGGGCTCCTCGTTGATCTCATGAAGACTTGCCATATATGGGTGATTCAGTGCTTCTTCAACTATGCAAACCATACAAAACAAGTAAATCTTAAAAGGAAATGAAAGAACGCGATAAAAAAATAGAGGGTCCTACCATATTAAAAAACAGTAGTTTTGGTTCTTGTACATCTGAAATGTGGTTGATTGTCTATAGTGGAGTCAAAATGAAGTATAGAACTGGGAACAAAATCTACCACATTTGGAAATACAAGGTCTAAAATTATCGTTTTGAAGACATGTATACTAACTAAAACCAATTTTGACTAAATATTTAGGGATCTAAACACATTTTACTCAAAATTTCATGGATTATTAAAAAAAAAAAAAAAAAAAAAAAAAAAAAAAAAAAAAAAAAAAAAAAAAAAAAGAGAGAGAGAGACATACCGGTTATTCGCTTGGAGGGATCAAAGACTAGCATCTTCTCAGCAAGATCAATTGCTAACGGGGACGCATCAGGAAACCGCTCACCAAAAGACTGCTTCTCTTTTTGTGGAAGCTGCTTAACATACTTCTTTGCATTATCACTTCTGAGGAACCCAAGATCCGAGTCCTTTGGTGAACCTAGTAACTGTTTTGTGAGATAATTATGAGGACTTCGTTCAATATTTCATCATTTGGAAGCTTGCATTAACTATCAATACTAATTAAAAGACATTTCAGAGGACAAGGATCCTACCATGCTAAGCTAAACTTTTCTGCCAATTCAACATGCAACTAGTTATTGAAGACAGAAGACAAATACCTCAGTTATAAGGGCCAACTGCTGGACATAATCTTTACCAGGAAACAAAGGCTCCCTTCTAATTATCTCCATTAAAATACAACCAACCGACCAAATATCAATAGCAGCAGTATACTCTGAACAATTCAATAACAATTCAGGGGCCCTGTACCAACGAGTGACAACATATTCTGTCATAAAGTCGGTCTCTGAGGTTGTTCTCGCAAGCCCAAAATCACATATTTTGAGATCACAGTTTGCATTGAGAAGTAAATTGCTTGGTTTTAGATCTCGGTGCAAAACATTTGCAGAGTGTACGTACTTCAATCCTCGCAAGAGTTGATATAAAAAGTACTGCAGTCACATTGAAAACACTGTTTAAGTTTTATAAACTATAAATTTCATTGATACAAATCAAATCTACACGTTCAAAACATAACGACTAAATTTAAATTTGTAAGGTAATGATTCATAATCAGTTTCAAAAGGAAAAAAACATCAGAACATCTTATACTGGTTACTGAACTATTAAAGGTTCTCGGACAACAATAGATGGCATCGTAATCAGAAGCAGCACTAAATGACCAATTTAACAGTTCCATTTTCTCATTACCACTCTTTGATAATTTTTGTATTAATAACAACTTTGTAATATCACTGAAGTAGTTAGGTTTCTTTTTCTTTTGTCTTAAATCCCTCATATCAAGAAGTCAATTCACTTTCCAACAAATCCAACATTAGCCAATGGACTCACTTACAAGTTATCCTAGCACTTACTCTCTTCACAACACTCAGTCACACCAGAAACTTTGTTTAAGAAAAGCAAACTTCATATCTTACAACTTGGATTAAATTCTTGGCGGCAGTCAGCTTACATTAACAAAATGAGAAGAAACATTCTATTAAATTTTATTCTCCTCCCATACCATACTGAACCAAACAGTCATCACTGTTCGGGACAGGGACAGGGACAGGGATGAATTAAACCAAACAGTCTCATTTATTTTTGGCTGTTAAAAAAAAAAAACTTATCTTCATCACTATCAAATGCTTCGTCGCGTATGGAACTTTACATAAAAACTTTCCGTGTATCCTTTACATGATACCTTTTTCCCACGTCAAACACTAGTGCGCACCACAGATGCGCAATGAGTGGCAGTCATTACAACACAAACAAAACAACAAATGTCTCCACATAATTTTGCATTGATTATAGATATCCTTCCCAAGAGACAGCATTACACGAATTGCATAAGACAACTATAACCTTAAATTTTAGGTTTGTAGGTTTTCTTTTCTATATATTATTTAACTTTCTCATTTTCTATTAAACGTGACTTAGAATTACCTTTAGATATCCAATTATACTCTTACGCAAATATCTAATCATTATCCCTCGGTCTTAGACACCCTCTTAAAAATCACGACTCTCTCTTCTCATACCAAACCAATGCAAATCTTTACCCCCACTAAATCTCACGCAGTTCCACACACTCAATCACTCCTCTGACGCGTGCACACTCACATTTCTTTCAAGTCAAACAATCAAACAGTTAGTTAGCACCACCACCACTCAGCAATAACTCCTCACCTGACAGTGCTCATCAGTGAGAGCCTGATTAGACTGTATAATCTGATGCAAATCGGTGTCCATCAACTCATACACAATATACACATCGTTGAAATTCTCCCTCTCCGCTGGCCGAATTATGTCCTTAATTTTAATTATCTGCACAATAACAAACCAAAACGAATAAAATAAATGCACAAATCATCATCTTTATACAAAAAAAAAAAAAAACGCACAAATCATCATTATTTTTATACAAAAAAAAAAAACGCACGTTATCATGTTCCATGTGGCAGAGAAGCTTGATTTCCCTGAGCGTCCTCTTGGCGTCGATCCTGTTGTCAAACGCATTCCCAATCTTCTTAATCGCAACTCCTTCTTCGGTCTCCGAATTCGTAGCGCAGCTAATAAATCATTCAAAAACCAGTTTAATTAATCAGTTAATTAATTAATTAACTAAATTAATTGAAAAAAATAGCGAAAGGGAGAAGAACGAACCAAACGATGCCGTATGCGCCTCTACCAACGGGTTGAAGAGGGGGTGCGTACTTAGCATAGACTTCGAAAAGGTTGCCTAAGATGTTGTAGCGCACGTACTTGCCGCCGTGAATTGGAATCCCTTTCCCTTTCGGTTTCTCAGATTCCGCGTTGTTTTCCATTTTCTTTCGTTTCTCTGCACACACACTAAAGCAAGCAAGGAAAGTGAGTGAGATTGGGGATTCAGGATTTCAGAATGTGATTATAATTATTAGGTCCACTTTGTACTGTGACTTCAATGGCTTTTGCCTTTTTGGCGTTGGACTTTTCAAATTGAATTCAAATGTTCGAACCTGCTTTGTTAGTTCTTATTGTTGCCCTTCCGTTTGTGATTATTGTGGACAACACAACAAAACACTATCCGTGGAAATTTTCTTTCGAAATTGAATCGTACAAGTCAAATCCCGCTCCTTTTCTTGCAGTTTTTTTTTTTTTTTTTTTAAGCCAAACAAGGGAGTTCTTTTTGCACCCCATAATTCCCTTTTGTACCTATATAAATATGAAAATTCTTTCTGCAAACCAATTTTTTTTTTTTTTTTGTAATCTTAGAAGATTTTCTTTTGCTTCTATGTTGTGCAATCTTCAAGTCAATGATTCTAAATTGTATAATTAAAAAATATTTTTTTTATAACAAAGATTTCAAATTGTATAAGAAAACTTTTAGATTATATCATTTAAAAATTATTTTTATAATTAAAAACTTTTATATTATGTAATCTAAAAGAGCACAATTTAAAATATTTTCTTCTTTAAATCTATTCTTAACACAACAAATAAACAAGTATTACAATGGCAAGATGGCTGGCTAAGAGAGCAGTTTTGTCTTTTAACCATCCCTTGAGCTGCACATTAAAACTACGGGAGTGCAGAAAGAAATGTGAACAATGTTAATGTAAAGGACCATGAGGCCCATAGAAAAAATCCAAATATAGCAATGTGTTTGCTTTAAGAAAGGCCCAAACATTTAAACAATTATATTCTAAAAATATTTTCTAAAACATATTAACATTTTAGAAAAAAATAAATCTCTGAAATGTGTTAAGGATATTTTAAAAAATAATTTTGGAATATAAATAACAATAGAATCATCAATTCAATACAAATATTTGAATAAAACATTCATAAAAATATTGAGTATAATACAATAATAGTAAAAAAAATAGTTACCAATTTTTATTTTCTTATAATCGTCCCAACTTTATTTTCTCCTACATACTATTAAATTATAATTTGTATCCATCGTTTAACTTACGTTATCACCAAGTAGATAACTATGTGTATCTAAAATATTAACGATATCTTTTTATAATTGATTTTGTGCATTTCTTTATCATTTTGAATATTATTCCCAACTATTTCTTTTCTCTGCTCCTATTGTAAGACTCAGGCTAAAATGAATGTTTTTTTTTGTTTGTAAGACTCAATTCACAATGTCCTTTTATTAATTATTTTAAAACTAAAATGTGCATTAATACTAACGTAAGGCTGTGTTGACAAGCATTTAAAAGGGCAAAGTATCATTGTTAAAAAATAATTTTAGAGAAAAATATAAACTTATGAATTATGTATTGCTATCAATTAAGTTGACTATTTTAATTTATTTTGTAAAGTAGTTAATTTAATTTTACAAATGGGAATTAAGGAAATACACTTTTTTATTTTACCTAAAAAATTATTTTACATATGCACAATATATTTAATAACTCCCATTTAAAACTAATACGTCCGGCAAAGGAGGAAATTTCTATGTAAATCATAGCTGGATTTTGAAAACAACGTTTCATTAAAATGTCAATGCTAATGCTGTGGACCATTTCGTTATAGGAAAATAATGTCAAAGTCAAATTGAAATTACGAGGAAATAACACTCAATCCATGTAGTTTTTTTGCTTTGTTTTTTAGTTGCGACTTTAATCTTTTTTATTTTTCTATTGATTTCTGACAGGAGATTAACAAATCTTTAGTTAAATTTTCCTTTAATTAAAAATCTAAATAAGTTGCCACATTGATCAAACCAAACTTATGACTTCAACTAATAATTATATTTTAGGATATTTGTTTTCTTCTTATCAACTAATAAAAATATATTATATAGGTACACAAGTAACAATTCCCATTGCAAATAAGCCTAAATACACCAATCATAACTCACAATAATTCAAGCAAATAACTAAATTTTAGTTTAAAATATGGTGGCAATTGTCCTCATTTAAGTCATGAAGAAAATTGTTAAGAGATAAGATCGAAAAGAGATATATAGTTAAGAACTTTTTTTTGTACTTTTTTATCTCTTCTTTGTAAAAGTAATAATAGTAGTGTCACTCTTTAAGAAGATTAGAGCAAGCAACACAAAACTTAAAAAACAACTTTGATATTGTTGTAGTGATATGTATTTGTATATATATGTTATCATGTATTAAATAAAACATATATTATCTTTATTTAATTATAAATAAATAGAAGTTGTTGTTTTTTTCTATCTCTGAGTGGTGATTCATTTTTGTTTTCAATCTTTGCATTTGTGTGATTAAACTATAATTCTTGATTTAAAATTTTAAGGAAAATTTGAAAAGTGATATTTATAAATGATAACAAGTTCACAACAACAAAATTTTATTGTATTGATTTGTTATTGTCTTAATAATAGAATAATTTATAAAAGCATGTTTATAAAACTTTACACCACTCGAAAGTAAACTTTTAAAGACGGTTTAAGGTGGATTCTAATAATTCTATCTACAATCGTGGTTGATTGAGCCATCATTAAAAATTACTATTTTTTTTTTCAACTTTCTACGGCTTGTTACGGATTAAAAAAAATACAATTTTAATATTTATTTATTATAAAGAAAACTCGGAGAGAATAATAATATAAATATAAAAGTTTTATGAAAATAAATGACATAAATATTTTATTTATAGATTTCAAGAAGTTGAATAATAATATAATATCTTTTAATATACATTTTTCTCATACATTATAATATATATATATATATATATATATATATATATATATATAAAGAACAAATCTCATTTTAAAATCTACTTTAATTGAAGTTAAATTAAAATTAAATTCATATTTTATTATGATACCAAAATATATTGAAATAAGATCTGTTAAATATATTGTGTCATCCTTTGTTTAATTATTGTAAGATCTTTCCATGGATGTCTAATTCCTTATTTGAAATGACCTTATATAAGAGGAAATAAATTCACTTTAAAAATCGGGTTTTCTAAAGTTGATTTTTTGTTCTCTCCTTATGAATATATTCGAATCTGATAATTTGGTTATCTGCAAAATTTTCAAGCTACTCATTGTCAAAAAAGTACTGTAATCATTTGATCAAAGAATCCACTTTCAGAGTGCTAGTCTTTTCCATTTATGATTCCACACAATCAAAACAATCACAGTGATTTATTTTCAGTGCTAATTAGAGCTTCTTATTCGTTCTTTGTCAGGCACATTTGTTATATTCAGGAATGTAATAAACTTTTTATGGTTTGAAGAATGATATTTTTGGCACTTTTTAACCAATGTAACGCATATATGTAGCACATATCATGTGGGCACGATAATACAAATTTGGGGAAGAAAATCATATACGTTACCTTGTTCCCCAAATATAGCTCGAATATGTCTCTGCACTTTGCAACTATCTTATTGAAGGTATTTCAAATATGTCTATGCAACTTTGACAAAATTTTATATAAAAAAAAAAAGAGTACTACACCCGTTTTCATAGATTAATGCAAATAATTTAACATTACACATATTAAAAAATGTTAAATACATTAAAATTTATTTTAACATTTTTTTTCTAAAATATTTGTTTTAGAAAATAAAAATATATATTATGATGATGCAAAAAAACAACAAGCTAAAATGTTTTAAAAGATCTCATTATAACAGTTACTGTTCAATATACGAATATAGAACCCAACCAAATCTGAATTCTTCTCGAAGAAGAAGAAAACGAATATTTTGCCAAAATTTCGCTTTATGCTTGAAACAACATGTACTATTATTAGTATTATTTAATTTCAGCGAATAAATACCTTACACAGAAATTGACAAGTGATTAGTGATTCATTATGTAATTTTACCACGTCGTTTTTTCTACTGCATGAGTGGATTAATGCCCCTATTCATTGGTCATTAATGTTATGTTTCAACAAGAGAGAGTGAAAAGAAATTGAAAAGTAAAATTGTTTGCACTAAAAGAAAAGAAAATAAATTTATGGTTGATTTAATGGATTTCATATAATTAAATAAATAAAATAAATAAAAATATAGATTAAAGTTGGAAGATAAATTAAAATAATTTAATGTAAAAGAATAATTTTAAACTTATAAATTAAAATTATAAAAATTTTAACTAAAATGAAAAAAGATAAAATATTAATAAATAAAAAATTATATTTAAAATAATAACATTAAAATAATTTATTTTATAAATATTAACATTTTAAAATAATTTAAACGTTTTATTATAAATAAAATATAAATATCAATAAAATACAAATATTAATTGTAAATAATTATATAAAAATAATGATAAATAAAGCAATTATATCTATTATATACGTAATAATACAAAATAATCAACTATGGTTTACACACGTGGTACCTCGTTTGGCGAAGAGAAACTCAATTTCTGTGTTCTCATCGTCGCAATCGAGGCCAATCAAACACCAATCAAAATCCAAGGCTAATTAATTAAATAATAAAAAAAAGGAGCCAGGGCTAATAAATATGAAAATTTAATACACACCAATATTACACGCGTTAAAGTCTCTGCAAATATTACATCACTAAATCAAATAAGAAATTTCTACATGCTTTCCGTTTCTTTAGTTACCAAAAAAAAAAAAAAATAAAAAAAAAAAAATAAATTAAAAAATTTAATTAA
>Ga0099825_1000939_pt1 | contig 34861 bp, 17 predicted proteins | sample SiratroredBW_FD_76838 | JGI IMG/M metagenome (GOLD analysis project Ga0099825, IMG submission 76838) | Root nodule microbial communities of legume samples collected from California, USA - Siratro red BW | ecosystem: Host-associated > Plants > Roots > Nodule | place: USA: California | collected...
ATAAATATATATATATATATATATATATATATTTATATTTATATATATATATATATATATATATGTGTGTGTGTGTGTTAATTTGGTTTAAAACAACAGTTCGAATTAAAGAAAACAAGATAAATATAGGTTTAATACAATCAATTAAAGTGTTAGATTAAGATTCATATAGTCTCACTTACGAATTCTAAATTGGGAATACTCGATTTGGTTTATAATTTTTTTTACCAAACTTACTACGTCTTAAAAATTTGTTTAAAGGAAACTTTATGTTCCAATAAAAAATCTACATTTCCATAAAAATTATTAAAATATTAAATAATATAATAAAAAATTATATTATTATTGTCCTTCTAAAATTTAAATATGTCTTTCAGGTTTCTTTAAAATTTAAATATATTTTTAAGTCTCTATTAATAATAATGATAGATAGAAAAAATTACGTAATGATCTTAATATAATTTTAACTATACATCTAATCAAAATCGCTCTTTTAACTATAAAACTCATTAGTTTTTTTATTGGAAAACCGACATGTACATTGGTTTTTCATTTCTAAGTATGGTTGGCAATTACTTAAATATATTTAAGTTTTAGAGAAAAATAAATAATATAAAGTTTTTGGTAATAAATATTTAATATATTTAAAATTTTATAAAAATACATAAACATGTTTTACCTAAATTTGGGAACTAAGGTATTTTTGCTTTTACAACCCTTATATTTATCTTCTTCTCTTCATTAGCTTCTTGCTATACGATTTTTTCTCTCTGATTTGTCATCATTTTTTAAACATAATTTTAATGAATTTTTAATCTCTATGTAAAATTAGTATAATACCTAAAAATAAAGTTGAACTTTATATTAATTTTTTTAAGACTTCTGTAATCTTAATGTCTAATGACATAGTAAAACATATTTTTAACTTGTCGAAATGTTTTAATAAGATCAACGTGTACTAAAGATATTTAGATGTGGTTTTGAGTTGATAGGTATATTATTAAAAACTTTCATAAATCTTATTTAAAATAAATCTCCTTCTTTTTGTTAGTTGTGACTTAATAATACGTAAAGAAAGATTTACACTTAATATCTTTAGAATAGTTTGTAAACCTAAATCATATAATTAAGTTTGATTAGGTAAACTATCATGGCAAAGTACAATGTGACCATTTTTTCAACCCCAGCTACTATTGGCTAGCACTAAGTATTATTTGAACTGCAATCATTTTTGGCTAAGAATGAATATTTTTTGGAACGTAGTTACTCTTAATTAAGATTAAGTATTATTTAGAATACAGAGACTCCTGACTAAGACTTAGTATTCTTTAACATATGACCACTCCTAACTAAGATTAATTATTCTTTAGAATGTAGTCACTCTTAACTAAGACAACTTTGTTACAAAAAAAGTATTCTAAAGCATCATAGAGTCATTCAATAAAAGAAGTGTTGCCTCTTACAACTATATAGGACGAAGTTCACTCTTTTAGATAGCTAAAGAACACACAAAAAATGTTTCATCATAGTGCTAGGATTGTAAGCTTAAGATTTTAAATCTATACACAAATTGTAAGTTTGTCGGATCATATGTTTGTAACCTTTCTTCTTCAAAGGTGTTGCCGTATATATATATATAGAGAGATGATAGATAGATATATTTTTATTAAAAGATTTATTACAAATCCTTTTTTAGTCATTAAAATATTTTGAGATGGTTTTATTCTTCATATTATGTTTGTCTATATTCATGCACAGAGATGTAAATGATCTTTAAGTAACATATCTCTTCTTCACGCGACAACTTGATACTTGACATAACTTATCAAACACATGTCAAGTAGTTTTTATCCAAATTGGTGTAAAGGCATGATCATACAAGGCTAATGGTCTATGCATAGTTGACATTTTACTTTTCTAGAAAGGTAGTTGGCATGGAACAATATTGACATATTCTTTAAGAGATATCTGATATAGACAAGTATTCCTAAGATCCACTTTTAAAACTAATTAGATGAACATTTTCTACAACATAGAATAAACATTTATAATATTATAGTTGTACCATAAAATTCTTAAAATCATGTCTTTTTATCTTCTATCCAAATATAATCTTATTAGATCAAGATAAGTATGCAAGGTTTTTTGTGTCTGTTGTATTCAGATGAAACATTGCATCCATAGTCATCATATGAAACATTACATTTGTTGTCATCAAACGAAATATTTGTGTTTGTCATGATATGATATCGAGACAAATTCATCTTTCAACACTTTTTTTGGTAAAAGCACTTGTTCAAAATTACTTGGAGTTTGGATGAACTTTCTAATAAACTCTATGGTGGTTAATCTTAGTAAGTTTCTTAAACTTATACATTTGATAAAATTTATCTACCTTATACTCAATATGTTTCAACATTGCTTTTACTATAAAATTTAGACAACTTTTTATAGGTTTCATGTTACATGCCTTTATTTAATGATGGAGAAATAAAGTTAGAATCTTGGACTTTAAATTCTGCACTTTTTATTCTTAAACTTTATCTTACTAATAATTTTTGTTTTTGTTTTGTAATATTAGTCATTTTGGGAAAACTTCATGTATAAGAATGTTGTGAACTTTATTTAAACTTTATATTATATTTACATGTTAATATTTATTTTGTGAATATAACTTGTCAGTTTGGACAAGTTATGTCATGGACAAGTTGTGTTTTATATATATATATATATATATATATATATATATATATATATATATTTATATCTTGAGTTAATTTGGACAAATTTGTTATGACTTAACTTGTTGACTTACTTTAAGTTTTTAATTAATTTTTATAAATATTGTGATATTTTTTAATTAAGTTGATACTTAAAACTTAAAATTTTTAGCCAAAAAAATTAAAATATTGATACAATTGACCCAACTCCATCTAATTACTCAAGAGTGGATTAATTTGGATTGAGTTTAACATGAAAAATATAGAAAGTTAAACTAACTTAATATTTTTAGTTTGAACAAATTTATATCTTGAATTAGTTTAGACAAATATGTATGTTATGACTTGGCTTATTGACTTATTTGAAGTCTTTAATTAATTTTTATAAGCATTGTGATATTTTTAATTACATTAATACTTGAAAATTTATTTTTTTTATAAAAAAATAAATTCTTAACTCAATAAACCTAATCTAAGTAACTCAAAAGCAAATTAGTTTTGATTAACATAAACAAAATGCGCAAACTCAACCCAACTCAATATTATTTTTTAAAACAAATAATAAGTTTGTTCAAAAATCCTATCTAACATAATCCACAAAAATCCCTAATTATGATTTCAACTTTTAATATACATATGTTAGTTAATTTATTTTTAAAATGTATATGAGTAATTTATTTGATTTTATATATATATATATATATATATATATATATATATATATATATATTAGTTTCATTTCCAATATTTATTTATAATAAACCTGCGAAATAAAATAAAATATTAAAATATGTTAAATGTCTTGAGGTCTTTCCTTTCAAATGTATCTACTATCTTCATCACATCTTCTACTCTTACAAATATGCACGTGAATAGTAATATCATTACACTTTTCCATTTTCTTTTTAATTGATCATAAAATTTATATGGGTAAGTACCACATAAACTCATTTAAGTCAACTGAAATAAATTATATAGTACTTAGACATTAAGTTGAGTAAAACACTTTTAAATCATCTACTTATAATTGCTATAGATGACAAATTTATGAATTTTAAACTAAATCAACTTATTCAACTAAACTTTGTATGCAATTGACGCCACGCATTTCCAATATCGTGAATAATATTGATATCCTTAACATATTCCGGAACATTTTGGTGACATGAAGAGAAATCTTCAATTTATTTTTACAATAACTTTATTTTATAAATAACTTTTCAACAATACTTTTAATTTTAACTCTATTTAGAAAGAAGGTACTAAATTTAAGATTGTGAAAAAAGTGATATTTTATATGATAAACTCAAATAAAAAAAATATTTCTATCATCTTAGGCAATAACCTTTATGTATAAGATAATCTAATCAAAGTGAAATAATTCTTCAAGGAATTGTATTCATTTGAGAGAATTGTTTATTTGTTGGTTTGCTATATATAGTTAATGTTAATACAGCCTGGGAGTTTGGATCCACCGGGCAAAAGAGCGAGTCAACAGGCTAACTCATTTGTTCACCAAATTTAAGAATTTTTTAAAATATATTAAATATCCACTTAATTATGTAAATATTTTCAAAGTCTTACCTAGTTAATTAATGTATCTAATTTCAAACCTTAAAATATTCTATTATAATCTTTAATTAAAACTTAATTGTGAGTGTTCATAAATAACAATCTTAATTTTTTAATGGTAATGGTAATAGATGTTTTATTATTCTTTCAAATAAGATTAAATACATTTTTTTTACTTACCCACAAAGTCTTATATTTTTTTTTAAAGAAAATGGTCAACCTAAATGTTCTTTCAACTTATGATTTGGTTTCTTAAGTAGGATAGCAAAAAAAAATTCAACTTATTAACCAAATTAAGTTTAACAGGATTGATTAGCTTAATAATTTACCTTCGTGATTCGTTGACTAATATTTAAAAATAAATTATATTATTATATTATGTATTTACAGAGAAAAAAATAACATAATTAAGAATGTATAAAAATAGATGTATGATAATTATTCATAAAAGTGACTTATTTTATTTACCTTTTAAATATTCAACCATACATTATTTATATATATATATATATATTATCTAAAGATATATTCTAATTATCAAATACTACTAAGTGTTTGACAAATAGTTAACATTACTTAATGTTAAATTTGAATATGAAAAGATCCCAAATTCACGTATTTTAAATATTAAAATACTAACCTCCTTAGCCTAAAAGTCAAAATCAAATTACAAAAACAAAAAAGAACAGAGAAAAAAAAATATACTTTTCCTATTTTTTAAACATGGTGCGGGCTTAACTAAATCCAAAATATATATATTTATATAACGATGTGAGCACGTGCATTCAACTCGTGCAATGCGAGAGCACTAATATACATTTTGCTTTGCCCACGTATAACACGAGATCATATTTTAAATATAAATGAAATGGCATGCAACAATATTATATTTTCAAAATAAACTGTTTTATATATCTTAAATTACTATATATATATATATATATATATATATATATCAGTTTAACCTGTGATATTTGCAAATAACTTTAATCCATAAGCATACCAATTTTATATATATATATATACAGTTGGAGATTCCACAATAATTACTTTATAAAATTATTTATAAGATAAAGTTAAATATAAACTTATTTATTAAGATACAGACCTTTGACTATCAATTATTATTATGTATGAAAAAAAATGTAAGAGCAAGTCAACTTTTGAAATAGATCTTTAATTTAATTTTCGATTATAGACGTAATATGTTATTAAAAAAGTAACTAAGATATTTATACGGTTTTACAACTTTTTTTTAGAAGTAATACCACATACAATGTGATCTTTATAGTGTGTTTGCTAGTTATATTTTGAAGACAAAAATTGCAATAAGTATATCCAATTTCATAATTCTAAAATGAAACAATAGACTAATATTAATCTTAATTTTATTTAGTATAAATAACATATAATTCTTAACTTAAAAATAAAATATGTGTCTTTTCTTGCCATTTCCTCTAAAATTCCATTCCCAATCATAACCGTTTGAAAATTCAATCGTATAACCGTTGTTAAACTTGTGAATAAGTAATTTTAGGAAAGAAAAATAAAATATTGAAAAAATAAGACTAATTTTTACAAAAACTAATTTATAAAATTTTTAATATAGATTTTGTAAATTTTTATTTTTAATTCAAAGAAAATGATCTTTTACATGTATGTTCATTTTTTATAGATAAAAAATTTATACATAACTAAATTTTAGCTTTCAGATAAATTTATTTTTACTTTTTTTAATTATTTTTTCAAAATATTTATGAATTTGACAAATAAATTTATATCTGTCAGTTTTATCTAATATTTTAAACACAATAAAGTTATTAATATAATGACTTGATCTTATAAATTACTTCTCAGATGTAAGAACATCTTTCAAGGTAGTTTTCTTTAACAGGTTTGTTTATTTACTTAAAAAACGAAATCTTAAATAAATCAAATATTCTGTATAAATTTTTTTCATTAAAGTAAAAAATAAAAACAAATTTGCAGATAAAGTTAAATAACTTTTTTAAGTAAAATTTATTCCAAACATAATGTAAAAATATAGAAGTATGAATTTATTAAGATTTAAGGGCATCTTTTGCTATTTTTATGGTCTGAATCTTCTGCATGAAACCAGTTACTTTTTTTTTTTTTGTGTAATCAGGGTAATCAACATCTAATCTATTCAAATATTAACATTTATTTAAAAAGTTAAAGTTTTTTAACGAACATCTTTTTATCCATACAGATTAAAGTTCAAACTTGTATCTTATGATAAAATACTTAGCAAAAGACAAGCGTTCAAAATTTATTTATTTTTAAGTTTAACTTTGATACACTGGAGATTTTATGATACTGTCAAAGTATTATCACAAAAAATTAATAATCATATCATATATACTAGTTCAATATTAGATGACAATATAGAAAGTAAATTAATCAAGCCTACAAGACAAACTATTTTGTGCAGTTTGCAAAACTTTAGAATGATTCTGTGTCTACTATTTTTATTAGTATTTCTGGACCAAATTTTTTCCATGTTGGTGTGCTATCATGGCCAAATGAAGGTTCAACAATTTGAACCACATGAATGTTTTAACAAAAAGACAGAGTGAAAAGGAAAAGCATTATGATGTAGTTAAGAAGCAAACTTTGCTTTCTTTATTTTAAAGGAAAATATAGAGCCAAAATTAACTAAATAGAAAGGTAAAGGAATATACAAGCTATACTTATTGCTTAAGTATCTACAACCACTTTTCCCTATAAAATAAAATGCTGGCTTATAGTAGCAATTGTTATACTTCATAAGTCACACGTAAAACAGGAAAAACGAGGTGTTCCAAGAAACCAGAAAACTGACTTTCTAATTCATAACTTCCATTCTAGTTGTTCAATCTATCTTTTGCTGTCCCAGTTTCATCCATCTCTCGGAGAGGATGGATTATCAGTATATTCTAGGAGGGATCATGGCTTGTAGCTTCGCATTTTTGTATTTTGTGTACAGTTTTGGAGCAAAAAAGGTCACAGATTCAAGTTTAAATCATGTAAAAAGTAACGAGTGTAAGAAGAAATCATCAGAAAATGGAACATGTTCACACCAGGCTGCAGAAAGTGCTGAAATCATTATTGTGGGTGCAGGCGTTGCTGGCGCTGCTCTTGCTTACACGCTCGGAAAGGTACAAGGCTTCTATTCCTGCATATTTTTGAGTCTCTTTGTTTCATCAGCATCAGGGCTTCTCTTGTGTTATATATGGATCTCTTTAAGAAGATTGGTGCCAAGTTCAAAAATAATGCTAACATATAAAAAGAAGCTTCAAGATGATGAAAGAAAACCAGAGTGAATTTTAAGTGAAACCATGTCTAGGTATAAATGTAGAAGATACGGCTATTGGCCACATTTATAGGCACTCACTATAGAACATTTATTCACAGATAAAATGTTCATATTCTCTTTTCTCTTCTCAGCAATTAGACAAAGAAAGCATAAATTTTATGTGAAAAGTGTATATAATTGTATGTAGAGTTTGGACCAGAGTCATTCAGATAGTACTTATGTGACCATTTGACCAGATTCACTTTTTGCGTTAAATGGTCCATGTCATTTATCTGTCATGGCACTACAGTAGTTTCTTTCTGATACTGGAGAACCCTCTTAAACTTTGCTTGAACGAAGCATTTGCTTGTTTGGAGAACGATCAAATGATCTTGTTTTGTGTTTCTTTATTGTAGGATGGACGCCGAGTACATGTGATTGAAAGGGATTTGAGTGAACCTGACAGGATCGTGGGTGAATTGCTACAACCTGGGGGATATTTGAAGTTAATTGAGCTGGGTCTTCAGGGTAAGCAACCTGAAAATATGACAGGGTTTAATTTTCATAGTGTAACTCTAAAGATAATATCATCAATTAAACAGAAATCACCATCAAACTTTTTAAATGGTTATTAGAAAAGTCAACTATCTTACTATGAAAATACACAAATTGGTTGATGGTGTGATAAATAACACATGAAGTATGTGTCTTAATCAGCAAGATCCTTGAATCTGCTGGTCAAATTCATGGCTTTTGACAGATGGACGTTTTGAATACTTGCAGATTGTCTAAGTGAAATTGATGCTCAGCAAGTCTTTGGGTATGCTCTGTATAAGGATGGCAAAAACACCAAGCTCTCTTATCCCTTGGAAAAATTTAGCTCTGATGTTTCTGGGAGAAGCTTTCATAATGGCCGTTTCATACAGAGAATGAGAGAAAAGGCCTCGTCTCTTCCTAAGTACACATTTTTTAACACTCTTTTCATCTTGATTAAAATAACCATCTTTCTGATGTTTTATTTACTGTATCAAGTTCAACATTGGCGCTCAAATCCGTAGTTTTAGCCCTCCTATAATCTCATCCTAATATTCTGCAGTGTGAATTTAGAACAAGGAACTGTCACATCTCTACTTGAAGAAAAAGGAACCATCACCGGGGTGCAGTACAAGACCAAAAGTGGACAAGAGTTCACAGCAAAGGCTCCCCTCACCATAGTATGTGATGGATGTTTTTCCAACTTGAGACGTTCTCTTTGCAATCCTAAGGTAAGGGTCTTAGATTTCTTTTCAGTTGATAATGTTTTACTTTTATTCTGGGTCTAGTTGTTTTTTCTCAACGTTGAATATGAACAGGAGTCCTCAACTTATGCTGTGAGTAAACCACTATGTTACCTAAATATCCTAAGTATTAGAATATATATCAGTTTAGGCCTTAAAAGTATATATTTTAGCAAGAGTTAAGGACCATATGAAGGGTTCATAGTATAAGGAACTACTCATGATTTCTAATATTTAGGAGACTACTTAAGAGAAAAGTAACACTTGACATATGAAATTGATTGTTTATAATGCCCTTATTTTGGCAGGTTGACGTACCCTCTCATTTTGTTGGTCTAGTCTTGGAGAATTGTAATCTTCCATATGCAAATCATGGACACGTGATCTTAGGTGATCCTTCACCCATTTTGTTTTATCCTATCAGTAGCACTGAGATTCGCTGTTTGGTTGATGTGCCTGGCCAAAAATTACCTTCCCTTGGCAATGGTGAAATGGCCACTTATTTGAAAACTGTGGTAGCTCCTCAGGTACCAATATACAACTGTGCTTGGCTTCATAACTGTCACGTATTTCCAAATGATGAACATTCCAACAAATTCAAGCTAATTGAAGAAATTGTATGTTTCAGGTTCCTCCAGAGCTGTATACTTCTTTTATAGCAGCTGTTGACAAAGGAAGCATAAGAACCATGCCAAATAGAAGCATGCCAGCCTCACCTCAACCCACACCTGGTGCCCTTCTAATGGGAGATGCCTTCAATATGCGTCACCCTTTAACAGGAGGAGGAATGACCGTGGCTTTATCTGACATTGTTGTGATAAGGGATCTACTTAGACCCCTTCAGAATCTGCATGATGCTTCTGCTCTTTGCAGATACCTTGAATCATTCTACACCCTACGCAAGGTAAGTGTTTTGTAAACATAACTTTTAGCCTCCCACTTGCAGCTTAGTTCATAGCTTTGAAACCAAACAAAATACACAAAAACTTAATGCAATGGCTGATTCTCTTTGCAGCCAGTGGCATCCACAATAAACACACTAGCTGGGGCATTGTACAAAGTGTTTTGTGCATCTCCTGATCCAGCCAGAAAGGAAATGAGGCAAGCATGTTTTGATTACTTGAGCCTTGGAGGTGTTTTCTCTAATGGACCAATAGCTCTACTCTCTGGTCTAAATCCTCGTCCATTGAGTTTGGTTCTCCATTTCTTCGCGGTTGCTATATATGGTGTTGGCCGCTTGCTCATACCATTTCCCTCTCCAAAACGGATGTGGATTGGAGCTAGATTGATTTCAGTGAGTACTTTTCCTTTTTTGTTTCACCAACATATACAACATTTCACACATCACTCATTAGTTATTGGCTAATGGTGCAAGTGCAACAAATTTGAGTATGAATCAAATTTTTTTTTCCTGATGTGGCAGAGTGCATCGGGCATAATATTCCCGATTATTAAGGCTGAAGGAGTGAGACAAATGTTCTTCCCAGCAACTGTGCCAGCATACTACAGAACCCCTCCTGTTTACTGAACAAACATGAAGGAAAGACATGTAATATATAATGGCTCCCTTTTAGCACATCTTGCTTTGTGTAGTATTCCATTTTGCCAAAAAGAATAAAGAAAGAGAGAAAATGTTGTATTTGTTGGAATCCAAGAAAATAGTCACAAGCCAAACTTCCTAGCATTAGAGTTAAAGAAAACGCTACGCTTTGTCTTGTCTTCAATTGGTGTTATTTTACAGTGTCACTTAGACGAGCGGCAAGCTAAGTAGACGTTATTGTAACCTGTGAAGTCGGACAGGTAGATATACTTCAATTGAAAGTTATAAGACAGAAAAAAAAATGACAAAATATATATATATGAATTTATTAAAATTATACTTCTTAGTCTAAATAAATCAACAGAAATATTTATAAAAAAAAGTCTAATAAAGGTTTTACATTTATTCAATCTCAGTTGAAAAATACAATTTTTAATTCTCGTTCATTAAGAGACAAATTAACAATCTCAAGAACTTTTTTTATTATCTAATAAAAAGCCATCTCTTCCAATATCTCATAATTTAATTTATTCTTTTTTATATTTTTAAAAGTTTTTTTAGAAAAAGGTAAAAATTATTATGGACAAATATTATCAAAATACTTCTTAATATTTTTTCTTTTCATGAGTAAGTTTCATATCTTGACGTGGGACTAAGTCTTTGTGAATTTTTACTTATATGATTATAGTATCTACAATATTAAAAATATATAAACACAAATTAATACAATATGTGTATAACAAAATATAATCATAAAATAAATTTAACTATATAATATATTATCTTGTATTTAAAGAAAGAAGAAGACAATGAAGAGATGTGTTATTTTTAGTCTAACTACTAATTAATATTGAGTTTACTACATCAAAGTTATCAATGTTCAACTTCTCTCTTTGAAATATGGCCTTAATGACATTTTCAATCATTGAATCATATATTTCTCTCTTTTGAGATATGGCTTTTATGACATTTTCAATCATTGAATCATATATTTCATATACTAAGTGAAGAGTAGCCAAAATCATAAATAGGGACAATAATGTAATTAACCTTCATTTACCAATTATTGGTCAAAGTTTCTTTTACAAACTGTACACTATCTATATTATCTTCTTTGTTATAATACCGTTCATCACTAATAAACATATTTGTGTGAAGTTCTTTTTTTCATACTTTCAAAACCTTTTGAGCACGACTATGGTTAAAGTAAATATTGTTAGAACAATAAAATACAATTTCAATGAGTTGAAGTTATTTAACATTAATCATCTCGTACAGTGTCCCATAATAAAATTTTTAATAAAAGTGCATCATCAACAATTTGTGTAAGATCCAAGAACATTGTTAATAAGTATCACTATTTCTTTCAATATTATTTTTGTTGCAAAAATATTTTTCATTGCAAAATTTAAGGTGTGCACTACACAAGTCCAAATTGAAAAAAATTATAACTATATGAACATACTACAACCTTACTTATAATTATATAATCACGTATAAATTGTACTACAAAATTTTCTACACAACTTTCCTAATTACATATCTTGTGTGTTTAATAATACAATCTTTATTATTTATGTTACCATATTCATATATTGACTTAAAAAGTTATTGATTAATTCTTATTGATTTAAAAAGATATTGATTAATTCTTATTGATAGTCATCTAAGTAATTTTTTTTAGGATCATTCCACCGTCATTAACAATTATCACACTTATATGATTTCATGAGTTTAAATTAATGATTTAGAATGAAAATAACTAAAAAAGTAAAATAAATTTATTTGATATTAACCTATTTTATTTATTTATTATTATTATTATTATAAAACAAACATGAATATTAATATTATTTTTAATTATTTATTATTATAATTAATTAAGAACAAAAAGTAAAAAATAGTTCGTGAATTCCTATAATTATTTATAGAAATATTTTCAACTACCAAAACATGTTAAAAAAATTCAAATATAATTATGATTTATGGTGAAATTTTACCTATTTTCTTCATAATATTATAATGGTGAGCGGAAAGTCACATATTCGTTTTCTTTTACCTTAATTTATGTGTGATTTTTTTTCTTAAATCTATCGAGTTAAACCCATCATGTAAACAATAGTTTCTTTCTCTTTACATCGATCACTATACAACGGTTAAAAAGTAGTGTAGAACAATTAATAGAGAATTACATAAAATAATATTACACATGAAAACGATACAAATTTTTTTATATAAAAAAATTCTTAAAATTTGAATTTTGTTTGAAAATAATTAATTTTGCCTATAATATGTTTATATCTTTATTTAATGATGATACTAACCTATTATCTCTTATTATTATTTTCATTATTCATTTTCATATTAGAAATTTCTCTAGTAGTTATAATTAGTTTTAATTTAATTTTAATGAATTTTACCACGCCACATCACTTTTTATGTTTTTTTTAACAATTTTTACTTTATTACAAAAGTTTTATGACATATTATCAGAAATGTTTCATTTGATGGTTTCCATAAATAAATGTTTTCAAATAAAAAATAACCTTTTATTTTATAATTTTAAATTTTATAAATTTTTTCTCATAATAGCCTACTCAATAGAAAAATCTTATAAAAAATTAGCTTTTAATTTAAAGTATAAGTTTACATCGAATTTTTTATTTAAACCTACATTTATTAATTAATGAAAATATTCATTACAGACTTAGAAAGCTACTTCATGTTCAACCCTAAGCAAAGCTTGGTTCTCCCTGTCTTTGTCTCTCCACTCGTAGCATCGGATCTCACTCTCCTCTTCTTCTTCGTCCAATCTTCAGGTCACCAATTTCCTCTCTTTCTTTCTCCTTTCACTCTACGCCTCCCAATTTTACATTTGTTTTCATGTCTCCACTGGATTTTATTTTATCTGTTACTATTTGGGTTCAAGACAAAATTCCTTTCCCCCTTTTGATAGTGGCTTTGTTTGCTTTCTAATTTTGTTCCTTTTTTCTCTTTGTGCATGTGGGTATCTTGAGTTGTTTCATGTTGTGAATTTGAATGCAAAATTTTCAACTCTTGTAATATAGTTGTTTTGTTCTTATTCTGCTGCAACAAAGTATCTTCAGCTGCGTTAGCCTTACTACCCAGTTCTACTTGGCAAATTTTGATTATCTTTTTTTGTGGGCTTCTACCACTTACGGGAGGAGCTTGGATCTTTTGTAGAGCATCGTGTCCTTTACTTTGCTTCTGATTAGGACGTAGGAGAATGGAATACTAATGGCAGACGATTGAATTTTCTGTTGCTTAAAACCAATATCCATGCCAATTTAGATTGAGTTGTTATTTTAATTTTTAGATAAATACATGTATAGAGATGCTAGTGTAACACTCCCTTTGGTATCTGCGTTACATCATTTATATTTCGGCTCAATTTGGATCATTTTTCCATTAATACTTTAAATTCCTCCTTCAAGTTAAAATTCACTTATACATTTTGCTTATAGCTTTCATTAAATTTGAAAAAAGGCCTGGGATTGGGTATGTGTGATGGAATTAAAACTAGCGTGCGAACACTTGGTAGAGTCACTTAAGATTTTCTTATAAATATAGATTTATAGATAGAGTCAATCAAGATTCCTTATCTTGTTACCTCTTTTATATTCTTACTCGAAATATTGAGGAGCTAGTTCCTCGACTCTCTTTTTTCTTTTCCTTTTTGCAAATGATTGTAGTGGGGGTGTCAAGAGAGGAATTAAATAATAAAGTTGTAATCCTTATCAAGGGAAGCTTTGATACCACATGGCTTCCTTCAAGACTTCGGAGGTGAAAATGAGAGATTATACATTTCCATGTGTATTGCAATTTAGGTATTTTAATTAGCACAAAGCAATGAAGAAAAAAGAATGATGCACATCATTGGAATCGAGCAGGGTGGATGAAATAAAGGTAAAGGTGGTTTAGTCAACCGTTATGCAATAAAGGGACAAGAAGAATCAGAGGTCATACAAGAAAAGATAAGATCAGGAATGAATGCAATAGAGACAGAGTAAAAGAGGCACATACTGAGAGATGGTAAGAGCCCCAAAAGGTTTAACCTTGTAAGAATAGTAATGGAAGCCAATTAGTGTAATTAAAGAGAGGTAAATAGTTGGAGGTAGAGACTAAGAATTGAATGGAACCATTTAAAAGGATTTAGATTTAAATGACCTTTATGACACTTTTTTTTGGAGGGAGGAAATTTTAGGTTCAGGGGTGGCTAAGATTTGCTTGTAGGAGTGTCCTTAAAAATAGCACACCAATAATGGACCCTAGTTGCATTTATACCCTGGTTGACTTAATTGATGCAGTCTAGTATTGCCTATTGTGCCAACCATAGAATTGGTTTTTGATAAAACATGAGGACATCGTTTGGTCCATGTACCCAACCCACCTAATGCAAAAGGGCTTTTAGTGATTGGCAAACATAACCATATATTAATTTGTGTCAATGTCCTGGCATGGATTTTTTTATATCCCAATTGTCATATTTATAATGCAATACTTTTTGTAAGAAGTTATCATTGTATTTCTGTAGAGTTCTGAATGCTTGATGACGCTTTCTTTTTACTTATAAGAGAACCTTTTGAGTTTTAACTATATTTAATATATTTTTTGTTTGATAATTACAGATTGTTATATTGAGGAAGCTTCTTTGCATATACAATACAGAAAATGGTACTATTATTAGTTTATTACAGATTTGAGTGGTTGATCATTACATTGTAGAAGTTAGAACGTAATAACAAAAGAGCAAATCCTGACTCTATGGAAGACTACAATTTTTTTGTTGGTCAAGAGTTCCCTGATGTGAAGGCATTCCGGAATGCAATCAAAGAAGCTGCCATTGCACAGCATTTTGAGCTTCGTACTATTAAAAGTGACCTGATCCGCTACTTTGCCAAGTGTGCCTCAGATGGTTGTCCATGGCGGATTCGTGCTGTCAAGCTCCCTAATGCCCCAACATTTACTATTAGAAGCATTGATGGGACACATACTTGTGGGAGAAATGCAAACAATGGGCACCATCAGGCTTCTGTTGATTGGATTGTGAGTTTCATTGAAGAAAGATTGCGAGACAATATCAATTATAAACCAAAGGATATTTTACATGACATCCATAAACAATATGGTATAACTATACCTTATAAGCAAGCTTGGCGTGCAAAGGAGCGGGGCCTTGCAGCTATTTATGGATCTTCTGAAGAAGGATATTACCTACTTCCTTCATACTGTGAAGAAATTAAGAAAACAAATCCTGGAAGTGTTGCAGAGGTATTTACTGCTGGTGAAGATAACCGTTTTCAGAGACTTTTTGTTTCCTTTCATGCATCAATCTATGGTTTTGTTAATGGTTGCTTGCCAATTGTTGGACTTGGTGGAATCCAGCTGAAAAGCAAATACCTTAGCACATTGCTTTCAGCAACTTCTTTTGATGCTGATGGTGGATTGTTTCCGCTTGCTTTTGGTGTTGTCGATGTAGAAAATGATGACAGCTGGACATGGTTCCTGTCTGAGTTGCACAGGGTACTGGAGGGGAATACTGAATGCATGCCAGAGTTTATATTTTTGTCAGATGGGCAAAAGGGTATTACGGATGCAGTGAGAAGGATGTTCCCAAGTTCTTCTCATGCATTCTGCATGCGTCACTTGAGTGAAAGCATTGGTAAAGAGTTCAAGAACTCTAGGCTTGTCCATCTTCTGTGGAAGGCTGCATATGCCACCACAACGATTGCATTTAAAGAAAAAATTGCTGAAATAGAGGAGGTCTCCCCTGAAGCTGCTAAATGGTTACAACATTTTGATCCTTCTCAATGGGCCCTTGTGCATTTTAAAGGGACACGATTTGGCCATCTATCCTCTAACATTGACGAGTTCACTAAATGGATTCTTGATGCTCGGGAATTGCCAATTATCCAGGTGATGGAGCGGATTCATAGCAAGCTTAAAACTGAGTTTGATGACAGGCGATTAAAAAGCAGCTCATGGTGCTCTGTACTTGCCCCATCTGCCGAGAAGCTAATGACTGAAGCCATCAACCGTGCATCTACATATCAAGTCCTTAGATCAGATGAAGTAGAGTTTGAGGTTCTTTCAGCCGATCGATCGGACATTGTAAATATTGGCAACCATACTTGTTCCTGCCGAGATTGGCAGCTAAATGGTATTCCTTGTTCCCATGCTACTGCTGCTCTTATCTCATGTCGGAAGGATGTCTATGCATTTACCCATAAGAGTTTTACTGTTGCAAGTTACAGGAATACCTATGCAGAGGGTATACACTATATCCCTGCAAAACTTGAATGGAGTAAAACTGATAAGTCTTCTATGGATGATAATATCTTAGTTGTACGGCCACCAAAATTAAGGCGACCGCCAGGACGCCCTGAGAAAAGGATGTGTGTGGATGACCTTAGTCGTGAGAAACATACAGTGCACTGTAGTCGGTGTAACCAAACTGGACATTACAAGAGAACCTGTAAAGCAGAGATGATTAATAGTATAGAACAGTTTTAATTGTCTTATTTTGTACTGTGTAGTTCACCTAAGAACTAGTTTAGTTTATTAACATCTACAGACCCTATGTTTAGGACATACCTAAGGTTCAGATCATGTAACATAGATATGTATGTATTAAATCCGCTGGTGTAGCACAAATGAAGTTTACAACATTGGCAGGTTTGTAATCAAAAGCTATTAGGAGTGTTTGAACCATCAGAGAAAAAAAGAGGGTGAAAAAATAAATCCTCGCATGCAATGGCTGAGAGGATATAAAATATGGAAAATAATGCATGTTTTTGTTTGGCTGAAGAAAGAAATAGAGAACTTGACTTTTATAACCAAAAAAATAATGTTTTCTTTTCCTTTTATCCTAATTAGATATTAAACTTTCCTCTTTTCTTTTTCAATCTACTAAACAGTATCAGTGTCTCTCTTGTCTCAAATCTAATGGTTTTAAGCTAAAGGTCATTGTGTGTTTTTATCTGTGCATGAAAATTCTTCGATTTAAGAAACTTATACTACGATAGAAAAGAAAAAAAAAATAGATATTGGTTAACATTCTGTTGCCACCACTTGAATGCTCCATACTAGTTTTACCTTAATTTAGTTACTGGATGGCATTTTCTTTGAGAATGATACGGATAAGTGACAATAGTCAGCATAGATCGGATAATGACTAATAAGGATAGATCAACATGTTTACATATTAAATCTCAGTATTAATACTTTAATTCCTCTCAATTTCTAAAGAATCAAATCCTTTATTAACTGAAATGTTAAAATCATACATCATGATCATGAAATCTTTCCACATCAGAAAAATCATAATAGATATAAAAAATATTATCAAAAAATTCTTAAGTTCTATAAAATGACAAATATCTCAAAATAGATTTCTTATGAATCATAAGACTTTAGGATTACTTCATTAAAATACAAAACAAAATATAATACATATGCATATCTTCTTTCCTTTAATTTAGGAGTTCCAAACAGTTTCCTTCACAGACATTTTCTTATAAAGTTTCTTTCCTTTAATTTAGGAGTTGGAAAGAGAGTTTCCTTCAGACATTTTCTTATAAAGTTTCTCTTGTACTATTACTAACTGCACCCCATTGTTAATAGAAAAAGACTAAATACCCCACCCTCACTGCATTACACTACTGTTGCCGCTACCACGCCATCACTACTGTAAAAGGAGTGAAAACACTGTAAAGGAAGAAGAGAGAGAACACATTGTAAAAAAAACTTATTCTAAAAAACCCATTCCGGAAAACACATTCTAAAACATACTTTATACGTTCTAAAAAGTTTGTTCCATAAAATTCATTCCATAATTCATTTCATACATTTTGAAAATCTTTTCTTAAAAATCATGTTCGAGGAAACCCGTTCAGAAAATTTCTAAAAACGTGCTACAGGAAATTTTCGAAACAGAATAATTTGAAAATCACTTTAAAGAAGCGTAAAATAATTATTTTGAAAATTATAGGTGTGCTCCAAGAAATTGTGGAGTTACAGTAGAAAAAGCAGTAAAGCCGTAGGTGGGTTAATCAGATGCAATAGTTGCATATGAATTTTGACAAAAATTAACAGAAATGAACTTTGGGCCTAAAACTACAGTGTACTAAGAAAAGAACACCAAAGAGCTGAGACTTGCAACCCTTCTAACGGAAAATCATCTATCCGAGTTAAAATTGGTTGAGTTTGAGATCTTTCATAGAAACAGAACTCTAACACCTTCCAAAAAAAGTGCTACGGAAAGACATAGGAAAACAGTAACAAAATACATGGTCTCAATTGTAAAACACTGTCTCTACATGTTAATCTAAATTCGAAGGAAAACAAATTATTTAAAGACAGGCCTAGCTTCAGTCCAAGAGATTACAACTTTTGAAACCAAAAGCGATATTCTAAATTCACTTGTATAGCTGCTTGAACCTTCTGCATGCCTCCAAGACGTTTTCCCTGTGACCAAAGGCACTAACCCTCACAAAACCTTCACCACCGGGTCCAAAACCACTACCAGGAGTTGTAACCACATGAGTCTTCTCAAGAATCTCAGCAAATACATCCCATGAGCTTCGCCCAGGGAAATGAACCCACACATATGGTGCATCTTTTCCTCCGTACACTTTAAACCCAAGAGAATCAAATGTCTCCACAATTATGTTGGTATTTTCTTTGTAGAATCCAATAACATCTCTCATAGCCTGCATTCAAATGCAAAAGGCAAGCCTATTATGTAACTTCTTTAAAAAATGCATTAATTAAAGAGAACCACCTTAGCCACAAATAATAATAGGAGCTGAGAAGCATCAAAGGAGCATGAGATGTTGGCACTGATGATGGGAGAAGGGAGCAGGATGAAGATAGGTCCCTTTAAACAATAATGCACACCAATTTTGACTGTTTTAGAAAGTTTGTAGCAAAACAAAATAACTGACCTTAAGACCTTCTGGTGAAAGGCAAGCCAGACCACCTGCTTGGGAAATATTTGATGCACCATTGAAACAAGTGCATACAATACGGTTGAAGTCCCTGGCAACAGGAAATCCATCAGAAAACAGCAACTTCTTTGGAATCACAGTCCAACCTAATCGGACTCCAGTGAACCCAGCATACTTGCTGAATGATGAAGTCTCAATGGCAACCTGCAATTGTCAGTAAGATGTTATGGATATTGATATGCAACAGAAATCCATGCTATTATTCATTGAGATATAAAAAGAAGATTTATTGTTGATTTACAAATTTTATTTTTTATATATAAAAAAACTTGACCAGCAATCCCCTTGGTAAACGCTACAGATCATAATCATTGTTAAAAAGTGCACATAAAGACCATCTTTAAACATCAAATTATCAGTGACAGACTAACCTCATCGGCTCCAGGAATTTCAAAGATGGAACGTGGGTTGTCACCGGAAATATACATTGCATAAGCTGAATCATGGATTACTATAGTACCGTTGTCCTTGGCATACTGAACTAGTTGGGTCATCTGTTCCCTTGTTGCTGCAGCACCAGTAGGATTGTTTGGCGAACAGAAAAAGATGATGTCTGGTCGAGAAATTGAAGATAAATCAGGGAAGAAACCATTTTCCGGATTACACCTCATGTATTCAATGTTTCCAAATTTCTCAACATCCTTCTGGTAGAGGCCAGTCTGGCCCATAATTACACTTGAGTCTACATAGGCCTGTAAATAAATGTTCCACTATTTACAGAGAACAGATACAAGACAAAAAGCTAGAAATTTGAACAGAATAAAACTGGTGTTCCTTCACTTCCCTATTTTCTATATATTTTTTTCATTCATAATTATACATCTAATTCATTTTCAAAAGAATTCAATGTAGTGTTGCATAATTCCAACTAGTAAACTGAATGTCTACAAACATTTTTCAACCAAAGTTTCAACACAGACATATTTAGCTCAGCTTATTTTATAGAAATTGTCACTTCTCCTTACCAGCTTCCTGAAAGAGGATTTTGAAAAAAAGGATCATTTATCAAAAATAATCAGTTACTAAACATGAGCTAATAATAAATAAGCCCACATGAACAAAACGCCAATTCCTTGCAACTTTATTTATTGTTACTTGTAAAAATCTAGTAATTATCAAATATTCCAAAAGAAAAAGAATAAAGGTCAAAAGCTCTCATAAGTGCATAATAATCATAATTACTTAGATATGCAGTCACGTAAAGGTTATTCTCGCTCTTCCAAAATTTGTGTAGCAAAAGCCTGAGTTACAATCTTCTCATTCCAGCGAACTATCAAAGAACTAGCTATCATCTCTTTATCAGATAGACGGAAAACAACTTCCAGTATAGTAAGATAGTTAATTATATATGTTCATCATTTCAAAATGAAGAAAAATATGAATCAAATTAATCAAAGACATTAATTGGTGTTTTCTACATGTCTACATATGTTTGGGTGTCCTTTTTTTCCTAATAGACAAATTTCTTATTCAAGGTCTGGTAACTACATTGAAAAGCATTTCTAGAAAAAATAAAATCATTCTTCCAAGTCCTCCTATTTGATAAGAGCAAAATGAAGAAACTGCTTGATCCTTCATGACACAGACGGAAATGAGATGTAACAATAGGAACAAAGCCTAAGTCACCATTTTGGCATATTGAAGCATAAATGAGTGCTAAGCAACACATGAGATAATGGTTTTAACCAATCACATAAATATGAATTACCGGGTATGAAGGGTCTTGCACAGCCATTTTTACATTTGACCCGAAGACAATCTGTCACAAAATGAAAATAGAAGCTGTTTAGTTATTAATTGTAGAATATACCCAATTAACATGCCAACCCCCACCCTAATCCCCACAGAGGAGAATATTTTAACTTGAATCAGAATATGCGGTCCAGGTAAAGAGCAAGATAGGAAGAAAAGATGATTTAAGAAGGATATCGTACATTTAAACAAATTAAAACAAACAAAAAAAAAGACAAATGAACCTGGAGACGAGATATATCACACTTTGCGCCATCTGAGACAAATATATCATCCTCTTCTATGCCAAGATCGCTGTAAAACGTTGAAGCAATTGCACTTCTTAATGGCTGCATAGATTAGAGATGTCTTAATCTAATCAAATTCCCCCAAGGGTAAACATTAACATCAATAGAAAGGGTTGAATTAGACACCTCGCAGCCCTCAGTACAGAGAAAACATTTTACATTATATATAATCACAAAGACGGTGTTTTCTTGTCATTCCAATTCTCAGAGCTTTCAAAAGATAACATATAAATTAAAAGAGCAGAACATAAAATAATGAATGGTATTATGGTACACTACACGACATACAAGGTTATAACAATCCATCCTCAAAACATGGCCAATGTAGCCAAATTTCTGACCCAAAATTTTATTACAAGGCTCAAGGCACGACTTCTTCCAGTAAAACTTCATGAAGATATAGTGCACAATGGGCACACATAAGATGAAAATATCAATTTTTCTTCCTGAAATACTTCAAGGACCAAGCAAAGAAAGGAATCCACATGTAGAATTGATACCATACAGTAATCATAAACCCAAAAAAAATGACAGGTAGGTCTAGAAACCATTAACAAGGGTGGAAAATTGTATAACCGGCCTTCAATCTAATGAGTTCGGAAAAAAGTAAACCATGGAAGGACCCAAAATGGAAAATGGAAAAAACCTCCTGAAGATGTCAAAGCAACATACCTTTTCGCCTTGTTCAGCTCCATACCCACTATATCCTTCAATAGTTGACAATGCTTGTGATCTCTGAACAAATGAGAAATTACAAATTTTCAAGTATTTAAAAGGAAATAGGTGAAGCACACATATGTATTATTTAATTGATTTAGTAAAGTAACATAATTAACACTTCTACCATTAAAAAAACATATACCTACAAAATATTCATTATTTATGATATAGAAAAGATAAACTGAAACAAATGCAATTAGACACGAAAGGAATTATAAAGATGACGAAATCAAAGCTACTTAAAAAAATATGACACATGGTACTATAATAAAATTCATCATTAATCATAGAGCCCCAATCTCTAAAGGGAAAATGGTAATTACTTAAGAAAAAGTGTCAAATGTCCAATGTCCTAACATTAAAGATGTATAAGCTTTGTTCACACCAAGGTTCTACCTTTGACATTGCATCAGTTATGACATCAGGAATAGGTTCAGTAGTGTCACCAATTCCAAGACTTATAACTTTAGCATCAGGGTACTTTAGCAAGTGCGCAGACCTTCTTCTAGCAATCTGTGTTCAATGACATGAAAGGCAGAAAAATAGTTAGTTACACTGTTTAAAGAATAAATCTCTATGTTTGGGTGTGTGAAAGAGAGCGAGAGAAAGATATACAAATTCATTAATCAATACATAATTGTATACAAATAAAACAGAAGAATGAATATAGTACATATTTTTCTAAGTCTCCCTTATTTAACCGTTTCTGAGGTAGATAACACAAGCAAATTTCAAGAGCAAACAGCTACGACATCTCATTTCACACAATTAATCAGTCTTTCCTTCAATTAAACAGACGCTGGCCAAAGGCATATATTGTTAGGGTTACATGCATGTCTCCAAAAGAACATCAGTTCTGCTGCAATATAAATGACTTTACTTTTTGAGAAAAGATAAAAGTGGAGGTTGATTATGAAAAATGCAGTGGTTAAAATGTTCAAAAGTTATCATTAATTTACTCGTACTATAAAAGACATGCAATCCTTCATCTTGATAATTCAATTATGGGAACCTGCATAATACAAATCCAACCTACTTAAACAAACGCATGTTTGGACTAGTAGGGCGTTGACACTATTCCAGTTTCTAGGTACAAAAGGTATTTCCCTCTGAGCGGGATTAGAAACAAATATTTGAAGTACAATTCTAATTGCAAAACATAGCATCCGGGGTAAGCATGCATAGTGAATGAAAACAACTATACACCGAGTGATCATCAAACCAAGTGCTTGGCTCCTAAATGACATAACTGAGGAAGAACTATAACAAAACCAGAAAGGTCCAGTAGCATTGCATACCTCAGGAAATAGATAGCCAGCTTGAAGTTTTCCCATATTTGGATTGCGAGTGACCCTTGTCTTGTAACCTTCAAAGCGAAAAAAGGAAGACATATTCACTGAATCGCATCTTTAATATTTAGTCAACACACCAGCTAGTATGCTCTTTTCAAAACTATACCACTTTAACAACCCTTCCAACATAGACAATATTATACGACTAAATGCCAGGAAATGGCCAACCAGAATTTGATTTCACAAACTTGTCAACTACAGCATTGTAAAAAGAAACCACTCAACAGAGGCATGCACCCCATTATAGCATTGCCTAATCACAAGAAAAAATAAAGGGAAATATGTGGACACTTCCACATCAACATTACTCCGTTAACACCAATCATTGCTCCATACCTCTCTCGTTCTCTCACTAAGTGTCAACTAGTATGGCCACATCCATGCATCATTTTCGATTCCTAAATACAAGAGAGAAGGTTTTAAGATACCAGTCTCAGCCTCGGGTGTCGCAACGCATTTGCAAATGCCCACGCTCTTCACAGGCAATGAAACATGTCCCCTGCAGCAGCCAAATGAACCCCCATAAATAAAAGTCAACACTTTTAATCATAAAGTGAAGAAAGATGCAATTTTGAATCAACCCAAAAAAAAAAAGAAATCATTTGTGGGTAGGATCCAATCTTTCTTGGGAACAAAAGTGACAAAAAGGAACAAAGTGAGCTCAAGTGAAAGTAAATACCTGGAATTGAAGGAAGAGGGAGCTAAAAAAGCAGAAGAAGTAGAAGAGAGTGAAGTAGCAAGGTTATGGGTTATAGACATTGTTGAATTGAAGTGGAGAGGATGGGTTGATCAAAACTACAGAGCTGCGGCGTTCCGTGTCTGCCTAATGAGTGTATGCTGCTTCTGCTATGAACCCTATAAAAACAATAATTCTCAAGTTCAAAAATAAATTTTAAATTGTCTTAATTTTGTGAGTTTTAAAACGTGGTGTGATGTTTATCATTAAACAAAAGCATGCCTTGGGGGAATAGGACTCCTTCCTATGAACTATCATAGTTCTATAATAATTGTGTGAATTATTTATACTTAAATTTAGAAAACTTTATTAAGTTATAATTTCTAAAACATGTTTTTTTATTTATTTTGACCTTTTAAAACTCAGTTTTAATTTCTCCAATAAATTCTGTTTATTCTATTCTCTTAATTTTAAAATCCTTTAGTTCTTTTTCTCTTAATTATATAGTTTATAAAATGATTAAAATTGAACTTTTAGATATTTTTAAAATACTAAAACATATTCTATTATACTTTAGTTGTAAGTTAAATGTCAATAATATAACCAATTTAAACTGAATTTTAAACACTTATGATAAATGAGTGTAAAATTTAATTAGAATGTTGAATTGCAAATGCAAATTTAGAGTTTATTATAAGAGATGACGATAAAATTTGTCACACTCCAAACGAGAGAAAAGATAAGCAAATGGAATAATTAGTGAAGAAGCTTTATGCAATATATAATTTAATTTTTAAATTCAACTCACACTGCATTTAATTTAAAACAATAATGTATTATGCATTTTCAATAAAAGAGAAGATGAAATAGAAAAGTTTATTGAGACAACAATTTAGCAAAGTCATTCATATTAAAAGAGAAAGAATAATACATAAAAATTATAAAGAATATATTCATTATTACAAGCTTATCATTCTTCAAGCAATTATCTTTTTTTCTATAAATTTATTTTTATGTATAGAGAGCTTTTAAACTTAGTGAGCCTAGTTATTTTTATTTTTTTTATCTTTTTATAAGTATAGAAAGTCTTCATGCCACCTAAATCCCTTTTTTCTTATAAACATTTCTATCAAGGATTTGGTTATGAAAATCTACTTAATTACTTTAACCAAGATAAATAAAGAATATTGATTTTATAACTAAGAGTAATAATGAAAAAAATATTTGTCTTTAATACTTTTATTGAAACGTGTTTGTTAATAAAGAAATTAATCTTACATTGAGACAATCTTATGTTAATTATTGTGTTCTTCTATTTAATGTGATCATTTTTCATGTGTTTCATGGGTTAAAAAAAATGAGATGTGACTGATTAATCTGTTAAGATTAGGTGAACTAAAAGTCCTGAACTATCTTATCAAAAAACAAGTCTGAAAATCTTTACTTGTCTTTTATTTTTATTTTTTTAATATTTACAAATCTTTACTTGTCCCTGTACTCTTTTTTTTATTTTTTATAACATTTAATGGTATAAACAATTTTTAAGTTGCAAGATTTTATTTGGGATCTTATACTAGCTTTTGGTATGTCTATCCATATTAGGAGGATATAACATTTAATTTAATTTTGTTTAAATGGTCAATTTCAATTTTAAGATCTTAATTAATTTTTTATAGGTACCATAATGATTTTTTTTAGAAAAAAAAAAACTCAAAATAATTCTTTTTTCTTTTTTTCATTTTGGAGCCTTCAAAGTTCTTGTAGAAAAAGAAAATTCTCCATGGTGGAGATCTTATATTTCCCTTTAGTGTTAAATCTATCTTATAAACAATAATAGATCTTGTGGTTAAGATTTTTCTCAAAACCCACCCATAAAGATATTTTAAATCTTTAATGTGTTAATTAATATTTTTAACTGGACAAACTAAAACAATTATTACTGTTTTAAATTATTTCATTCTAATTAATAATTGAAACTTAATTTGTAAATAATTTAAATTATAATATTTTCACATATTTCTATTTTTTAAATAATAAAATGCAAGAAGGGTTAAATTTAGAAATTATTTTGTCATTTTCTTAATTTTAATAACAAAAAAATGAGAATTATCGTCATAGGTATTCTCTACATTGATTGTCAATAAAAGAAACAACATGAGAGGTATTTCTCTTGTTCTTAACCCTTACTGTGAAAGGTAGTTTTTTTAGCTCAGCAGTGTAACGAGTGTATGAGAACTTTTTTCCTTCAACTGCATTGTTGCTGGGTCCCACTACTGCACGTGGTATTCGAGATAAGTGTTGATGTTTTGAATATACATTGCATGATGAGATTTGTGATTGAATGTAGACTTCCATAACCTTATCTTAGTGTTCTTTTATAGGAATAAGTCAACAATATATAAGAGTGACCATTCCTGACAGGTGCATGCATGCATATAAGTAAGTATGCATGCTTTACCCTTTCTGTATGGTAAATGTGATGAGAGAAGTAAGTGATTCAGTCTTTGGTCCCAATTTCTTTAATTAAGGTTGGTGATGCATTGAAGGGTATTCTACATGAAGTCTGCTGGAATCGTATGCATGTCAATAATGGATGAAAGGTTCTAACTCTTAACAATGGAGTATAAGTATCAAAACACATGTTAGACTCATCCCACAATTTTTCTAGTCGTTGGGCTCTTCTTTTCTAAACCCATCTCTCCCAAACAATTTATTAAAGTGGCAAATGTCATTGCTATAACTGAGGTGAATATCCATTTTCTCATGTAATGACAAAAAATATAAGTGTTTTTTTTTTTGTAATAAAAGAGTTGAATGTAAACAACCAACAAAAAAAATGGAACAGAAAAAATGTAAACCATAAATAAGAATTTTAATGTTAAACCATTAAATGGACCAAAATAAATCCTTTTAAAAACATAAAGTAGCAAGCTTAGACTTTTAAAACATAATTTAAAAAATACAAAAAGACAATGGACATAAAATAACATTTAACAAACTCTTAAATAAGGTAATAGTATTTGTCTTACAAACTTAGTTTTTGCCTATATGTAATCGTGTAGTCTTTTTAAGTTTCTTAACAATGGTGGTCAATATAAAAATTTAATGTTGTAGATCTATATGATTAATAAAGCAATAAAAAAGTAGGTTGGGAAAAACTAATAAAACTCAAGCATATTAGTGGATTAAACATTATATATGTCTATATTAATTATTATTTCTCATTGAAAAACTAATATAGAATTTTTTCAATCTATCCAAAAGTTGTGACATGTCTTAACCTATAAGTATCTTCATGATGATAATATTCTAAATGCAAAAAATAATGGTGATTCATATGTCTAAAAACAATTTTTAAGGTTATACACTATGTCATTGCTTGTTTAGAACTCATACTAAATATAGGTCAATCCAATTTTTAATATACGAATTAACTTAGCACATATGAACTTTATTATGAAGTCTCGTACGTTCATGTTGTAAACTCTCAATTAAGTATAAAGGATCTAATGAAACAATAAAACTACAATCTTGATTGACTTCATACCTAACTATTAAAACACATCTTAATATCATCAATAATAAATAATATTTGAAACCCTTTTGGAGATGACATTATGGTTTGGAAGGGAAACTTTTAAGGCATTTACAAAACAACCTCAACTTATAAATAAATTCTTAACCACACTTCTAACACCATCTTATTTGTAAAAAGGTATGGAAGCTCAAGTTCCTTGAGAAGTTTAATATTTTATATGACATATCATATTGCACCTCAACCATGTGCGTGAGAAAGTGCATCCGCCACAATGTTGGTGACACCAGACTTGCAGATTTCTGGTGTTGGTAGAACCAATGGATAGGATACCAATAGCTACAGACAACATATCTAAAGCTAGCTATAAATAACCAGTTAGTAACTCATGCTTCCTACCCATTTCATTTAGTATTGAGCTATGTAACATAAAGAAGGTGATATTTTAATATCTAATAAATTTTTACACTTGATAAATATTATTTACTTTTTTATTTCTCTCTTTATAAATACAAAAACTTATTTTATAATAATTATATCATCCTTAAAGATTAAGTTGTTAAATGATTGATGAAATTGTATAAAGTTTCTCTTTAAAATCACATAATCCTTTCAAACCAATCATTGTTCTTTTTGCAAAAGTAGTTATCCAAAAAAGAAAAACCCAAAATTCCTCGTAATTCTCTTGGACAAATATTTAAAAAGCTTTTCCCATATTTCACTAAACATATCCTTGGAGATCGTGGGGTCTTCTAGTAACTAGCGTGGGTCAATTTCTAAATAATGTTTGTTTAAATATAAAATAAATAAATTATTAGAGTAAAATTAAGTAGAAAATGAAATGAAAAGATCCCTTGTTTTACTGGTCCCTGGTGAATAGACTAGCTCACTGACTGATTTTTTAAATGTTAATATTTAAAATCTCACTATTAATTTACTGACTGTCCAAAAGAATCAATTGTCAGAATCTTTGACTCGCTTTCATATTTAATTAAACTCAAACCCCAAAGTACGGCAATTGATCAGAAGAACTAAAAAAAAACAATCCCACCTAATTTAATAAGTAAATTCAGTAAAAATATTAAATTATTTTAATCAAGCCAACAATTGACCGAGTCCATCTCAGACTAGCCTCGCTTGGGCTAAAGCTAGGACAATGTAAGGTAAATTTAGATCAAAACAAAATCAAACACGTTTCTAAACCCAAAACATGTCTTTAATGTCTAAGTGAACTAAAACACTTAAACAAAAAGATATTATTACTACCTTGAAGTACATATTCTGAATTGTTAATTTCCGAATAGCTAGAGAATATTTTTCAAGTGAAGTATTGAGGTGGCAATAATAAGATTGATTTTAAATTAACTTGGGCGTCAAGTGTAGTGCTGAGATTATCCTTATTATTGTACAGTATAAAATAGTTACACAATTTCTCTCATAAAATTCATGGGGAATCCTGTGCATACTAAATGCCAATACTCTTACGTAATGGACATGCAACCCATACAAGTGGCTATCAATTAATCAAAAAAAAAAAAAAGGAAAACACACATTCACACAAAAACATACCATGATTTGCTGGCATGATTCATGCGATAAAGACACGCAGCACGCACGTCGCAAAAGGTGTATTAACAGCTGTCTGGTCCCAACATTTCGTCCACGATAATGGCTTACACGTTCCAATCACCACTCACTTCTCTATACTGCAGCTCTCACCCTAAACCGAATTATCTAGTTAAAATCTATAAGATCCAAACAAGAATATGAACATGGTTTTATGGAAAAAGCCACTGTCACGAGTCTTCAAAATGATGATCTGTCTCATCAAAGATCTCCTCCTGCACAGAAATTTTCACACCAGTAAATATATTAGTCATTTATTTTATCTACCATGTTTCATGAGGGAACAAAATTGTTCAGAATGATCATTAGTAGTTCAACACCTGTAGAAGTTCTTCAATAACATCTTCCATTGTAATAATTCCAACAGCTTCTTCTTCTTCAGGGAGCTTAGGAAGGGGAGTTCCATCTATCTCCAAAATATCCGAGTACATATTTTTTGACCATTTTCTGCTCCGAGAACCACCCCTATTTGACATGTTTGTGTTTGGGAAGCTTTTCCACTTATGGAGTGGCACCTTGTGTTTCAAAGTTTTCTCCTTGGGAGGCTTTTCACCATCAATATCCACCTTCACATCTCTCACCGAGTCTATTTCAGAGTCGTGAGGCACACAGTATTTGTTAAGAAAGAAAAATTCAGTTTCAAATTTTTAAACTGTTCATATCGTGATTTTACCGTTTGCATTATTTTGGGAAGATTGTTGCGTTATCTTGTCACAACGTCTCACAACAACAGCCATGTGGCTATGGCCTTTCTGGAATTCATTTAAAATGTCATAAAGTGGCATACTTTCTGGAACCCTGTCAATATATGTAAGGTCACGTAATTAAGCACAATATAAAACCAATGTGTCTTCGTCCATTAAACTGGTAAAACATATATAAGATTACCTTGGAATCCTGCGTATAGTCACACTCTTCACGGATGCTTCATCTTCTGGATGAACAGTCAATAAATTCTTCACCTAAAATTAAGGAGCATGCATTCAGAAAACAAAAGGCACTATATGTATACAATCACAAAAATAAAGGATTGAGAAAACATCAATTGAGCAAGCAATAGAAAAATGTATGTAGAAAAAAAGATTATAATGCAAAGGAATCATAATCTCATCATACAAAGTTTACTGATAAAAAGCAAAGAACAAAATCAAAGAAAAAAAAAAAAAAATCTCGCAGCAGCTGGAATTCATATTAACAGTGCAGGAAGCATCAACCTCAATGAATATCAATTCTGTTGAGGAGATACCCACCACCAATATCACAACTGAGTTAGAACTAATAATGTCTTGTAAACCACACAAAAAGTGACTGAGATCGCTGATGTTTCGATCCCCCCTGTACGTTTATGTGTTACAGAATTGTCACCAGATGAACCTCTGGCATTTTGCTAAGTAGTCAGGCTTAAAAAGTGACACATAGCCTCTCATTCATTACATCAAATTTAACATGCAACACTTAAGCTAACAGTTTACCACCCAATGAAGTACTAAGCTTGTTTCATAACCAATGGGCAGCAAGCACTACAACTGATAGTTGCCTTACACGATTAACTCATGAATAACCCACATATCACATGACCTTATGAATGCTACCTTGTAACAGATAAATTAAGTGCTGAGCTTGTTTTCATATTAAGTGAAACCATAGAAGTGTATTTTATTGCGCATCTCAAATCTCAAATACCCAAACTAACATGTTTTTCATTCCTCCACTGGCATTCATTGTCACTGCCATTCATTTTGGACAATTGAACCACGAATGAATCAGATGAAACAAATGTAACTACAGAAACAAATTAGATGCTCTGGGGATACTACGTTAGAAAATAGGCTACATTCTCATTTTCGAGGTTACAACTGTCAATTGCAAAATAATTCAGTTCTTATCAAGTAAATGCTCAATACCCAAATGATGGTATTGCGTTTCCCCTCGAGTTCATGAGCAAAAGGTAAAATTTCAAAAAAGTGATTCCTGAGGATCTCTTAGGTTTGGATAGATAGCTTTGATCAAACAGTCAAGATCAATAAACTTTTGTAATAATCCTCAGTATGTGGCTTTCAAAGTACTTCATCTAATTCTAATGAGAAAAGGATGTTCAACATTATGGTTTAAAGAAGAAAAAATAAAACACTTTACCAGTATAAGTCCTATAATGTTTGTAGGCTGCTCATAGAAGACTGGGACTCTGCTATGCCCTTTCTCCAATATTTCATTCATCAGTTCCCTACATAGTATTAGGCATTTAATTATTTGAACAAAATTTGGACAAAATACAAAAGCTACCTCTAGTTCATAAATTGTAGAATACACCTTACCTATCAAGCTTTGAATTAATATCAACAGCAAATGTTTCATCGATAGGAGTCATGGCATCACTGGCTGTCTTCTCACTGAGTTCAAGCGCCCCAGCAATGATAGTTGTTTCATCATGTGTCAGTTCCCCACCTTTTCCAGCCTAATACAATTGAACAGCATCAGCAAACACACAAAAAGCATGAATGTTAAACCGCAGGATTCCAAATAACCAGAAAAGTAGATAAGATAGCCCTTGATGACAGTTCACACAAATTACATATTTTGATTGAAAAAGAAACGGTAGAGAAGAGAAGCATACTTATGAAACACATAACTCAGATTCGGCTCAACTACAGACCAAATTAAAACAAGAACACTAAAGAGACCTTTATTGCTCTGATACAGACCTCATTACCATGCAAATCTACAAGTGTCTTCAACTCAGCTCTACGGAATAAGGCCTCGTGTCGATGTCCTAGCAAACAGTCCAACAACTGCAAAACCATATAAATGCAAGAAAACCCAATAAGGAAATGGAAATAAGGACAAAACAAATTAAATTTGCTGCATGTTTACTCAAATAGAAATAATAAAAATTCTGCAAATTTTGTCACCTTACTAATTGGAAAGGCAACCGGAAAGCACACACATACAAGCACCCGGACAAAGGGAGCCACCGATGCACCAATAGCCAAACCATATCGAGAACAAACTGATTGGGGTATAATCTTCACACGAGTAGACATACATCAGAGCACTTCCACAGATTGAAAGTTAATATATTCTATCAAATATTACAAAAATAAATATCTACAACACATGCATCAATCCAAAGGGTTAGAACCACCATACAGCAGGACCCTACTAAGGTTATCCGTAAATAAACAAACTTAACTACTTCTAATGATTGAACTTAATTTACTTATAGATAAATCATGACTTAAGTCAAATTGGATCTATTAGCATCATTTCAATGTAGCCTGATGTCCCCTTTTTAGTTCTCTATCACTATGTCAAAAGGAATGTACCTGTACCACCCTCTAAGATCAAAGTGAAAAGGACGAGACATGTTTTTAGAGTATGTTTGTTATAAGCTTTGGTAGAGTTAATTTTGAAAGAGTTAGTGCCAAAAATAATTACTCTTGAAAGAACATATTAGTGTTTGGAAAAAGTGAGTTTAGAACTATTGTTTTTGTATGAACAGATAAAGCAAAGCCAGTTTTAGTAATAAACTTACTGAAATACATATTAAATTTAATATATATATATACACACACACACACACACTATGTCTGTGTTTTATTATAAAGATTAAAATTATATTCGCTACATACTGATAGAGGAATGAAAAACTACTACTGTTTCAACTAGATTTGGTTTTAGTGGACAGAATATGTCTTCTACAGATGGAAAAAATGAAAATCAAGCAAATCGGATTCTTCGCAACCAGATTTTTATTTATTCCTGTATTGTTCCAACCTCTAAACAAATAGGCGTTTAATCTGTTACGTGCATGTATTCTACTTTTAAAACATATAGTTACAGAACGTTCTTACCTCACCGAACAAAAGAATTAAGGTCACCGAAATAAGGATAGCACCCCACGCCGTAACAAGACTATCGAGAAAAATAGGAAGTGCCTGAAAAAACAAGAACAACAACAATTTATAATATGAAATCCTTGTGACAAATATAGAGACCAGTATACGACTGCAGTTGTACCTCCATGGCTGCAGCATTGCAAATTAACAGTGTACAAAGCAATAAATGTTGGTTTTTGACAACTGGTAATATCTTCGCTGTAATTACAGAAACAAAACGCCAATTCAAACAAGTAGAGGATCATTAGATAACTGCGCAGTTTCCAAAACAGAAAAAAATCAAGTAATCACGTTCTTCCCGTTTCTACCATGCCAAAAGTCCCTTCATTAATGGAAACATTAACGATTTCCTTTATCCTTGAAATCTAGATAACGTGCCTTATGATTTTATTGTTAGGATATATCTAGAAAATTTTCTTCACAAGGACTTCAGGACTTAAAGAAAAAAAAAACCAAAATTCTTCCAAATTAAAATTAACTTATATGTAAGCTAAATCAAAAATAAAAATGTAGAGAAATTATACAAAGAGATTCTTATAAACTAATCTTACCTCACTCAACTCACTTTTTATATTTTTTTTTCTGCTGAAATTCCTTGTAAAGAAATTTATCTTATCAGACCTCACTCAAAAACTCCCAAATTAGGTTTTAAAACATGTCACCGCGATTTCAGCTGCAATTTTACAACTTCCTCAACTGGAACAAGACTGTAATGGTATCATCTGTTCGCAGTTTCTACAATATCAAGACAGTACAAAGGAAACCACGCTCGCAAATATCTCTAGAACGGGATTAATCAACAACTGCACTTAAATTCTTTAATTTCTCGTTTATAATTGTAACTCATGCGACCAAATGAACCTTTACAGGGAGTTAGTTACCTAGACAGACAATTTTCAACTGTAAACAAATTCAGCACAAGAAAGAAAACGGAAACAAATTTGTCTGTCTTTTTATTACAGTTAAAACAATAACAGAAAGTTTCCGCAAACAAAATCCGATGCAAATTTCCTCCTGCGCGATTCCTTGAACAAATTCAGTGACTCGGTGCACGTGTTCTTGAGCTTGAAACACGTGTGCGACGATTAGTGAAATTAGGAAGAAGAGAGAGAGATGAAGAAATTAGTTGGCAATATGATACATACCAGCGTGCTTACGATCTTGAGGAGTGCCAGACTTAGCGAGGACCTCGAGATCAACAAGGCTGAGGGACATGAGGCCCAACGTGAGGCCCGACATGAGGCCCGCGAACAGCACCAGCAGCACGATGATGAGTATGTGAACGAAGAACTCCGATGTGCAGCATGTGTACTCCACCGCCATTCACCCCTCTCTCTCCCTCTCTCTCTGTTAAAGTCGTTGTTTGAGTAATAGCAACACTCAGAGAAACCACGTTATCCACCAGAGCTTCACAATCTCCATTGTTTCGGTAGATGAAAAACCAAGAACCACGTGCAGTTGTGCGAATTTAAAGATCAATATGACGGTGGATTTACTTTTTTTTTTTTTTTATTTACACGTTTAAGGTTTAAAAAAACATTTATTTTCATATTTTTTTTTTATTTTTTATTCATTAACTAAAAT